>Ga0214163_1000176_pt1 | contig 29710 bp, 29 predicted proteins | sample LakMenepilimnion_2_FD_153001 | JGI IMG/M metagenome (GOLD analysis project Ga0214163, IMG submission 153001) | Freshwater microbial communities from Lake Mendota, WI - Practice 15JUN2010 epilimnion v4 | ecosystem: Environmental > Aquatic > Freshwater > Lake > Epilimnion/Euphotic zone | place... | reverse complement strand
TTATTAGCACTAATGGGATCAGGTTTTTCAGGTCAAAACTTTACATTTCACGGTTATTTACCTATAGATAAAGATTTGAAAGCTAAAAAAATAAATCTTTTAGCAAGAGAGGTAGAAAAAACCGGATTTACCCACTTATTTATTGAAACACCTTTTAGGAATAATGCAATGCTAGAAGATCTTATCAATAACTCTCCTGCGAATTTATTAATCTGCATTGCCTGCGATGTAACAAGCCCCACAGGATTTATCAAAACGAAGTCGGCGCACACCTGGAAAAGCGAAATACCCGATTTACATAAAAGACCTTGCATCTTCCTGTTAGGTCAATAAAATTGAATTAAAGTAGTAATTTGCAGAAATTTCTAATACCCATGCAGTTAAAATCTTTTTCATTCAATCCTTTTCAAGAGAACACCTATATTATTTGGGATCAAGATGGGAATGGAGCCATCATTGATCCGGGATGTTATTCATTTGAAGAAAGACAAGAATTAAAAACTTTTGTTGCAGAAAATAATATCCAACTGCAATTCATTTTAAATACGCATGCTCATATTGACCATGTACTAGGTGTGGATTTCGTAAAAAATGAATACAAAATTCCTTTTTGCTTACATCCCAAAGAAATCCCCATTTTAAGTGATTCAGAAAATAGGGCAGCTGTTTATGGATTTCCGCATTACCAGGCAGCTTCAGTAGATCGCTGGTTGGTAGACAATGAGCTGATATCCATCGGAAATTTACAATTCAAGGTACTTTTTGTACCAGGGCATGCACCAGGGCATGTAGCATTTTACGAGGAAAATAATGGTATTTTAATTGACGGAGACGTATTATTCAGAAGAAGTGTGGGTAGAACCGATTTCCCACTATGTAATCACACAGACCTTATGCATAGCATAAAAACGGAATTATATACGCTACCCGATTCTGTAAAAGTATATCCAGGACATGGTGGACCTACCACGATTGGAGAAGAAAAAATAAGTAATCCATATATCAAAGGAGAATGAGTATCAAGAAAGAAATACCTAACCTGCTAACCTTAGGCAATTTGCTTGCTGGCTGCTTGGGTTTATATTTTGTCATGCAGTCTAACTTGGAATATGCGGCCTACATGATTTTCATTTCCTTAGTTTGCGATTTTTTAGACGGGTTTATAGCCAGACTATTGCATGCTTACTCTGATATCGGCAAAGAATTAGATTCGTTGGCCGACGTAGTTTCCTTTGGAATTTTACCCAGTTTTATCCTACTGAATTTAGTCGAGCAAAGTTGCGGCAATCAATGTACGATCGGTTTATTTGGATTTTATAAGCCATTTTTAGTCTTCTCTTTAGCGTTGATGTCGGCCTACCGACTTGCAAAATTCAACGTGGATACACGTCAAAGCGATCAGTTTATTGGGGTCCCTACTCCGGCTAATGGATTATTAGTTGCCTCATTGCCACTGATCATACATTTCCAACCAGCATACGCTGACTACATTTTGAATTTTAAAGGAATTCTCATTTATAGTGTCATCATGAGCTATTTATTAGTTTCAGAACTGCCATTAATGGCTTTTAAATTTAAAACTTGGGATTGGAAAAGCAATCAAGTAAAATTCATTTTCCTTTTCTATTGTATTGCTGCCCTAGTTATGCTTAAATTTGTAGCATTCCCAGTCATTGTGATTAGCTATATCCTATTATCTGGAATAATTTTTATCCTCAATCCCTCCAAAAAATGAAATTTTTAGCTGAAATTAATGTAATGCCTCAAAAAGAAATTCTAGATCCTCAAGGTAAAGCTGTTCGCATCGGTTTGCAAAATCTAGGCATTCATCAAGTAGCTGATGTACGTATTGGAAAACATATCACATTAACTTTGGAAGCTAATTCAGAATCAGAAGCTACTGATATAGTGACCAATGCCTGCAATAAATTATTGGCTAATTTAATTATGGAGGAGTTTGAATTTACCCTTCAAGCCTTATAATTAAAATTGATGGGTGTGTAAAAGCACCAATGTACAAGCTTCTTCTACTTGAATATGTAGCTTTTCAATTTCAGCGTATAAATCTGGGTTTTCTGTACCTGGATTAAAAATGACGCGCTTAGGCTTTAATTGAGCCAAATCTCTCAGTAACTCGTGTTGATTTTGTGGTCCCACATAGAGTGTGATCGTATGAATATGATCAAAATCATTTATACCTACCTGTATAGGTAAACCGGAGGCTTCTCCTGCTTTATTTCCCTTCATAAAGACCTCATGCCCCTTTTCTACTAACAAGTTCAATGCTTTAAAAGCATATCGTTCAGGGTTTGTCGATGCCCCATAAATCAATACTCTCATATTATCAATGTATAAATGCAATATTAAAAATTAAATTCCGTTATTAGCCGATAAAACAATGAATGAATTAGAAATTAATGCATTCATAAGAAACAATTCGCCAAAAGAAAATGAAAAAAACGGAACAAGTTCCTATACAAAACTATTGGAACGAAAAATGGGAAAGAATTGACTTTCCAGCATTCGATAATCAAATCCATTATGAGATTTCAAACTATGGTCGAATAAAAAGCTTTCAAAATACAGAGGAAGGCGTTTTAATTCATGGCTCACTCATTCAGGGATATCAATCACTTAATGTTCGTTTTCAAAATAAATCGGTCAATCACTATTTGCATAAACTAGTTGCTAAACATTTTTGCAAACAAAATAACCCGAAAGATACTTTTGTGATCCACTTAGATTTTAACAAACAGAATAATCGAGCTGATAATTTACAGTTTGCCGATCGAAGTAAAGTTACCCAACATAATAAAAACAATCCTTCTGTCGTCAACCGACTTATTCCATTAAGGACAAAAAATTACAAGTTGACGGAAGGAAAAGTTATGTTAATCAAACAAATGCTTAGGTCAGATAAAAGTAGACTTAAAATGATTGCCAAGCAGTTTGGAATCACCCATACCCAATTGAATCGAATTCGTTCTGGGGAAAATTGGAAACAAGTAAAACTGATTGACGAAGCCTAAAATAATGCTGAAGCTATAGCTCTTACGCTATCCGACTTACTCATGGTATAAAAATGCAAAGCGGGTACATTCGCTTGGATTAATTCCTTACCTTGTTGGATCGCCCATTCAACACCTATCTGCTTAATAGCATGATTATTATCACATTTACGAACCTCGGATGCGAGCGTTTCTGGGATTTCTAAATGGAAAATTTCAGGCAAAATTTCTAATTGTTTTAGGGTAGCTAAAGGCTTAATGCCTGGTATGATCGGAACATTAATCCCTACCTCTCTACATTTTTGAACAAAATCAAAATACTTTTTATTGTTAAAAAACATTTGAGTCACGATATAATCAGCACCTGCATCCACTTTCTGTTTTAAATAGCGCATATCCTCTTCCAAGGAAACTGCCTCAAAATGCTTCTCTGGATAAGCCGCTACGCCAATACAAAAATCGGTAGGAAGAGATTCTGTTTCTTCATGCAATAAAATACCTTGGTTCATCGCTTTTACTTGACCCACCAACTCATTGGCATAGGCATGCCCACCAGGTTTAGGGATAAAATGCGACTCCCCTTTCTCTTGGTCACCCCGTAAGATTAAGGCATTTTCGATACCTAAATAATGCAAGTCAATTAAAAAATCTTCTGTTTCTTCTTTCGTAAATCCACCACAAATCACATGAGGTACCGCATCAACCTGAAATTTTTGCATGATAGAAGCACAAATTCCTAAAGTTCCTGGACGTTTTCGAATGGGAATACGAGTCGGAATACCACCTACATTTTTTTCAATGTATTCCTCTCGGTGGTAAGTAACCTCAATAAAAGGAGGCTTAAACTCCATCAAAGGTTCAATGTGTGACATCAATTCACCCAAATGCTGTCCCTTCATAGGAGGAATAATCTCAATGGAAAATAAAGTCTTCCCTTTCGCATTCTCTAAATATTGTGTGATCTTCGTCATCTTATTAATCGTAATTTAAAACAGGGCTCAACCATCTTTCTAATTCATCCAAAGGCATTTTTTTCCTTTCGGCATAATCAATCACCTGATCTTTGGCAATTTTACCTAAGGCAAAATAGGTACTTTCCGGATGTGAAAAATAAAAACCAGAAACCGCTGAGGCTGGATACATAGCATAACTTTCAGTCAGTTGAATGCCAATTTGTTTTTCCGCATCAAGCAATTCAAAAAGGCGTTTTTTCTCCGTGTGATCTGGACAGGCAGGGTAACCTGGTGCTGGCCTAATTCCTTGATATTTCTCAGATATCAAATCTTCATTGGATAATTTCTCCTCTTGTGCATAACCCCAATATTCCTTACGAACACGCTCATGCATCAACTCAGCAAATGCTTCGGCCAATCGGTCCGCCAACGCTTTCACCATGATCGAGTTATAGTCATCATGTTGTTTTTCATACTTCTCCAACAAAGCCTCTATTCCAATACCGGTAGTTACCGCAAAGGCACCGACAAAATCTGTTGTCTTTTCAGTAATAGGTGCCACAAAATCGCTCAGGCAACGATTAGGCAAATTACTTGCCTTTTGGCCCTGCTGACGCAGATTATGCAACCAAGCAGATGAATCTGAATTTGTATCCTTTACCTGTATCGAATAATCTATCTGTCGATGCATCCCATGTTTTTCGCAGGGAACTTCATTTACTTTCTCAGCAAAATCATGTAAAATAATGTCATCACCAAATGAATTTGCAGGAAAAAATCCTAAGGCTGCTTTAGCAGTCAATAATTTTTGATCGATAATTTCAGCTAATAAGGCTTGAGCATCATTAAACAACTTTCGGGCTTCCTCTCCCACGGTTTCATTTTCAAATATCTTTGGATATTTACCCGACAATTGCCAAGTAGAGAAGAATGGTGTCCAATCAATGTATTTCGCAATTTCCTCCAATGAATAATCTTGGAAATATTTAACCCCGAGGAAAGACGGTTGGCATGATTTAAAACCAGTCCAATCGATACCCGAAGATTTTTCACGCGCCTGAGAAATGCTTAAGTAATTTTTATCTTTTTGACGTGCCGCATGAGAGATTCTAAGCTCCTCATATTCTTGTTTAATCTCGGTAAAAATTTGATTTTGGGTCAATTCACTTTGCAATAAACGACCGGCAACAGGTACAGACCTAGACGCATCCAACACATGAATCACCGGCCCTGAGTAATGAGGATCAATTTTCACAGCTGTATGAATTCTGGAAGTTGTGGCACCGCCGATCAATAAAGGAACCGTAAATCCTAAACGCTCCATTTCTTTAGCCACATAAACCATTTCGTCCAAAGAGGGAGTAATTAAACCAGATAACCCAATGATATCCACTTGATGTTCCTTCGCTGCAGCCAAGATTTTATCGCATGAAATCATGACCCCTAAGTCTATCACCTCATAATTATTACAAGCTAAAACCACACCCACAATATTCTTTCCAATATCATGCACATCCCCTTTCACGGTAGCCAAAAGAATTTTACCTGCAGAAGAACTTTCACCTACTTGCTTTTCAGCTTCGATATAAGGTAATAAATACGCAACGGCCTTTTTCATCACCCGAGCAGATTTTACCACTTGGGGTAAAAACATTTTTCCTTCTCCAAACAAATCACCCACCACATTCATGCCATCCATTAAAGGCCCTTCAATCACCTCAATAGGCTTATTAACTAATTTTCTTGCTTCCTCAACATCCTCATCAATAAATTCAGTCAATCCCTTAATTAAGGCATGTTCCAATCTTTTATTGACATGTTGGTGACGCCATGCATCATCAACCACCTGTTCTTTTCCGGCTGACTTAACCGTTTCAGCATAGGCGATCAACTTTTCCGTGGCCTCCGAATTACGATTTAATAAAACATCCTCACATAAATCTTTTAGCGTTAGGTCAATGCTATCATAAACGCCCAACTGGCTCGCATTTACAATTCCCATATCCATACCCGCTTTAATGGCATGATAAAGAAAAACAGTATGCATGGCCTCGCGAACTAATTCATTTCCTCTAAACGAAAATGAAATATTTGAAACACCGCCTGAAACCTTAGCGTAAGGCAAGTTTTCCTTAATCCAACGCGTTGCTTTAATAAAATCATTCGCATAATTATTATGCTCATCCATTCCCGTGGCAACCGTTAAAATATTGGGATCAAAGATGATATCTTGAGCCGGAAATCCGACCACCTTCGTTAATATATCGTAAGCTCTTTGACAAATTTCAATCCGTCTTTCATAAGAATCTGCTTGGCCCAACTCATCAAATGCCATAACAACAACAGATGCACCATACATTTTCACCTTATTGGCAGATTCAATAAACTTCTCCTCCCCTTCTTTTAACGAAATTGAATTGACTATCGATTTCCCCTGAACACATTTTAATCCAGCTTCAATGACTTCCCATTTTGATGAATCAATCATGATCGGCAATCTAGCAATATCAGGCTCAGACATCAATAAATTCAAGAATTGAGGCATCATTTTCACCCCATCAATCATCCCCTCATCCAAATTAACATCCAGAATTTGCGCACCACTGTCTACCTGCTCTCGAGCCACAGCGATAGCCTCTTCAAATTTTTCTTCGCGAATTAATCGGGCAAATTTCTTTGAACCTGTCACATTGCAACGCTCGCCCACATTAACAAAATTAGTCAATGGAGTAATTTCAAGTGGTTCTAAACCAGAAAGCATTTGATTATGACCGGCTACAGGAATCTGATGCGGTTTATATTTTGAAGCGATCGTAGCAATTGCTTTAATATGAGCGGGTGTCGTACCACAACAACCTCCAATAATATTCACAAAACCATGCTGAAGAAAATCTTCAATCACCTCTGCCATTTGCTCCGGAGATTCATCATATTCACCCATTTCATTGGGTAAGCCTGCATTCGGATGAGCAGATACAAAAAATGGCGATTTATCACTTAATGTTTTGACGTAAGGGCGCATTAAATCCGCACCCAAGGCACAATTTAATCCTACCGACAATAAGGGCATGTGGGAAATGGACGTCAAAAAGGCTTCAGTCGTTTGACCCGAAAGAGTTCTTCCAGAAGCATCAGTAATGGTTCCAGAAACCATGACAGGCAAATATTTCTTTTCTGGATTGAGTGTAAAATATTGATCAATGGCAAATAAAGCTGCCTTTGCATTCAAGGTATCAAAAACAGTTTCGACCAATAATAAATCTGCCCCTCCATCCACTAAACCACGAACTTGCTCTTGATAGGCGACCACTAATTCATCAAATGTAACCGCCCGAAATCCTGGATCATTGACGTCTGGCGACAAAGACAACGTACGATTGGTTGGTCCGATCGAACCTGCAACATACCTAGGTTTACTCGGATTTTGATCCGTAAATTCATCGGCAACCTCCCTCGCAATTTTAGCAGATTCAAAATTTAATTCATACACCAAATCCTCTAAGTGATAGTCGGCCATCGCGATGGAGGTACCTGAGAATGTATTTGTTTCGGCTATATCTGCACCCGCCTCAAAATATTTAGCATGAATTTCTTTGATCACATCGGGACGCGTGATCGATAGTAAATCATTATTGCCCTTCAGTTCGTGGGGGAAATCCTTAAACCGTTCGCCGCGATAATCTGCATCAGTTAGGTTGTACTGTTGAATTAAAGAACCCATTGCACCATCTAGGACCAAAATCCTATCTAACAAAAGCTCTCGTATATCTTTTTTAAGCATAGACAATTATATCTTTGAACGAATCAAAGCGACTAAATAAAAAGGTTGAAAATCTTTCAAAGATACATCATTTCAACCGATCGCCCATAAATTTTGATTTAAAGGAAACCTAATTTTTTAATTTTTTCAAGGTCTTCGGGACTATCAATGCCTATTGTTTCAAATTGTGTTTCTATGGTTTGAATGGGGAAACCATTTTGCAACCACCTCAATTGCTCTAAAGCTTCTGAATTTTCAAGATCGGAGGTGGGCAATTTGCTAATGGATTTTAAAATATCGGAGCGATAAGCATACAAACCAATGTGTTTAAAATAACGGTGATGTACCAACCAATCTTCTTGGGCTAAGCCTCGCATGTACGGAATAGCATGCCTAGAAAAATACAAAGCTTGGTTTTTATTATCCAAAACCACCTTGGGACAGTTTGGATTAAACAAGGTATCAATGGTTGTAATTTGCTTGACAAGTGTAAGGATAGGAGCATTTGAATCCATGGCCTGCGTGATTTCAATTAGCTGTTGGGGTTCAATATAAGGTTCATCCCCTTGAATATTGACAATGTAATCAACACCATCTCCTAAATTTTCTAAGACTTCTGCGCATCGATCCGTGCCAGAAAGATGAGAGGCAGAAGTCATCATGACTTGTGCGCCAAAGGACCTAGCTGCATCAAAAATACGTGCATCATCTGTGGCAATTATAATCTGATCCCATCCGGGTACAGAGGCCACTTGTTCATACGTTCTTTGAATCATCGACTTACCACCTAGATCCACTAATGGCTTGCCCGGGTAGCGAGTTGACGCATAACGTGCTGGAATTACGGCTACAACTTTTTTACCACGGATCATAATAAATTGAGTTTATTCAATGAAATTTAACAAATTTGCACATAATTTAGATTAAAATCGCTCTCGCTTTTGGAAAAAATATCCAAACATTTATTTAAAACAACCATTTGGAGTATCGGTTATTTCGGTACAAAAGAATTTCCAAAACTGTGGGTTGAACTAAGATCGCCTAAAAAAACGGATTGGGTTAGTTTAGATCTTACAAATCAAATGACAGAAGAAATTTGTTCTTTTGAACCCTCCAGTAAAATAAAAACTTGGTTAAAAGGGGTAGGAAATATAGGTTTATTCCTTCGTTTGAAATCTGGCATAAATCCAGGCATTGAGGCATTGGAAGCCTATGATTTAGCCTCAGGAATATTAATTTATGAGGTTGGCATTACTAATTGGATTCAATTGACCAACGCTCATATCCAAGTTGTTCAAGAGAAAAAGATGTATTGGTTAAATTTAATCACGGGCAATTTTGAAAATCCGAAAGACCCCAATGAAGAAGTGATTAATCATTTTCAATTTGAAAACCCATCTCATTTTGAAGAAAACCAACCGGGATTTTCTGACTTTAAGTTATTTTTCAAACAAAATTTTGACGAAAATATAGTCAAAGCAATGGATTGTTGGGACGGAAATGATAAGATAATATTTTCTTATTATCTTTACGAGGATAGCTTAAAAAACATCCTAAGGGTGTGCGACAAAGGGTTTAAAACGGAACTAAAAGAAATAATAGCGGAGGGAGAAACTATCGGTTTTAATACGTTTCAAATATACCATCGTACATTGATTTATATAAAAGACAAACATGAACTAATATTATATGAATTCTAAAAAGCTACTAGTATTTACTTTCTTGTGTTTGGGATTCTTGAATAGCTTTGGAGGCACTGTGGACTCTTTAGGGCTCAAAAAGGAAAACAATAAAACCTACATTGTGTATAAAGTAGAGAACAAGCAACCACTTTACTCGATTTTAAAGCATTTTAATCTCTCCTTAACTGAATTCAAACAAATTAATCCTGAAGTCAACATACCAATCAATTCAGGTGAAATCATATTCATTCCCATTCATTATTTAGACGAAGCTACCAGTGCCTTAATTGCACCTGCTAAACCTTTGGAGAAAGTAGTGGTCAAAAAGCAAGAGGATATAAAATCCAATGAATCAGGTATTCATATCGTTTCAGCCAAGCAAAGTTTATTAACCATCGCCAACTTACATAAGGTGACAATGGCTGATATTCGAAAATGGAACAATTTGACTTCAGATGTTTTAAAAGAAGGCCAGCGATTACTAGTCGAGGCGCCAAAGAATTTAGTCATTGACAAATCCACTTTATTGGGTAGTAAAAACGATAAAGGTGTGGAAGAATTAAAAGCAGAAAGCAAAGATTCGGAGGGCTTAAAAAAGACGATAGAAACAGGTATCGCGGAATTAATTGAAGTGCCTGATAATTCAGGCAAGTATTTAGCCCTTCACAAATCAGCGCCAATAGGTACGCTCGTGTTAGTTAAGAATTTAGCCAATAACCAAAGTATATGGGTAAAGGTCATAGGAAGACTACCTAACTCAGATGGGAAATTAATCATTAAACTATCTCCTAAGGCATTTGAGCGACTTAATGCAGTCGACAAACGAATAAGAGCCGAAATCAGCTATTTAATTCAATAAAATGCCGAAACGTAAAAGACCTATCACGGTAGGAAATGTAGTTTTTGAAATCTTCTTCATTTTATCCTATCCATTTATCGCACTATTCTCAGCTGCAGTGACCGTTTTGGTTTGGGTATTTTCATTTCCATCCAAGTTAATTGCATTTTTTAGTAAAATTAAATAAGCGCCATGAAGGATGAAATCGTAGAACTTCTTGAGAAGAAATACGCGTTTTTTAATCATCCCAGGTTTATTGAACACGACCCTATCCAAATTCCTCATTTATTTACCAAATTACAAGATCGAGAAATTATGGGTTTTTGGGTAGCCATGCTATCGTGGGGCCAACGAACTACCATCCTCAATAATGCCAAAAAATTAATTGAAATGATGGAAGGAGCACCTCATGATTTCATCTTATATCATAAAGAGAGCGATTTAAAACGATTTGAATCATTTAAACATCGAACCTTTCAAAGTACCGATGCACTCTATTTTATTCGATTTTTTAAAAGACACTATACCACCCATAAAAGCTTAGAAACAGCTTTTGTGCCAGAAAATTATGAACTCCATTCACATACAGGACAAGCCATCAATCACTTTTACACACATTTTTTTGATGACATCTGGGCGCCAGAAAGGACTAAAAAACATGTGTCCACACCGCAAAAGAATTCAGCGTGTAAGCGAATTTGCATGTTTTTGAGGTGGATGGTTAGAGATGATACCAAAGGAGTGGATTTTGGACTTTGGAAAAAAATAAAACCCCAACAATTAATTTGCCCTTTGGACGTTCATTCTCAGAGAACAGCTGAAAAATTAGGATTATTGTTGCCGGGATTAGCTAATTGGAAAAAAGCCGTAGAGCTCACAGAAGAATTGAAAAAAATCGACCCCAAGGATCCTGTGAAATACGATTTTGCCTTATATGGAATGGGCATCGAAGATAAAACATTATGGAAATAAACGTAATAGAAGCCGCGGATGGTAAATTAGGACATGTAGAAATACATAACCCCATAACAGGGGAAAAAGCAAGATTGATTCCAGAGATCGGAGCAAGCCTAGTGGACCTGCAGTTGATTTGTGAAAATAAACTAATCCAACTCATTCACCTTCCTGGAGGTAAGTACTTAGCTGAAAACGATTTATATCCAAGTGCTTTGCTGGCACCTTGGGTTAATCGAGTTCGAAATGGTAATTATTCTTTTGAAGGTAGAAATTACCAATTACCCATTAATGAGTCCCCACTAGGAAATGCCATTCATGGATTTTTAGCCAGGAAACCGTTTGAAATAAGCGAGAAGAAATGCAATAATGAATACGCAGAAGTAACCTTTCAATTGAACTACCATGGAGATTTTAAAGGATATCCATTCCCCTTCATCTTTAGATTAACTTATCGATTAGCTAAAAATGGAGTCTTTAGCGTACAATTTTATTGCCAAAACACAGGGGAAAATAAGATGCCTTTTGCCTGCGGCTGGCATCCTTATTTTACGATCGCGAACTGCGATTTGAAGCATTTAGAAATTAATTTCAGCCCCACATTAAAATACATTTCAGATGCTCAAATGATACCGATGGAAGAAGAAACCGTATCCATCAACATGCCATTCCGATTTTCTGAAACGACTTTAGACAACGTTTTTAAACTAGACAACAAAATTCAACACCTGACCGAGTTAACTGATAGCCAGTCAAAAATTCGTTTATTTCTTAGACAAAATTCGATTGATTTTCCATTTTTAGTCGTGTTTGCACCCCCATCAGAAAATTGCGTGGCCATCGAACCCATGACCGGTAATACAGATGCATTTAATACAGGAGATGGATTAATAGTCCTATCCCCGCAGGAAGATTTTAGAAGTTTAGTTGATATTTGGATTGATAAAGCTAAAATTTGATAGCTCGTTAAATAAATGATTTATGTACCTTTGTGGCATGAAATTTTGGTTTATTTATTTGATTTTAATTTTCAGCTATCCATTGTTGGCCGAAAATTCCATTCAAAAAGATTCACTAAAAGTTTTTTGGAAGCAAAATTTTGCCACGGGCATCGATTTAAATCAGGCCAGCTTTAGTGACAACTGGAAAGGAGGAGGTTCGAATACCTTTGCGACAGGTTGGTATTTAAACCACAATGCAACCATCAATAATTCTTCTTGGCGATTAATTAGTGATCTAAGCATGCAAGTGGGATTTCTTCAAAATAAAACTCAAAGTTTACGGAAAAGTGTTGATCGTATTTTTTACGAATTTAAGGCAGGATATCGAATTAGTCCTCAGTGGGATTTTTATGGCTCCACCAACTTCCAAACCCAATTTTTTCAAGGATTTGAATTTGGCAAAAAAAATAAAAAGGGTATTCCTGTGGATTCGTTAGTCTCTAGTATTTTTGCTCCCGCCTATTTAACCACTTCATTAGGTTTAGAATATCACCCACAGAAATCGTTTTATACGCGAGTAGGTATTGGAAGTCTAAGGCAAACATTTGTTTTTGACGAACGAATTTCTAGAGCTGGTTTATTTGGCTTAGAAAGGCCAGGTGACAATATTCGAAATCAATTTGTGCTCCAATTATTATTCAACGTAGAGCGAGAGATATTCGAAAATGTCAATATGAAACTAAGGTACTCGACCTTAATTGATTATTTTAGATTTGGTTTATCAAATGGTATGGTGCACCGATTAGACGCCAATTTTTCCATGAAGGTAAATAAATACCTCAGTACAAATTTGCAAGCTGTATTGTTTAGAGATTATGACCAGGACCCCAATTGGCAATTCTCACAAGTCCTTTCCATGGGTTTAGCCTATAGAATCACAAAATAATTAGGCTTTTTTTCTAGCCTTATAACGATCATAAAGCATTTGAAGAATTCCATCTTTCAAACCTAAATCAGGTACAAAAATACTTGGACAACCTGCACACTCCATAGCGGCCAAATAGATCGATGAAGCAGGAACTATGACATCAGCCCGGTCGGTATTAAGCCTTAATTTATGCACGCGTTCCTCAAATGTAAAGGAACTTACATACGTGGCAATTTTTTTAAGCTCGTCAATCGTCATGGTCTTTGTTTCATTGACTTCACTTGATATATTATACAATTTGCTAATATTGCCTCCTGTTCCTACTGCATAAATAGGACCGTCTATGGAAATGATTTGTAAAGAAATCCACTGTTTCATTTTTTCCCAATCAGATTCCTTTTCTTTTCCTTCCAACAAACGAACAGAACCAATTTTAAATGATTTAGAAGCTAATTTTTCTCTGTTCCGATAGATATTTAATTCTGTTGAACCTCCACCAACATCTATATGCAAATAATTTTTTTGAGGATGTAAGGATTGTACCACGACGTCATTGATCAATTCCGCTTCACGAGCTCCATCAATTACATTGATTTTCATTTCTAAAATCTTATTAATCCGCGTAATAATTTCAGCCGCATTAACAGCTTCACGCATCGCAGAAGTAGCACAAATGGAATAATCTTGAACCTCATGTAACTCCATTAATAATTTATAGGCCTGCAATAATTTGAAGATTCTAACCTCCGACTCTGGAGAAATAGCCCCTTCAATAAAAACATCATGTCCCAAACGTAAAGCAAAACGAACGTACTCGACGCGCTTAAAACTGATCACTCCTTCATCTTCCAAGACACTTGAAATTTGTAATCGGGCGGCATTGGAGCCAATATCAATCGCAGCAAACTTCATGAAATTTGAATTTAAGGTTTATGTAAATAAAAGCCATTGGCCTGAGGTTCAAAACTGATAACGGTGCCTAAGACAAAAAGCAATTCGCGTCGATCAATCAGAACAGGTATTTCATCGATTAAATAAGTTTCATCATGTTCGGTTTGAGAATCAAAACCTAAAACAAAAGTTCCTCCACAGGCCCCTCCTTTCATACCAACCCGAACAAATGGCTCAGGCATCTTATCCTCTTTCACGAGCGGCAACAAAGTTAGCAAAGCAGAATCGGTAAATTGGACAGGAGATTTATTTGACATAGATTGCGTGATTCACCTATAAAATTAGCTAATTTTAAATAGTAAATAATCCCTTGCGTCTTAACAAAATTTAATTTCACGCAAATGCAATAAAAAGGGCCAAAATAAGTTTTAGAAAAAAACGAAAATATGATATACTCCATCCTTTGGGCAGATGATGAAATAGATTTATTAACTCCTTATATTATTTTTCTTGAAAATAAGGGATACCAAGTTAGCACCGTAAATTCAGGAGCTGACGCACTAGAACTGGTCATTAAGCAAAAATTCGACGTTTTGTTTTTAGATGAAAACATGCCTGGTATGTCAGGCCTTGAGGTTTTAATTGCCATCAAACAAATTAGACCTAATCTTCCTGTTATCATGATTACCAAATCCGAGGAGGAAGAACTTATGGAGGATGCCATTGGGTCCAAAATAGCTGATTATTTAATCAAGCCATTGAATCCCAACCAATTATTGCTATCAGTTAAGCGAATATTTGACAAAAAAAGGTTGCAGGAGGAGAAGACAAATTTGAGTTACCAACAAGAATTCAGAGCGCTCTCCATGCAATACCAAGACAAACTCAATGCAGAAGAGTGGACAGAAATTTATAAAAAACTTTCCTATTGGGAACTAGAAATAGACAATACCGAAAACAAATCCATGGCAGAGGTATTGAATAGTCAAAAAACAGAGGCAAATACCCATTTCAGTAAATTTGTAGAGAAAAATTATGAAAATTGGCTTCAAAAGCCGGATGCTGAAACACCTATACTTTCTCATTTGATGATGAGAAAATATGCATTCCCATTAATCCACGAAAAAAGTCCTTTATTTTTTATTTTAGTTGACAATCTTAGGTATGACCAATGGAAAATATTGGAAGTTTTTATACAAGATTATTTCCAAATTGAGAGAGAGAACACCTATTATTCAATATTACCTACGACCACAGCTTTTGCTAGAAATTCGATTTTTGCGGGTATGATGCCATCCGAAATTCATAAAAACTTTCCAGACAAATGGGTGCATGATTTAGGAGATTCAGATGATGATGAAGGATTTAATCAGCATGAGGAATTCTATCTCCAACAACAGTTGAAGCGATTGAAAATTGACGCAAAAACCTCCTATCATAAAATTATTCATCAACACCAAGGTAAACAGCTTGTTGACCATTTCAATAAACTATTAACCAATGACCTTAATGTAATTGTGTATAATTTTGTCGATATGCTTTCTCATGCAAGGACTGACATGGCCATGATTAAGGAATTAGCCCCAGATGAATCTGCTTACCGCTCCCTGACCGCTAGTTGGTTCCAGCATTCCCCCTTATTTGATTTGTTAAAAAAGATCTCAGCCAAAAAAGGGCGCGTCATTCTAACCACCGACCATGGCATGATACGTGTTCAAAACCCCATTAAAATTGTGGGTGATCGCCATACAAATACCAATTTAAGATACAAGCAGGGAAAAAATTTAAATTGGGATAATAACAATAAAATGATGGTCGCTAGAAAACCAGAACAATTGTTTCTACCCAAACCCAATGTATCAACTAGCTATGTTTTCGCCAAAGACGATTACATGTTTGCCTATCCAAACAACTACAATCATTTTGTGAATCACTACAAAAATACCTTTCAACACGGGGGAATTTCACTAGAAGAATGCATAATTCCCGTTGTATATTTAACAGGAAAATAGCTTAGATTGAATCGATAGGGTAAATTTTTCCTCCCTCACATTTTAAAAACTGTCCAGGTACCTTGCGCATGGTATTGTAATCATGACTAGCCATTAAAATAGCAGTTCCTTGCTTATTCAATTGATGAAACAAGGACATGATTTCTAAAGAAACCTCGGGGTCTAAATGACCTGTGGGCTCATCGGCCAACAATAAAACCGGGTTATTTAAAATTGCACGCGCAATGCAAATGCGTTGTTGTTCCCCACCTGATAACTTATGAACTCTTTTATGTACTGCATGGGACATTCCCACCTGAGCTAAAACACGCTCAATACGAGCCGCATTTTCGACTGAGTCATGATGTCCTGTCGCTTCTAATACAAAAGAAAGATTCATTTCTACATTTCGGTCAGTCAGCAATTGGAAATCTTGAAAAACAAAGCCTAACTTTCGACGAAGAAAAGGGATTTCATTTGATTTAATCTCGTTTAAAGAATACCCAGCAACCGAGGCTTGCCCTGAGTCAATAGGCAATTCTGCAAAAATTGATTTAAAAAAAGTACTTTTTCCACTCCCCGACTTCCCAATCAAATAAACAAAATCACCTGAATTTAATTCCAAGGAAACGTCTTGCAAAGTAGGTACCCCATCTTGCGAAACATGAACATTTTGAAAGGATAAAATGGACATAATAGTAAATCTATTTATTAGCTGACTTCGCATGATCCGCTAAAAAAGTAGCTAATCCGCTATCGGTCAATGGATGTTTCAATAAAGCTAAAATAGCTGAAAGAGGTCCTGTCATTACATCTGAACCTGCTTCGGCGCACTTAATGATGTGCATCGAATGCCGCACAGAGGCTGCTAAGATTTGGGTATCAAAATCGTAATTATCATAGATCAAACGAATTTGTTCAATTAATTCAATCCCGTCAAATGATATATCATCTAAACGGCCAACAAAAGGAGATACATAGGTAGCACCAGCTTTTGCAGCTAGCAAGGCTTGTCCTGCAGAAAAAACGAGCGTACAATTGGTTTTTATACCTCGCTCAGAAAAATATTTTAATGCCTTAATGCCTTCTTTAATCATTGGAATTTTGACAACAATTTTATCATCTAAATCAGCTAACTCCTCACCCTCTCGGACCATACCCTCAAAGTCAGTAGCTATAACTTCTGCAGACACATCACCATCCACAATATCACAAATAGCTTTATAGTGACGTAAAACATTGTCTTTCCCGCTGATCCCTTCTTTGGCCATCAAGGATGGGTTAGTTGTCACACCATCTAATACGCCTAGGTCCTGAGCTTCCCTAATATCATTTAAATTAGCTGTATCAATAAAGAATTTCATATGCAATGAGTTAAATAGACAAAAAAAATGGCAAATTCACCGCTCAACCAACCTACCCTTGCTTTGATCAAAATCTGGGGGATTCAGCGGGAGCTGGTAATTTGCCATTGCAAATATGGCATAAAACCTGCTTTTTTCAAAATAATAATGGATAATTTGCATTCTCATTAATACCTTTATAAAAAGGATTTCTTATGCGCTTAAGCCATCACATTTTTTTGATCATCATTTCTTACATCATCACTCTTGGATGCTCAAGTTCCGCAGACTCATGGTATGAAGAGGCAAAATCTCGCATGAAAAAAGGTGATTTGATTACTGCCAGGGAGGCGATTGAAAAAGCACTTGAAAAAAATCCTGGCTATTCTGAAGCATATAATTTGCGCGGGGTTATTAATTTTCAAGAAAAAAAAATAGAGGAAGCCATTGCTGATTACCAAAAAGCCGTCGACTTAAAACCGTCCAATTACCTAGGACAATTAAATTTAGCCGCTGTATTTATGGAAAAAAATGCCTGGAAAGATGCGGTGGGTCCCATCGAAAAAGCCATACAAATTGCGCCTGACTCTAGCGCTGGGTATCTTCAAAGAGGAATCATACGTGCAGCATTGCATTCAATTGACCTTTCAAAACAAGACTTCAAAACCAGTATAAAATTAAATCCAAAAGAAATAAATGCTTTTTACAATCGAGGCAACCTCTATTTCCAAGAAGAAAAATTAGATTCAGCCATTTTAGATTTTGAACAAGCTATTTCATTAAATTCGGAATATGGTAAAGCGTATTATGCATTGGGACTCAGCTATTACAAAAAAAACAATTTGGAAAAATCATGCTTAGCATTCAATCAAGCTAATAAATTAAACTATCCTGGTGCAAAAGATGCACTCAAAAACCTATGTAAATAAAATGATGATGAACAAACTACAAACTTACCTTGGCGCTATATTTGCGATTGTCTTTGCACTATTCTCCTATTGGCAACTAAATGATCCAGATCCGATCTTATGGGTGCCTGTTTATGCAGCTTCATCGTATGTTTCGATTCAAGCTTTTCGAAACAAAACAAATTCAGAACTGCTCATCATTTTGTTTGTCCTTTCCGCTTCGGCGGGTTTACAAATTTGGTCTGAAATGACTGCTTGGGAAGGCTTTTTAACAGATGGTCTCAGTATGAAAACCATAAACCAAGAATTAGCCCGTGAAGCTGTCGGCGTATGGATAGCGTCCTTTTCCTTTGTCATGTATTACTTTTTAAATCCGAAAAAATAAGATGTTAGATCTTGGCTTTGTTTCAGCTATTTTACCCAATAAAAATTTAGATGAGGTATTAGCGTTTGCTCAAAAAGAAAATTTTGCCTGCGTGGAGGTTATGTGCTGGCCGAGTGAAAATGCAGACACCAGAAGATATGCGGGTGTTTCACACATCGCGATTGATCAGCTTACTCAGGATGAATTGTTGGCATTAAAGAATAAATTAGCAAACCAACCTATTAAAATTTCTGCTCTTGGTTATTATCCTAATCCAATGGATCCAGATGAAAAGCAAGCTGAATTTTACCGCAATCACATCAAAAAAATCATTCGAGCAGCAGCCGTATTAGGAATTAAAAATGTCAATACTTTTGTTGGCCGAGATTTCACCAAAAACATCGATTTTAACATTTCGAAATTCAAAGAAGTTTGGCCAGAGATTATAACATTGGCCGACAGCCTACACATAAAAATTGGCATCGAAAACTGTCCCATGTTTTTCTCTGATGATGAGTGGCCAGGCGGTAAAAATTTAGCAACCACACCCAAAATATGGGATCAATTATTCTCCATTATACCTTCAAACAATTTTGGACTTAATTATGACCCTTCCCACATGGTTTGGCAAATGATGGATTACCTATACCCTATTTATGCCTATAAGGAGAAATTACATCACATTCACCTAAAAGATGTTAAGGTCTATCGAGACAAACTAAACCAAGTAGGAATTTTAGCCAATCCCTTGGAATATCATTCGCCAAAAATCCCGGGTTTAGGGGACATTCAATGGGGTTCATTCATCAGTGCGTTAAATGATGTTCGATATCGGGGTCCAATCGTTATTGAAGTAGAAGATAAGGCCTATGAAGGTTCAGATGAGGATGTAATCAAGGCTATTCAATCAGCTAGAAATCATTTAAACCAATTTTTACCCTAAAAAAAATACTCAAAAACACAGGATTTTTGAGTATTTTAAACAATAGGATAATCAGAATTAACCTTTATTTTTTCGCTGGTTTAGCAAATAAAGATGCTTCCAAAACTGGGTTCAAGTCAATAGAAGAAGTTTCAACCACCATATTTCCTCCCCCCATAGGACTAGGAGTTTCTACGGTAAACGGGAAAAATAATCCGTCGATGGATTTATAATTGGAATACAAAACCTCCGCCTCAACTTGCTGGCCTTGAACACTCATTTTATTGATTGCTTTGACCACAAAACCGGTAGTTGTCGAAACAAATACCTGGGATTCTTCTCCAGATTTTTTGGTAATTTTTAACAAATAAACTTCAGCTCCATCTAATTTCTCCTTGCTAACCAAGTCTATTTTAGATCCATCATTTTTGGCAATCAATAAAGAAGAACCAATATTCTTTTGAGAGATCGTAGCCTTCACTTGCTCACGAGGCAAATCTTCAGGCTCGCCAGTTCCACCCATCATGGAAGGACGATTCATCCAACCACTTTCTCCATCGATAACGGTGATAATTTTGTTGCCCATCACTTCCACTTCTGTTCGAAATGATTTACCAACCACTATAGATGTTTTGCTTTCAATGTCCATTCCCTGAACATTAAATTTATTTTTCATCACCATGGATTTAACAGAAGCCCACTTTTCTGGACTGCCCATAGCTGCTTGATGCTTTGCCATAATTTCATCAGTTGTTTGCGCATGAACACCTACGCAAGTCATTAATAAAAAAGCTAAAGCGATACCTCCTTTTATTGATTTCATTTTTTTGTTATTTAAAGAGTTTAAGTTTACGAAGTTATACTTTTTTAATTTCAATATATTTCCATTTATCCTAGTTATGAACCGATAAAAAATCATATTGATTTTGTTTTTGGGACAGATCTCATGACGACAAACCATCCGACCACCACCAATGCACCCGCCATAAAAAATGCGGCTCCAGGGAAATAAATAGAAGTACTAGTGGAGGTGAAATAAGCAAATAAATTAGAGGCCAATAAAGGTCCCAAAATGGTGGTAACCGATTGAAGACTTGTAAGGCCTCCTTGCAACTCCCCTTGCTCATCTGGTCCCACTTGCTGGGTAATTAAGCTTTGTAAAGCTGGTCCAGCAATACCTCCTAAACCAAAAGGAACCATAAAAACATACATCATCCACGTTTTAGAGGCGTAAGAAAAAAGAAAGAAACCAATGGCATACAAAATTAATCCATATGAAATCGCTTTAATTTCACCTATTTTAGGAATGATTAAGCGATTCAATCCCCCTTGAACAATGGCCACAATTAAACCCACAAAAGCCAAAGAGTAACCCACTTCCTTAGGACTCCAACCAAAAACCTTCATCGTAAAATAAGACCATGTACTTGGATGTGCTTGGCCTGCCAATTGCAAACAAAAGAATCCACCGACCAAACCAGCGATTAATGGGTATTTTGAAATGTTTTTCAATGAACCTAAAGGATTCGCTCGACGCCAATCAAATGGCCTCCTATTTTCCTTAGAAAGAGATTCTGGCAAAACAAAATAACCATAAAGGCCATTTAACAACGTTAAAACTGCAGAAGCATAAAATGGAACTCGAACGCCATAACTGCCTAAAAATCCACCAAGGGCAGGGCCAATAATAAAGCCTAAACCAAATGCAGCCCCTACCATTCCAAAATTCTTAGCGCGATCCTCAGGTTTTGAGATATCCGCTATATAAGCTTGTGCCGTAGTAAAGCTAGCCCCAGTAATACCCGCGAGCAAGCGTCCAATGAATAACCAAGTGATATTAGGCGCATTCGCTAAAATCAAATAATCGATTGAAAAACCAAAAAGCGACGCTAAAATGACAGGCCTACGACCAAATTGGTCTGATAATCCACCCAAAACAGGGGAGAAAAAAAACTGCATAATGGCATATGAAGCCATTAACCAACCCGAATATTGAGATGCCGTACTTAAATCACCTCCCGTAAAACCACGAATTAAAGTAGGTAATATGGGAATGATTAACCCGATGCCTAATACATCGATCAATAACGTAATAAATATAAAACCTATCGCGGGATTGCGCTTAGAAGCCATCTATTTTAATTTAATAATATACTAAAATTGATAGCCAATTTTATCTTTTAAGAAGCTTCTACTGATTTCACCACATTGCAAAGGAGTTCTTGCCTTATCAGGAACAGAGTCGAGCTCAACAATAGCCCAGCCCTTGAATTTAATCTGATCCATGCTTTTGAATACTGCAGCTAAATCCACTTTCCCTTGGCCTAATTCAACAAACTTATAGGATTTTGGATTTGATTCTTGACCTTTAACAGGAGCTTCTACATCCTTGATATGAAAAGAATGAATCACATCTTTATACTTTAAAACCGCCTCCGCAGGATTGCCTCCACCTTGAAAATAATGTGCTACATCTAAAAGCAATCTCGTGTAAGCTGGATCCATATGTTTGACCAAAGTTTCTACTTCTTCAGGAGTCTCCCCAAACTGATTCATGTGATTATGATAAGTCGTCTGAATACCGATTTCTTTGGTCCGCTTACCAATTTCATTCATGACTTGAGCCAAACGAACTAATTCAGCCTCCGTAGGTAAAACCCCTTTTTTACGAAGACTATTGGTCAACTGGATCGATGTTCCACCCAAAGCCTTCACAAATTTTGCATGGTTAACATGTTGGTCTATCGTAGCCGATTCTTTAGCTGGATCAATTTCAACATTTCCACTCGAGAACATGACCAACTTCAATTTGGCAGCATCTAATTTAGCTTTTAACACGGAAGGATCAGCTTTATAGACGGGGAATGCATTGGCCCGCAATTGAATTCCTTTAAACCCTAACGAGGCTATTTCTGTGATGGCCTGCTCATCATTTCCAGACCAAGTGATGGCTGAATACCCCATCTGATAGGATTTTTTGGCAAAAATTGGGATTAAAGTTGAGAAGGCTAACAAAGAAGATTGTTGAATAAAAGATCGTCGAGTTGTCATTAATGTAGGTTTTAATTTAAAAGGTATAAAGCAAAGCTATTTACTTTGCGGCTAATTTCAAAAAGTCTGCCAATTCAGACAAATGATCCGTTCCAATGTAATCAACTCCCAAATCCCACAAGGCCTGATAGGCCATTAAGGTATTTGGAGTGCCCCAAAGCCTGATTTTTCTACCCGAAGCATGAACCTTATCTACATAAACTTTAAGTTTCTCTTTCATGGCAGTCGGCATGGGCACTTGGCCACTCCATAGACCAAATTTAACAACCGACTCACTTTCTAATACCACATAATTCTTTAATCCTGCCGGATATGTTTCGGTAGACCGACCATCAAATGTGATCCAAGATGGAAAATTAATATAATCCTTGATCGGTGGACGATTCCCTGAAATAACAATGCGCAAACCCGATTTAACAAATAAATCCTGATGAGGTGCTAAAAATTTAATCAATAAAGGTAAAGTTGAATCTGCATCCGTTTTAAAGTCAATTAAAAACTGATGGAAATTCCCTTGCTTTTTTGCTTTTAAAACCGCGACAATGGGATCAATATAAAGTGATTTCAAAGTCCTATCTGCCTTAATGTCCGCTAAATTATGACTCACCAAGAGTTCGCCATTGATCGCATATACATCCGCCTCGATCGATCCAAAACCTAATTTATAAGCTTCGAAAAAAGGCTTAGTATGTTCATAATCATTATGAGCATGCGCCTTTCTGAGGTTTTCTTGCGCTAGCGCCGAAATAGAAAACAAGCACAAGGCAATAATAAAAATTTTCATATCTATCCCTTTAAAAAATCACCCGAAGCAATACGTTTCAATGAACCTACTGGACGGTTGTATAAATAGGCAAACGAGGTGATTACCTTCCCTTTCAAATGTACATCTACCTTTTCTCTGACAAATAAACTAACAGTTAAATCTTCTGAATCAAATTCCTCATATTCATCTAGGACATTGAGTAATTTTATTGTTTTGGATAATAAATATAGCTCTCCAACCACCTGATCCGTCGCTTTATCAGAAGCCACGATTCCTGGGTAATCTGCCACCTGATACATTTGTCCTTGGAACGAAGCCATTCCAACATAATCAGAATTTCGAGCAATTAAGCGATGAAGGTCATTGCCACAATCCCTTCTTAAAGTTCCATAAACAAATAAATACTCTTCCACATCCGGCTCAGGTAATTTCGCCTCCTCGAGCGTTAAGACTAAATCATCTTGTTCGACTACAGTTCCTTCATTCAAGACCACATTGCCGATTAAACCTTCAAAAGGGGCTGAAACGATGGACTCCATTTTCATGGCCTCAATAATATATAAAGGTGCATTTTTCTTTACCTCATCCCCAGATTTTACCAAAATCCTACTCAATCGACCTTGAAGTGGAGCACCAATATCGCCCTTCTCCTTCGCTTTTGCATGCTGGGCTTTCTCTATTTTAATATTTCGATCTAAAATCTTAATTCTCCTGGCTTGGCCATTCAATTCAAAAGTTACATTCCGCAAGCCCGACTCGTCTGGTTCAGACATGTATAAGAACTTCACAATAATGGTCTTTCCTGGCTCAATCGTAATCATAATTTCTTCATCTTGCTTCAAGCCATAGAAGAAAGCGGGCGTTGGCAAAGCTGACAACTCCCCGTAAAGCGCATGGTTTTTATAATAGTCTTCAAAAACCTTTGGATACATTTTATAAGATAGATAATCAAAGAAACCATCTTCAATGTCTGGGAATTTAGCCTGAAAATCTTTGAAATCTTGATCGAAATCAATGGGCGCTAAATGGTCATTAGGACGACCCTCTGTGGCCACTTCACCTTTTAAAATGATTTCTTGCAATTGCTTAGGAAATCCTTGATACGGCTGGCCTAATCCCCCTTTGAAAAAATCTTTCACTGATTCTGGAAAAGACAATGTACTGCCTTTCGCATAAACATCCTCGGCAGTCAGTGAGTTAGCCGTCATAAAAATGGCCATATCTCCTACAACTTTAGATGAAGGAGTTACCTTAACCAAGTCGCCAAAAAGCTTATTGGCCTCCGAATAATTATCTTTTAATAGTTCAAATTTATCGCCCACACCTAGGGCTATTGCCTGGCCCCGAAGATTGGTATACTGACCACCCGGAATTTCATTGGTATAAACCTCTGCTGTACCTGCCTTTAATTCAGATTCGAAAGGAGCATACATCGCTCGAACTGCCTCCCAATAATTGGAATATTCATTCAATAAATCTAAGTCCAAATGGCTTTCAATCTTTTGCCCTTGTAACATAGCTACTAAGGAATTTAAATTAGGCTGAGAAGTCAAACCAGACATCGCACCCAATGCCCCATCCACAATATCTACTCCTGCCTCAATCGCCTTCAAATAGGTAGCCGATTGTACGGATGCTGTATCATGTGTATGTAAATGTATCGGGATATCAATCGTTTTTTTCAATTCAGTGACTAAAGTAGCCGCTTGGAATGGCCTCAATAAACCAGCCATATCTTTAATGGCGAGCATATGAGCTCCGGCATCTTCCAACTGGCGTGCCATGTCTAAATAATACTGTAAATTGTATTTTGGATTCGTGTATAAATCGCCCGTGTAGCAAATAGCTGCTTCTGCGATTCCAGGAGTTCTTTCTCTGACCGCTTTGATGGAAACCTTCATGGCCTCAATCCAATTCAATGAATCAAAAATGCGAAAGACATCTACTCCAGCTTCAGAAGATTTCTCAACAAACTTCTCGATTAAATTATCTGGGTAAGCGGAATAACCCACCGCATTAGAACCCCTAAATAACATTTGAAGTAACATATTAGGCATTGCCTCCCTAAATTCTTGCAAACGCTTCCAAGGAGATTCCTGTAAAAAACGCATCGCTACATCAAATGTCGCACCTCCCCACACTTCCATTGAAAATAAGGTAGGAAAGGATTTTGCAAAACCACTAGCTACCGCAAGCATATCCTGGGTTCTTACTCGGGTGGCTAATAAAGATTGATGGCCGTCTCTAAAGGTCGTATCGGTAAAATAAACTTGCTTGGAGTCGCGTATATGTTTAGCAAATTTCTCTGGACCTAATTCGTCCAACAATTGCTTATTTCCTTTTGGATATTCCTTCGCGGGATCCACAAAGGGAATAGTAGCTAATCTGAATGGAGCGGAAGGTTTCACCTTAACATCAGGATTACCATTTACAATCACTTCACCTAAATAGCGAAGCGCTTTAGTGGAACGATCCCGCGTGGGCTTAAATTTAAATAATTCAGGATGTGTGTCAATAAATTGGACCGTACACTGACCATCCTGAAAAATAGGATGAGTAATAACATTGCGTAAGAACGGAATATTTGTTTTTACCCCTCTAATTCTAAATTCGGTTAGCGCTCTATTTAAACGCTCAGAGGCACCTCTTAAGGTTCGGCCTTTGGCACTTACTTTCACTAACATCGAATCGAAATAGGGTGAAATTTTTACTCCTGGATAAGAAGAGCCTTCATCTAACCTGATTCCAAAACCTGCCGCATTTCGATAGGCTATAATGGTACCAAAGTCGGGCTTAAATCCATTGGAAGGATCTTCTGTGGTAATCCGACATTGGATAGCAAAACCCCGCAAAGGAATATCGGCTTGACTTAAAATATAAATTCCTGAATCAGACAATTTGTAATTTTGGGCAATTAAAATCTGTGTCCGGACAATATCAATGCCTGTTACCTCTTCGGTAATAGTATGCTCTACTTGAATACGAGGATTTACTTCGATGAAATAAATATTTTCGTCTTTATCGACCAAAAACTCAACTGTTCCAGCATTGTAATAATTAACGGCCTTGCCGATTGCTAACGCATAAGCATATAGTTTTTGCTTCGTTTCCTCTTTTAATCCAAAGGAAGGAGCTATTTCCACCACCTTCTGGAACCTTCTTTGAACCGAACAATCTCGCTCATATAGGTGAACCAGGTTTCCATGTTGGTCCCCCAATAACTGTACCTCGATATGTTTAGGCTCGTCAATGAATTTTTCGATAAAGATCGTTTCGTCACCAAATGCATTTTTAGCCTCATTTCTCGCTTCTTGGTATGCTTTTTCCAAGTCTTCCTCTTTCCGAACCACACGCATTCCTCGTCCTCCCCCACCCGCAGCAGCCTTTACCATCACTGGAAAAGTAATTCGCCTAGCTTCTGATAAAGCTAAATCATATACGCTTAAATCTCCCTTAGAATCTTGAATCATCGGCACATTGGCCTTATGAGCTGCCACTTTAGCCGCCACTTTATCCCCAAGCGCCTTCATAGCTTCTGGAGAAGGTCCTACAAATATGATTCCTTCTTCTCTACAACGTAAAGCCAGCTTTACATTTTCAGATAAAAAACCATATCCCGGATGAATCGCATCTATTTTCTTGGATTTACACAATGAAATCAAGCCTTCAATATCCAAATAAGGTTTAAGCGGTTCATTTTCTTTTCCTATTTGGTATGCTTCGTCTGCTTTGTACCGGTGAAGTGAATAACGATCTTCAAACGTATAAACCGCGACCGTACGAATTCCGAGCTCGGAAGCAGCACGCATGATGCGAATCGCAATTTCACCACGATTGGCAATAAGAAGACTAGAGATTTTATTAACGTATGATTTTGGCATATCGATATATTATGTGCAGTATAACAAAAATGGTAAATATATTGTGAAATTTATAGTCAAGTCACTATTTTCTTTCGAATACCTAAAAAATTTACAATAATTATCGGGTTCGTTCCTAAAAAATAAATGGATGAGTCTAGCAATTTCATTGCCAATGAAAAATATTGTATGCCTTCACTCTAAATTTCTTAACTTGCGAATCCAAAAAAAATGAATTTTTAATGAGCGCTACAAAACCATTGATCGGCATAACGTTAGGAGATTATAATGGCATTGGCCCTGAAGTAATCATAAAAGCCTTATCAAATCCGCAAATTTTACAGTGGTGTATTCCGATTATCTACGGTTCTCAAAAAGTACTTATTTACTATAAAAATTCAATGGAGGCAAAGGACTTCCAATTTAAAACGACGCATGATATAAGCAACGTCACAGCGGACCAAATCTATTTGATCAATTGTTGGGATGATGCCAACACCCTAGTTGAACCCGGAAAAGAAACTCTTGAAGCAGGAAAAGCTGCTTTTGCGTGCTTGGATAGATCCGCTCAGGATTTAGATAAAGGACTTTTATCTGCCTTAGTCACGGCACCTATCAATAAACATAACATTCAATCCGAAGAATTTAATTTCCCTGGACATACGGAATATTTGACTGATCGATTTGAGGCTAAATCATCCTTAATGATGTTGGTTTCCGAAGATATACGCATGGGCGTTGTCACAGGACATTTACCCCTTCAAGAAGTCGCAAAAACCCTTACAAAAGAATTAATCAAGGAAAAAATCGATTTATTTCTTCTGAGTTTAAAGGAAGATTTCTCGATTGAAAAACCCAAATTAGCCGTTTTAGGTTTAAATCCTCATGCGGGTGATTCGGGGCTTTTGGGCCAGGAAGAATTAGATATTATTCAGCCGGTTGTGGAGGAATTTAGAACGAAGGCCCAATTGGTTTTTGGGCCCTACCCAGCAGACGGGTTCTTCGGAAAAGCACAATTTAAAGAATTCGATGGGGTATTAGCCATGTACCATGACCAAGGATTAATTCCATTTAAGTACATAGCCTTTGAAACCGGAGTCAATTTTACTGCGGGCTTACCAATCATCCGAACCTCTCCAGACCACGGAACCGCCTATGATATTGCAGGTAAAAATGTGGCGGATCCTAATTCATTTTTACATGCATTTTTCCTTGCCATCGAATTAGTGAAAAATAGAATGCGCGCTTAATTATGGTCAAGAAAGTACTCATCATAGACGAGGTTCATTCCTCCATGGCTGAGGGCTTACATTCCTTAGGCTTTGAGGTGGATGAGTTTCTGAATTTGTCCAAACAAGAAACTAAGGAAATAATAGGCCAGTATACTGGTTTGATTTTACGAAGTAAATTTTTCATCGATGCTGAGTTTTTAGATGCAGCGAGCCAATTAAAATTCATCGCAAGAGCAGGGGCAGGTTTAGATTTGATTGATTTAGACGCATGCCAAGAAAAAAATATACCCGTTTTTTCGGCCAATGAAGGGAATAAAGATGCGGTGGCTGAGCATGTCATGGGCCAATTACTCACCATCGCGCATCGATTAAATACAGCGGATACGGAAGTTCGAAACGGGATTTGGAAAAGAGAAGCGAATAGAGGTTGGGAAATACATGGAAAAACCATCGGCATTATTGGTTTTGGAAATATGGGCCAAGCGCTCTGTCAAAGGTTACTGGGTTTTGGTGTAAAGATTTTAGCTTATGATAAATACGTACCAGCACCCTCCCCTTTTGGAGCCGAACTATCTGATATTTTCCAACATTCCGACATCGTTTCTTTGCATGTTCCATTGACGGATGAGACCCATGGATATGTAAGTAAAGACTTTTTAAACTCTTTTAAAAAACCCATCGTTTTAATCAATAGTTCTAGAGGACCCATAAGCCCTTTAGAAAATTTACTTTGGGGTTTAGAGCAGGGAATAATTTCAGGACTAGCCTTGGACGTTTTGCCCAATGAAAAAATACATTCTTGGTCAAAAGATGAACAAATGTTGTTTGATAAACTAAAATCACATCCCCATACACTTTTTAGTCCACATGTTGCTGGGTGGACCTTCGAGAGCTACTATAAAATCAATGCCGTATTAATTGAGAAAATTCGAACCCTTTTCAACCCATGAATTATCCAGAAAATATTGGTGAAAAGTTAGGATTTAATCAGATTCAAAATCACATTAAATCACTATGCCTCAGCAATATGGGTGCTGAGTATGCGGATAAAATGAAGTTCTCCAACCGCTTTGCTTTGGTGAATCAATGGGTACAGCAAGTCAGCGAGATGAAACAGTTGATGGCTGAGCATGGGGGTGAATGGCCCCAACAAGATTACTATGATTTGCGGGAATGGTTTGGACCTTTAAGTTTAGAGGGGCATTATTTAACCGCGGATGAGTGGCGCGATTGGCAAAGGGGGCTCGATATTTTATATCAATGTATCCGATTTTTTTACAAAATAGATTCAGAAAAGTATCCAGAAATTCATCGAATT
>Ga0214163_1000175_pt1 | contig 29730 bp, 36 predicted proteins | sample LakMenepilimnion_2_FD_153001 | JGI IMG/M metagenome (GOLD analysis project Ga0214163, IMG submission 153001) | Freshwater microbial communities from Lake Mendota, WI - Practice 15JUN2010 epilimnion v4 | ecosystem: Environmental > Aquatic > Freshwater > Lake > Epilimnion/Euphotic zone | place... | reverse complement strand
AGTAGATCCAAAAATTGAATATAAGGATCACTGTAAGCGTTGTCATAGTAGTGCAGTGGAATTATTTGGTGGAAAATTGAAGACCAAAGATTTGCGCAAAACCATTTATGATATGTACAGGGCGGATAGTTCAGATAAACCTACAAAAGAACAAGTTGATGCAATGTACAAGTATGCTAAGAGTTTAAAGAAAAAGTAGGGAATTTATTATGTTATATTTTTTAGTTTGTTCAGTGTTAGCTAATGTTTTACTTTTATTTTCTTATGTATTAGTTAGAAAGAATAATATTTCTTTGATGCGATTGAATAAGACTGTTGATGATGAATTAACAGGTTATAAGAGTGCTCAAAGTAATATGTTAGCCAAGATTAGTGAATTGACTAGTTTATCAGAAGACAATAAAGAAGAAATCTTAAGATTACTATCAGAAGTAGAAGTTCATAAGTTTATAGTGGACAGCAAGGTAAAATGGTTAGACAGAAGCGGAGAGGAAGAATTTGGAATTGTTTGTGATGATTTCTTCTCTGAAAATAAGCATTTCGTAGTTGTTCGTGGTGTAAAGAATGGCAAGGTTTCTGGTCGTTATTTTACAATTAGTGCGGAGAAAATAGTTTCCGAATGAGATTAGTTTTTGCCATTCAATTATATTTTTATTTTGTTTGGGCCTTGGGGAGTGAAAATATAATAGAATGGTTTCTTTATGCATTATTGATGTGGATTTCTACTTATTATTTACATAGATATAACTGGGAAAATAGAAAGAGCTATAGAATATCTATAGCTCTTTACAGTACTTTAATTTATTGTTTTATATTTTCTTGTAGATTATTTTCACTCGTTGGGAGTAATATCACCCTGTAAATTTTGTATTTTCTTTTGTTGATCTCTTTGAACATCATGTGCATTTACTATTGACATTTGGAATTTATCTATTGTTTGAATTGTTTTCATAATAGAAGCTTTTACATCTTCTAAATTTTGATAATTATTATTGCCTGATATTGTTGGTAAGTCTATTGGTGATGTTGCTTCAATGGTATTAAGTTCTTGCATCAATTGGTTGTAATCAAAAGGGCGAGAAGAAACATCACCATCATTTTCAAGGATATTTGATTGTTTGAGTAATCTTGTTAAAGTTCTATCATCGTAATAATTAAACAAAGCCCTGATACCATCTTCTAAATCTTGCTTGTATTGTATGGCCATTAGTAAAATGGAAGCTATCTTATCAGCAGCTTTATATTGGCCATTTTTGTCTAATTGTTGGGCTATTTTGAGTAGATTAATCATTTCTTCTTGGATCGAGTTGAATCTCTAATATTTCTTTAGGAAAACCTTTTTCAATTTCTTCTAAAATTTCTGTAAATGTTTTATCTTCTATATTGTTTTTTTGTTTGTAAAGGCCTGCTTTGCTTAATTGGATCTCTAATGGATCGCTTGGATTGCCTTTTCTAACTTTGGAAAAAAGATCTTCAAAATTTTTAGCATCAACTGTTTTGTGTTGTTTTGAAAGACCTTCTTGAAGTGATTTATAAAGTTCACCTTTTCTCACTTCTTCTAATTGAACTTCTTGTTGCTCTAATCTTTCTTTTTGTTTAAGTAGCGCTGTTTTGATAAATTTACTCATTTAAGTTTTTCCTAATTATATTATTATATCTACGTCTAATGCATTTCTCATTGCAAGTTGATAGGCTTCATCAACATCTTTGAATGGTTCGCCTGTTCTTGGATTTTTAGAGACGGATCTCACTTCATTAGAATCAATTTTTCTCAAAACTACAATAATATTATTATCATGCATTTGAACATAACCTAGATCATAAGGTTTTCCAGTAGTTTTTTTTGCTGCTAATTTGACCATTACATTAGTTAGATCATTAGCTTCTTTAAACATTCCAATTGCATCTAATTCTTTACAAATTTCATTTATTGATGCTAATACGTTTCTGTTCATTTTTATTTCCAAAATAAAGGTGATTATGTATTAATGTACAGTAAGAAGAATTATCTCACCTTCTTTTATAAGAGTATTATGAACAGAACATTTGTTATTTTTAGTGTGGATGAAATCGCACTTATTGATTTTTCGCAGGTTTTAGAGACTAGTGCTGATACATTACGCAGAAGTGTTGATGGCACTATGACTTTTGTTAAGTGGGAAGGTATGTTTCCATCTTGTTTAGTTAATCTTACTACTAAATCTCAATTTTACACATATGAGGAATTTTTAGACATTCTTGCTGGACCAGATTGGACACAACCTATTTAGATTATTTTCCTCTACTTCCACTTCTTCTTATTTGAGGCTTCGGCACATTTGTCGAAGCCTTTTCATTTGAATTATTTATAGACGATTTTGCGCCATTATTATTTGCGCATTTGAATTTATTTAATAATGCTTCTTGTTCTGGAGATAATTTCTTTTTCATTTATCTACCTAATGATTTCATAAATCTCATTTTATCAGTTTGGAATTTTTGAGCTTCTTGTGGTGTTTTGAATGAATGTTCTCTATTATAATAATTTTCAGCTTCTTGCACTGATCTAAATACTGGGCTTTGATTTTGTGCTGCTTGATTAGGATTATTTTTTTTCAAAATACTATTAAGAACAATATCATCAACACTATTAGGTAATTTTTCATTAAACTTGAATGATTGTTGTTTTTGCATCATGTTTTCAAGTTCATTTTTCAAAGATTCTTTAGAGATTTCGCCTTTCATGCCTTTGATTACTAAATCAGCAGCTTTCGCAGCATCATTTTCAATCATTTGCTTATAAGTTGCAACAGTATTTTGATTAGCGTTGATACTTTTCAATTGTGCTACTCTTAATGCACGTTCTGTAAATTCTTGTGCTTCTTGAATATGGCCAGCATCATCAAGAATATTAGCAACTTCTATGTAGTGGGCAATTACTTCTTTCATACTATATTATTCTCACTTATTTGGAAAAATCATTTCCATATCTTTTTTATTCTATCTATATGTACTTTTTCAATACCTATATAAGAATTTGTTTTTATATGATTTTTGGCTTCTTTGCCCAAACTATCATCATCTAATATTATATAGCTTTCTACGTTATTTTTATCTATAAATCTCTTTATCTGATTCCACCTGTCTTTGTGTTCTTCGCCTTTTTCATCTGTCTTTGCTATTAATGCGCCTCTAAATCCATTTTCTTTGAATATCTTGTTTACTTTCTTAATTGGATATCTTGTGCGCCAATAAGAAGACAACACTATTTTGGGATCATATTTTTCTACTATTTCATTCAAGAGATCTATTTGTTTTTTACTAATTACAAAAGATATATCATTTATTTTTTTTAGGAATTCTTCTCCTGTCATATTATAATCATCGAATGAATTCATTACTCCATCTATATCCAGGAAAAGATATTTCTCTTGTTTTGCGCCTTTTATTGTAATCTTGTATTTCATATTTTTATTATATAGATTTAGGATATACACTTCCTTTTATTAAATAACTATATATTTTTCTTAACATTACTAGACTTATTTAGTGGAATAATATTAACAAGATTTCTAAAAGGAAACTAATATGAAAAAAGCGTTTACTCTTATTGAATTACTCGTTGTCATTGCAATCATCGCTATTTTGGCTGCAATCCTCTTCCCTGTTTTTGCCCAGGCTCGTGATAAGGCTCGCTCTGCTTCTTGCTTATCTAATGAGAAGCAAATTGGTCTTGGTCTTATGATGTACACCCAAGACTATGATGAGACTTATCCAACTGCATACATGTACAAGAATAATACTGCTACTACTAATGGTGGAAGTGCTGGTGGATATGTTCACTATTCAGCTATGTTGCAACCATATATGAAGAATGATAAAGTTTGGGTATGTCCATCTGATAAGACTGGTGGTTTAGCTCCTGATAATCCTCCTTGTTTACCTTGGACAGATGTAAACACAATTGGATGCGAAGCTCAAGTACCACGCTTGTCTTACATTCCTAATTCAGCTGTTCTGCCACGAAAAAGAGGCCCACAAGATGCGCCAAACGTAGTATCAATTGCTGCAGTAGATTTTCCAGCTGACGTTATTGCTATCACAGAAGCAACTAATCATTTGAATTGTATTTTCTTGGCTAGTTCTGGACAGCTTAACACTGAAAGAAGAAATAAATCACATAGACCTACAAACGCTATGATGAGAACAATTAGTGGCGGACAGTGGGCAGGGCAAAACGTGGCAGACGCTACTGGTCCAATCTTTGCAATCACCAAGGCTGCTGCTGAAGGTGCTGAAGGTTGGGGTGGTCCATCTGATTCAGGTAACACTAATGGTACTGCTGGTTGTAGATCAGTTGCTGCAGACGGTGGATTACATATTAGATTTATGGAACCAGGTCGTCATACAGGTGGAAGCAATTATGTCTTTGCTGATGGCCACGCAAAATTCTTTAGATTTGAAACCACAATCAATCCAAACAATTTCCTCTGGGGAAAAACTTATTATCCGACAGGTCAAGCAATTCTTGATCAACTTGGAAATCCAGTCCGATAATTCTAGAATATATCTGCTTTATGATTTAAAAAAAGATTTATCTAACGGCTTGGAGCAGACCAACAAACACAAAAACAGGGGCTTTGAAAAAGCAGCCCCTGTTTTTGTGTTTTGGGATGCGAAATAGGAAACTGTATACTAAATAATGGAATAAAAAAGATATGAAAAGGTATAGTTTTAGGATCATCACAGCTGGCATAAAAGAAGATATTTTGGGAATTTGTAATTTTCTGAATAAAGATGCAGAATATTATCAAGACTTAAGAGAAACAGTAAAGCAATATGATCAAAAGTATCAAGTATTTGCTGCTTGGTTATTGGCCCGTAATATTGAACCAAATGAATATATTGAAGCTATACAAAAATATATTGACTCAAGAAGAATTACTAAATTTTCAGTTGGCGCAAAAGCTGTCAAAATAAACGATGAAGTTTTTGATGATGCAATTAAACTAACAGAATATATCCACGCTCAATTTCCTATTTTGCAAGCTGAAAAACAGGCTGAAAATACTGAAATTGAAGATGTTCCTGTTGTAGCAAATAAAGATAATTCCATTAAGATATTTGAGATAAATGATGCCAACGATGGTAGAAGATTAGTTGGTGATGATACAAGCTGGTGTATCGGCTATAAAGGCCCAAATAATATGTGGCAATCTTATAGAGATAGTCATGATGCTTCTTTTTTTGTTGTTGTTGATAATAATCCTCCTACAGAAAATCAAAGAAAAGTTGCAATTGATTTTGCTTCAAGTAATGTTTTATTAACAGACATTCCAAATGTTACAGGACATCAACTTTCAAATGGATGGGATTGGGATAAGTATTCTGAATATTTATCTAGCAAGGGAATAAATTTACAAGCAACAAGGCCAAATCCTGAAACTGGTCAAGAAGAATTAATTCTCAAGAACAAACCCAAAACTACAGAAGAAAGATTACAAAATGGCACATTCAATTATATAGCTGCTTTGGGTGTGGAAGATATTCTTTTATGGCAATCTGGAAAATCTAAAGTCAATGGTGAAGATAGAGACATAGAAAGAATAGATAAAAATAGTTTAGATATTATAGAAGAGATTTCAAGTAGATCTGGTATTGCGTACATCCTTAATAACCCTGATGCTAAATTCTATACTTCAAGATGGATGGGATTAGGCAAACGTGTAAAAGATGAAGTTTTAGAATATTTATCTAGAAGTGTTGGTGGTGAAGATTTGTTGATGAAATATGTCAACACTGGGTTGGGAATTCCTGAAACGCAATATCAATTTATTAGAAAAAACAAAAATTTACTTACTTCATACTTGAGAAGTCTAATTATAGGCGGTAGAAATTTTAGTCCTGCTATGCAAATTGATTTAATGAACTTAAATAGAAAAGATTTATTTAAACAATTAATTGAAAAACAGGGTGGTATTTCTGAATTTGCTAAACCAACCTTAGAAGAAAAACCAGATTTTTTGAGAATTTATCTTGAAACTTTGATTGAAAATAACAATTTACAAACTGGTATGCGAGCTGACCTTTCTGATGCAGATTTATTATTAAAGTTAAACGACAGAGATTTATTGATAAAATATATTAGCACTGTAAAAACTTTTGTTCCAAATGGTGTACGAAATTTTATTTTCGAAGATCCTAAATTTCCTGAATTATATTTATTATATGCAAAAAATAGATTGACAGATGATAATTTAGTAGATTACACTTCGGCTTTTGACAAACAAGATTTAAAAAATGTCGTATTGCAATCAGGGGATAAATCACTTATCAAAGAAGTGGCTATGGCAACTGGTTTCAATGAAGAAGATTTTGAAAAAGCAAAAGAACTTGGGGTATTGGAAGAAGTAAAGTATTCAATATTATGTCCAAAACCTTCCGAAAAAATTGCTAAATATTACAATCCTAACGATCCATTTGATCTTTCGTTAATTGCCCAAATTAAAGATGTAGATGTTTTACGTGAATTTTCTCTTAATAACTTTGATGAATATAGTGAAACTTATCATAATGATTGGAGTAATAATCCAACCATAAATTTTGCATTTGATCTTAAAGAACACGAACAAACAATCAAAAAAGATGCTCATTATGCATACAAAGATAGACCAGAAGAAATTGTTCCTAATAATGCAAATCAAACTTTATTATGGGCTATTTATAATGATGGCAAATTATTTAAGAAGTTTGAAGAATTAGAGATGAGTGATGAAGCAAAAGAAAATTTCAGAGATGCAATCCAAGAATTTCAAAATGCAATACAAGATATAAATTTTTGGAAAAATTTCTTTAAGAATATAGATCATTTTGCTGATTGGATAGGTAGTGAACTTAATTTTAATGAAAATGATTTTGCAAACATTTTAAAGTTTATTCCACAAGAATTTTTAGAAGATCCAGAAATTAAAGAATTTTTGCAGAGAAATATGAACAGCATTTCTACTAAGAATTTTATGCATAATATAGATATTGAAAAAACACCTTGGCTATATGAAGACTATATAAATCAATTTTTAGATGGCACCAGAATTGTAAGATCTGAATTTTACAGAGTATTATATCGTGGTAGAAGTTATGCATTTGAATTTCTTTCAAAAATACTTGAAAAAAGAAAATTTAGTGATGAAGAAATTGATTCATTTAACAACTTTACACCAGATATTATGTTAGAATTTTTGGATTTATATACGTATCATTATCCAGAAGTAAAAGAAGATCCAAATTTTTATAATTTAGGAATATTTAGTTATTTTAGAAATCGTCCAAATTTAAATCATCAATTACATTTATTGAGAAATTATCCTAAATATTTTGAAACGAGAATTTTAGAGAGAGATGTTTATGTGGATATATTGCCAGAAATAAGGGCAGCATTAGTTCATATGTATCCTAACCTTGCTCCGAAAATTCTTGCATATGAAAGACAATCAAAATATGGCCCTGGATATTTTGATGAAGAAGCTGGCCAAGTGATGAAAGGAAAAAGACCAACACCGCCTGGGACACAAGAAGAATTACCTGATCCATTTGCGTCAGAAGAACCTGAAGAAGATGAAGAAGAAGAACCTATCACTGCTTTTGTAAAATCTATGGTGAAAATAGCTCAGAAATTAGATTTTAATTATCAATACAAGTTAGCAGATAAGTTTACACATATATTGAGAAAATACAATGTTTAATAATCGTATAGTAATAGCAAATAAAGAATTATTTATTTCAATTTTCAAGTCTGTTGGAAAAGATTATAACAGCTATAAAGAAATTGTAAATAAATATAATTCAGTATTTAAGCCTCTTGCTGCTTGGATGTTGGCAAGAGATTCTGATGAAAATGCTATTAACGATATTGTTAGTCATTTAACCCAATATATAAATCGTAAAAAATTAAATCCGGCCAATATCAAAGTATCTAAAAGTTTTGTTGTTATAAATGACGAGCAATTTGATGACTTGATGGCACTTATTGATTTTGTTCACGGTAATTTCCCTATAGCAAAAAAACAAGAAGAAAGAGTAGAACAATCTGAAACTAGTCATACTCCTATCCTCACTGGCGACGGAATTAAGGTTTTTAAAGTAGAAAAAGCTCAAGACAGCAAACAATTAGCTGCAGATACTTCTTGGTGTATTGCTTATCCAGGCGAAAATAATATGTGGCAAAGTTATAGAAGCAATCAAGCTGCTACATTTTATATTGTATGGGACGAAAATCCACCCACTCCTAATCAAAGAAAAGTGGCTCTGCAATTTAATAATAACAACGTTCAAATTACTGATATTCCCAATAGAACAGGTTTTAATTTATCTGATGACATTTCTTTCCAATATGAAGGAAAAATGATTACCGGAAGAGATATTCCCACATATCTTACTTATTTAAAAAGTAAAGGAGTGGATATAGATGCTACAACAACTAATCCTGAAACTGGCGAAGAAGAAAAAATATTAATAAATAAACCTCTTACACCAGAAGAAAAATTAGAAACTGGTTTAGGTAATTACGTTAAACGCCAAGATATAAATGTTGATGATGTAAAAAGTTGGTCTACTGGAAAATTTGTTTTAAGAAGTACTACAAAAGATGGATTTATCAAAGACAATGGAGATAATACTTATTTACTTTCTAATCAAAGGTATGTAGTAAAACCAATTGAAATCCCTGAAGAAATGATTGCTGAAAAAACGCATTTAGGCAAAAGTGCAGGAATGTTGCCTTCAGATTCAACGGCTCATTTATTAGAATCTATAACCATTGAATCTGATAGCGTCAAAACATATCTTTCCAAATTCATCGGTATGGGTTGGATATTACCCAATGATATTTTTGAATATTTATTTGATGTTCCTGGTGGCAAAGATTATTTAATTCAATATGTAAATACTGGATTAGAATTACCTCGCACTCAAAGAGAAAAAATAAAAACCAATAATCAATTATTTAATTCATATGTCAAGCAACAATTATCTGCTTGGGAACTGGGACATAATAATGGTGAGATATTAGAATATCTCGACCCTAACAACCCTAGTGATAAAGAAAAAGTTTTAAAAGCATTTTCTAAAACCAAAAATTTTAGTGGAATTCCTCAAAATTGGAAAGAGAATGTACCTCAAATTGGAGTATCTGTTGCTACCGCTGGCGATGATTTTAATTTCAATGATCCTTTAGCTGAAAAATTAGCTATTGCTAAAGGTTTGTTTAAAGTTTATCAAAAAAATCCAACTTTAGAAAATACAAGAATTTATCTACATACTCCAGAAGCTATTGAACCTTTAAGAGCACAAGCAGAAGCAGATGGATATAATGCTGAAGTTCTTAATTCTCCAAGTAATTTTGCTTCATTTGCTGGAAGATTTACATTAATTCCTGATGAATTTAAGAATCTTCCTGAATTTTATGAAATATCTAAAATTGCAGTAGCTTCTTACAAAACAAGACTTGACTTTATTCAAAAAATTAGAAGTAAAGATGAATCTGAACTAACTCAAGATGATTTAGAAACTGGTGTTGCATTAGTTTTAGTAACTGGGCAAGGTGTTCAATATACTGCATTAGAAAATTCTGGAAAATTCTGGAATTATTTATATGATAATTTTGAAAGATATTATAGTGGTAGATTTAGTAGAGTTGGATTAGAAAAGAGAGAAATTCCAGACGATGTTGATCAGGAAGATGAAGACTTTGATGAGGAAGAATATCCAACTTATGATGACCCTGGTGAACAAAAATGGATAATTAATGCAAGTTTATCTAAAATTCCAAAATATGCATTGATAAATGAGCCTGATTTAAGAGAAAAATTCTTAAGTAGATTTAGTCCAAAGCTTCTTGTCCATAAACTTTTAGAATCTCCAAGTTCTGAAAATGGGGCCAATTTAGCTGCAGAATATATAAACAGTATCGAAGATCTTCCAATTTCAATAACAATGTACTTAACATATAATAAAAATCCTATAACAGAAAAAATATTAAAAACGTCAAGTTTAGATGAATATAATAATTATATGAAAAAGAATCGTAGTCAATTAGATATAAGAGACTATGCAAGATTATTAAATTTTTATCCTTTTATTAGTGATCAAATTTCAGACCAGATGTTATTAAGACAATGGAAAAATATGAAATCTGTAGGTATTAATAATACTGAACAATTTGAAGTGTTTAATTCTTTAATTAATACAAGACCAGAATTTTTTAGAAATCATTGGCAAGAAATAGATTTATTTCCTGTTTGGATAAATGAATTAAAAGAAAGAAATATTATCGGTACACAAAAACCTCAACCAATTCAAGAAACTGATGAACAGATGCAAGAAAGCTTAAATAATGTTTTCAAGAATATGTCTGCTTTACCTAATGATGAAGATGTATTAGCTTCTGTTAAATCTATGCTGAAAATCGCTCAAAAACTTGATATTAAAAAAGAATATAGGTTAGCAGATAAACTAACCTATATATTGACAAAAAAGATATAATTCTTATTCAAAATCATCTGGAAGTACGAGTTCTTCCTCACCATCTTCCAGTTGTTTCTTTCTATGTCTAGCTAAATTAAAAGATTCACCTTCTGGAAGGTCCTGGAATCTTAATTGAGCTGGATCTTCAGTATACATTTGAGAGCCAGTGATATAACTCATTTTTGGTTTGTATTCAACATCATAATCTTGTAAATTAGGCAAAGTGAATTGGACACCTAATAATTCTTCAAACTTTTGCACTGATTCATTATTCTCATATGTTGCAAAAATCTTTTTAGCTATTTCTAAACTTAATTTATCTGAAGAAGTATCCATAGCCCCATAGGTAGATTGATCTAAATCAAATTCATTTTCATCTAAGCTGAAACCAAAATTATCATTCATATATCTTGCATGCTCATCATATTGATCAGCGAAATGATAAAGCAAATCTGTCAATGGATTATTTCTTAATAGATTTTCTGCTGTCTTGAGCTTGTATGCATCTACACCACCACGAAGCTCATAAAATTCTTGTTCTTGTGCTAGATCAGGTAAATAAATATCATCAACTTCTCTTTTTAATTTATCAAAAGCAACACTTACAACAGTGTCTGCTAATTCATTGATGTCATAATCTTCTAAAGAAAAAGTTCTTCCATAGGGTTTGCTTTTTAATCCTTCTTCTATAGCACTTGTAGCTTCTTTGACAAGATCAACCATATTAGCATTTCTTATATTTTGCTCAGTAAATTCATCTTGGTTAAAATCTTCAGAAGTAATTCCAAATCTAGCAAAATCTCCATTGTCATCATCATCGCCATAGTCTTCAAGATATGGCCCATAAGCAGATTCAGTTATAGAATATCTTAAATCATCAGGATAAGTAGACCAATCTACTTCACTCGGATCCCATTCACTAGCTCTTTGATGAACCCAACCTTCACCAGCTTTTTTGTTAATATCATCTCTGCCTTCAAAGAATTCTGCAATTTTTTCTACTTTATCTTCATCGTGAATTTCAGAATTGTTTGGGCCTTTAATTTGCTTTACTTTTCCATCTCTGCCAACTTCAATTGTAGCTTCTGGATTGTTAAACTTATTACGCAAAGAGTAAATTGTGCAATCTCCATATTCAACAGATTTAGCATATGAACCAACACAGTGATGCATAAAATTGCCTTCAACATCTAAATCATTCGGATCTTCCACTCTTACTATCATAGAACCGTCTTCAAATCTGTGAACAATCTTTTCATCAACTAATTGCCCAGATTCATCTCTCTTAAATGGTAAATAGAATTTTCCAGATCCTCTTTCTGTCATAGCTCTGTGCCATTCATTAGAATCTTCGTATGCTTCTTCAAGTGATTTTGTCCCAATGTTATAGTTAGGATTATCTAAAGTATGTGCTCTAAAGAAGTCTTGAATCTCATCCAGGTTGTCTTTTATATCACGTAATGGTTTATTGTAATCCCACCTATCATCTCTTGGATCATCTGAAAGTTTATTAGCTCTTTGAAGTTTATATTGATATAATGCCCAACTTTGAAATCTTGGATCATAATCTTGAACAAGTTGTTTTTCAGTTCCAGATGGCTTATATCCAGATTCAAATAAACTTTTTAAATCATCTATCATCATAGAAGGATTCTGATTCAATGCACCAATAGCTTTACCTTTTTTGTCATTAGGTAAACTATGCACAAACTGAATAATCTGATCACTCACGCCTTTTGATTGCAAGGCATTGATTGCATCTTCTATCGCTGCTAAAATTGTTCTGTTATACCACATTATGTTTTACTCAATATATTATTTAAATGCTTATGTAATTCTGGTTCTATTTCAGAAAGAGCTTTTATATCATTCCTATTGTTATTAATTTGGTCATAATGATCTCTATACACATTAATCATATTTGCGAAAGAAGATTGATCCATTTTATAATCAGGATCATTTAATATAGTGTCCAACATTATTTTTGATTGTGCGTGGTCAAATAATAATGGATCTATTACCATTTGTTGTAAATATATATTTGCATCCTGACCAAATTTATTGTCAATTTCTGGTTGAGAATCACCTTTGAAATTTTTATTCATGGGTAATCTATTTTTATAATCATCTTTCTGTTGTGTTGGATATCTATAAAATGGAACAGACATATCTTGAGCTTTTCGATACCACATATTAATAAGTTTCTTACAAAAAAAGAAGCCCCCCTTTATTGGGAGGCTTCTTTTTCACATAACCAAAGATAATTATTTATTTTTTGGACTACATCACAACTTGTTTCGTAAAATCCACCTAAAGAATTTTCCACTTCTAAATGTAAATCTAATTCATCTATTATATTGGATATCGCTTTGTGAGAAACGAATGATCCTTTAGGCTGCCAAATATTATCTATTTTTTCATATGAATTTAATTCAAATTCGATAAGAAATTCTTTCATTATTTCATTGAAATTTATTTTTGAAGAATCTAATCTTTGTGTTTTAAGTAAATTATAAAAATCTTTTTCTGAAAAACATCTATTATTTTCCATCATACACTCGATGAAAACTACAGCAAAGAATTCTTCCATAAATTAATTCTACCACTCTTTGCAGTGATGACAGGATTACGAGGATCAAATTCAAGATTTTCTCTGGCGTGTTTTATGTTTTCCGGATCCCAAGTAATGTAATGTTTTATTGGTTTATCCTCTGAATACGACCTGAAAAATTCATTAGGATCCATAATAATACTGTCATACCCTAATGAATTTAAGAATCTTTGAATAATCTCACCCTTGAAATCTTTGCTGTCATCATCAAAAGCTGCAAGAAATCCTTTTAAATAATCCATCATCATTACAGCTGAAACTTTGCCGTCAACAGATCCAGTCGTCGTTTGAATCAAATCTTCACACATTTGATATGCATCACTTGAGTTCATATAATCCATCAAAATATTGTAAAGTTTTAGAATAACTGTCTTGTATGAATTATTATCAGACTCATCAACGTCATTTTCATTCAAAAATTCTAATGTTTCGTTTGTATCATCAACAAAAGTTTTTTCTGGATGTTCTGTATCATTTTCAGAAGTTAAATGAATTGGATTTTTCATTCTTATGTGAGCGGGAATTACTCTTGGTTTATTTGAGCCTAAAACAGTATCTTTTGCAATTTTTTCTACTAAGTATTGTAGGCTTGCAACAGTACCATCTTCGTTAAAATAAGGGCGATATCTTGGATCATCACCATATAAGTTCCATAGATAATAAGAGTCTTCATTATCTTCATCAATCAATTCATATTGCAAATCTGTAATTTTTAATTTTTGATCTTTTCCAGAACCAGTGTAATTCTGTGTGGCATCTTGCTCATCACTTGTGAAATAAAATCCTTGACCAAAAGCATTAGATGAGACACCTTTATTTATGTCAAATCTGTCAAATTCGTGTGTAGTTCCATGATAGACAGTTTGCTCTGGCACGTAATGATCTTTAGCCCAATCATTGAAGAATAAACTTTGAGGTTCTTTTTGTGTTTCTAAAAGCTCTGGAGATTTCGCTTTCTGTTCTGATTTTTCTTTACTTTTAGGCTGGGATTGTTCTACATCTAAACCAGGAAGTTGTAATTGTTGTGCTAATTTATACCACATAATTTTTTCTTATTACCTATACTATCTCTGTACAAATTATCTATGCTTAAAAAATCTTGTACTATCCAAGAACCATTTTCCGCAAATAAGATGTATGCTCCTGTTGCTCGTGGAAAAATGGTGAAAAGCAAAAAATATAATGATTGGATAGAAAAGAATGTCTCAATCATTAAAGATAATTTATTACCAGCAACAAATTATCCAATAGAAATAGAAATTCTTATTCTTGCTAACACTCAATGGAAAATGAGAAGCGATCCAGATAATATTATAAAACCTATTGTTGATCTACTTGTAAGAGCAGAAATAATACCCGATGATACAAGCCGATTTGTTGAATCAGTCAAAGTAAGATATTTGCAAGGATTCGGTTCTCCCACCACTTGCATTTCTTATTCTATTGTTGATAATTAATAAATTGACCAAGCTAAAATAAATATTGGAATGAAAATTGCCAATAGTGTTAAGACCACCATTAAACAAATTATCAACTCCATCGGTGATAATTTAAACCTCATAAGAATACCCTCCAAAAGTTATATTCTTATTCTATTTAATTGCTTTGGATGCTTCTAAAAAAATAATTCTTAAATAGAAATATCCCCTATATTATAGGGGATATTTTTAGTAGCTCCATTAAGAATCGAACTTAAAATTAAACTTTAGAAGAGTCTTGTTATATCCGTTTAACTATAGAGCCGTATCAAACTTACAAACTAATTATACCACAACTTTACATCTGCGCACTAACAACTTCAACTTTTTTCTTTGATTTTTCAAGTTTATATTCAATTGTTTTGCCGGTGTTTAAATATATATTTAACCAACGATTTAATTCTTTTAATTGAGCATAAGTCATTTCAAGAGTCTTCTCCTCAAAATTTTCATCAATAATTGTGATCTTGTGTTTCATAAGGATAGCATACCACGATTTAGGTATAATGCAAGTAAGATGAAAATAATTGATATCTATAATTTATCCAGAAAAACCTCATTCCCAATTGAAGATATATTTAATTTAAAAGATTATGGCAGAAAAATCTTTTTAATACATAACAATATTGGAGCTGATTGGGAAATGTTAAAGAAAAATGTCCCTGGTTTACAAGGACATTTTATAGAAACAAATTTAAATAAATTTTATATTGTTAGTTTGAATGACAAACCGTTCATTCTTGTTAATTATGATAAAGTTTTACAGTATTTCACACCATATTCCACAGATCCATCTCTATATCAAACTTTTATGAAACTACTGATCGCTCATTCTGATTTATCATATTGTCATTTTGCTGCAGACAAAGATTTGAATATTCTTTTACCTGATGAAGATGGATATGATCAACAATTTGAAGATTGAAATTTTGAAATGTATAATACAATAATGAAAAAAGCACTCATCACTGGAATAAATGGAAGCGGAGCAACTTATTTAGCAGAACATCTTTCTAATATTCCTGACATACAAATTCAAGGTATTTCTAGATGGCATACAGACAGAAAAATTAAATCTGGGTTTTCAAAGATCCAAATGTTTGAATGCGATTTGACAGATCTTGGAAGTGTAATTAGAACTCTTGAAATTGCAAAACCAGACTTTATATTTCACCTAGCATCAAACGCTAATGTGAAATTATCATTTACAACTCCAATCTCAGTCTTCAATAATAATGTAAATGGAACACTTAATTTATTAGAAGCTTTAAGAATTTTAAATCAAAAACCAATGCTTCAATTTTGTGGTACTTCTGAAGTTTATGGACAAGTAAGACCAGATGAAATTCCAATCAAAGAAACTCAAAGCATAGACCCTGTAAATGTTTATGCTATCAGCAAACTGACACAAGAGAAATTGGTAAAATCATATTTTAAATCTTACAATATTCCTTGTGTTATTACTCGATCTTTTGGCTACATTAATCCAAGAAGACCAGATATCTTTTCTAGCGCATTTGCAAAACAAATTGTTGATATTGAAAATGGCAAACAAGATATTCTCTATCATGGAAATTTAGATTCAGTCAGAACTTTACTTGATGTAAGAGATATTGTTGAAGCTTATTGGGTGTCTGCTGAAAAATGCGATCTTGGAGAAGCATACAATATTGGTAGTACAGTTCCAGTAAGAGTTGGAGATTTTCTTGAAGAACTCAAAAAACAAGCTAAATGCAAGATTGTTTCAAAAGAAGATCCTAATTTATTAAGACCTGTAGACGTTACCCTTCAAATTCCAAGTGTAGATAAATTTTATGAAAAAACAAAGTGGAAACCTAAATATACTTTGGAAGATAGCGTAAAGTTACTTTTAGACTACTACAGAAATCAATAAAAAAGGGGAGCTTTGCTCCCCTTTTTTATTGATTTTTATCATCTTCCTTTTCTATCTTAAAATAAACTTTTTCCTCACCATACTCATAAACTAAATAATCTGGACTATTTACAAGATCATTTAATTTTTCACTCAAAACAAAATTAGGAAAAATAGCTTTCATAATTGCATCTCTTTCTGTTAGTATCCAATTATAATCACTATTTGAGCCCCCAACTTTGCCATTTTTACCCTCTATAGTGTATTTATATGTCATCTCTTTACTTTCTTATAATAAAAATCCCAAAGCTCTTTAAAGCCATTTTTACCAATGTTGTGCTCTATATGATAATCAATAACTAAAGGGGCTCGAGATTCTTTATTATTTCTAGAATAAAAATTATCATAGAAACGCTCATATTTCAACTTATCAATAATGTCAACACTCATAAAACGCTTATTAAGAGAAACAATACCAATCCTACTTCCACTTCTCCCAACTAATTGAATCGCATATCTAGTGTCAAAATTACCAACATTCAAGACACATTCTTTTTTAATCTTCTCAACCCACTCACGTTCAGTCATAATTTATTTTACCTTAAATTTTTAAACCCATCGATTTCGATGGGTTTAAAAATTATTCTGGTCGATCTGTAATCATACTATCGAGTATCTTTATCAATCTATTTAAACGATAATTGAAATAAAGAGAAAATGCCATAACAGATACAAAAATAACAAAACAGTTAATCCAAGTTGCAGTGTAAATATTCATATCTACTCCACCATTTTCGCTGTCTTCTTATTCAATGCTTCAAAATTATTATCATAAGACTTCAAGATTTTTTTAACCTGAAAAATTACGACAAATATCAAGACGAAAATTATTGCCACTAAAGCAAATAAAATTGATAGTAAAATTGTTAAGTTCATATCTTTATTATATCACAGAAAAGGGAAAGGAGCACTATAGACGAATCGAACGCCTGAAATCACATTACAAGTGTGATGTTTTACCCCTAAACTAATAGTGCTGGTAAATTCTCCGGTAAAGATTCGAACTTCAACTAAAGGCACCAAAAACCTCTGTGCTACCGTTACACCACCAGAGAACAACAAATATATTATACCACAAGAATAGCCTGTAGGGGTATCGAACCCCTGGTCTCCTCCGTGAAAGGGAGGCATCTTAACCACTCGACTAACAGGCCTTATCAAAATTAATCCCTATACGATTTGTATAGGGATTATACACTCCTTAAATAGGATTCGAACCTATGACCGTTCGGTTAACAGCCGAATGCTCTACCGCTGAGCTATTAAGGACCATCAAAACAATTATACCTTAAAATTAATAGCAAGCAACTTTTAGGATAATAATTGTTGATACTACTACGATTAGTCCGAATATAAAATCTACGAGTTTACGCTGTTGTATCATTCTTGCTATCAGAATATCTATCAAATCTGTTTGAGAGGATCATAAATGTAGGAGCCCAGAGTCCGACAAAGATTCCAAATCTTTCTCCGTGTGCTTGTGCTTCCATTGATTTTCCGCCAGTGAGATACCAGATTGCGATTGACCCTACGATTGATGCAAAGCCAAGTACTAAACATACAAGACTTAATTGTTTGAATTGATTTGTGTTCATATCTTTATCATACCTTACAAATTGAGAAAATAATATTAAGTTCTTTCATAATTTACTCTACCATATTTGTATAAGTTATGTATGCCTGAACCTAATTTTGATTGTAATTATTGTGGAGCTCCTGGTTATAACTCTCCTGCAAAAATGAAGAGGAACAATAATAATTTTTGTTCTAAAGACTGTTCTATCAAGTATAGTACCAAAAAGATTGAAATTTTTTGTAATGGTTGTGGGAAGAACACTTTAAAGAGTTTATATCAATTTGTGAGAAGTAAAAAACTTTTCTGCAGTAGTGAGTGTCATAATAAATATAAGAATAAGAAAGTAGAGGTTGAGTGTTTAGTTTGTAAAAAACTATTTCTTAAAGATTTATTTGAGGTGAATCGTAGTCCTAGAAATTGTTGTTCTCAAGATTGTTATAAAATTCTTCAAAAATATCACAAAGATTGGGGTAGTAATCGTAGTAAGTTGGAATGCGCTATTGAAAAAAATCTTTACAATATTTTTTCTTTTGAAATCATTTATAACAAGACTCATATAGGTTATGAGTTAGATATTAATATTCCTTCGTTAAGTTTAGCATTTGAGTTTAATGGTATTTTTCATTACAAACCTATTTATGGAATTGAAAAACTCTTGAGAGTTCAGCAAATTGATAGAGAAAAAGTAGCGGAATGTAAAAAAAGAAACATCAAACTTATAGTTATTGATGTTTCGGAAGACAAATCTACGAAGAAAGTGATAAGAGAAAGATTTGAACAAGTTTTGTCTATAATCAATGAAAGAATTGAAGAATTGAATTTTCCATCTGACACCTATCAATTCTCTATGATGTTATAAATTTAGTTAATCTTAAATTTAATTAGATTATCTATAACTTGCCAAATATGTACATCTTTTTCTTCTTTCTTTTTTTCATCTGATATAAAAGAAAAAAGAATAAATGATAGTAATTGAGTGTTCATTAGTTGCTCATCATCCTTTCTATTGCTACTTGTTTTTTTGATTTGGCTGTTGAAGTGTAATAATTTTTCTTTGATGCGTTAGACATCATATGCATAGCTTGAACACATTCTCGAATTTGAGATGAATTTGAATTTTCTTTCACTGGTTCTGGTTTAATTGCATATCCAATACTGCCACTTACCACGATGAGCATAAAGTAAAAAAATATTTTTTCAATGTTAGTTTTCATAATACCCTCCTTCAAATAAAAAAGCCCTATTCGAAAAAGAATAGGGCTTCAATGCACTGTAAATAGTATACAGTGTTTTAGGTTTGATTGCCTGGTAGTTTTATTAAGTTATTGTTATATTGTTGTCCAGTGAGCTCGGTATATCTTGTTATTGATTGTTCATAGTAATCAGGATCTATTTCGCATCCTTTAAAATTTCTTCCAGTATTTTCGCAAGCTATCATTGTGGATCCAGCGCCATTAAAGATATCTAATACTGTTTCTCCTGGGTTTGTGTAAGCTTCTATAAATCTTTCTAGTATGCTGATTGGTTTTTGTGTAGGATGCCAATTACAATATTCTTTGCTAGTTGTGTGGTTATTCTTTTCCCATACACAGGTTGGGATAGTTCCTTGTTCGTATTCTTTTCCCGTTCTAATGTTTACTTTTTGTTTTCTTTCAGTTCTTACTTTATCAGCATTAAAAGTAAAAGTTTTTTCTTTAGAGTAGCACCAAATAAATTCGTGTTTTCTAGCAAAGTTTGTTTTGCTTCTTCCTCCCCAATTGTAAGACCATATAATTTCTGGCTGTTGGAAGAAGTTTGGTAGTTTGTCTAATATTTCTAATCTATAGCGCAAAAAAGTATTGTATTTTAAAGTTCCAAATACACACATCATCTTATTGGGTTTTAAGATTCTAGCGCATTCTTTGGTCCATTTTTCGCACCAATCTAAATAATCTTGATCTGAATTCCATTGTTTGTCCCATCCTTTTCCTCCATCAAATCCAATAAAGTATGGTGGATCGGTGAGGATAAGATCAATAGAATTGTCTTTAAGTGTTTCAAGGTATTCAATACAATCTAAATTGAGGTATTCGTGCATTCTTATCTTATACTTAAAAAGGTGAGTTGAAAATATTCTGTAATATAAAATTAGAAGTGTTTATTTTACAGGATCACAGTATGAAAGAAACTCAATTACATAAATATATTAAATTAGCAATGGAAGCTGACATTGATGGAGACTATAAATCAGCTGATGAAATTGACAATTTTATCAAACATGCTCAAAATCCTCTTCAAACTGGTTGGAGAAGTTTTGTCAATAGAATGCGTGGAATGGGTGACGAAACAGGAAGAGCTAGAAGACAGGTACGTGATCTAAGAAGAGGTCCAAATACTGTAGATCGAATGAGATCTCAACCATCTTATGATGAAGCTTTAGGATTACTTGAAGATGGTAAAAATATAAGTGGTCATAATCCTATGAAGTTGAGAAGTAATGCAACACTTACTGATCGCATAATCAATGCTCTACAACCAGCTTACAGACAAGTACAAACCAAGCAAAAAGAATTTCCTGAATTATATAAAAAGTGGGAAGCTATTTATGATGCAAAAATAGCAGAATTGAAAAAAAAGAATGGCCTAAGCGATGATGAAATTAATGATTGGTTAGATAATCATCCACAAGAAAGAGAAAATTTAGTAAGTCCTTTAGAAAGTCAGCTCGTGAGGATGAGAGATGCTCATGCTGCACTCATAGAAAATGCCATAGATCAAGTATGTAGTGCTTATCAGATTCCAAGAAATATGGAAAATTTAAATCGAATAAAAGCTCGTATTGCTTCTGATAGACAATTGAGAGGAATGTTATATGATAATTCTTTTACTACAGATAGTATGATTGAGCAAGTACTTCAAAATAGCACAATTCCTATGAGAAGTTACTTAAATAATATGGGACCTTGGAAAGCATCTATGAGTCCTGCGGTTACTGGTTTACTTTTATTTGGTGCTGGAGTTGGTGTAGGATCTGTTGGCAAAGGAAAATCTCAACCTCAAGCTCCAAAGGGATTAGCCGCATCGCCGTTTGTAGGTGTATTAACAAATGAACTTCTCGCTGATAGAAAAAAAGCAAAGTTATTTGACACTCCTATCGAAACTATGGAAAAATATATCAAAAGAAAGAAAGACAATGGATCTATCAAACCAGGCATAACAAAAAAAGAACTTTATAATATGGCATTAATTGATTTAGGTGAACATGTTGCAAACAATTTAATTCAATATGTTATGGACAAATATGGCTTTACAATTCCAAAAGATTCAACTGAAAAAGATTTTGTTGTAAATCTTTTCAAATAAATAACCCCCCCTGTAAGGGGGTTTATTTATTTGATTTCTTTTTTCCAGCTAACTTTCTTAAAATCACCACTATTTGCATAAGCTTATTGTATTTCAAGTTATCTTCAGGGGCAACATGAGAGTTTACCCAAGGGTATTGTTTCAATTCTTCTAATGCAAAAATTTCAGGGAATTTTGCTGATGGGTTATTCACAAGATGTTTCGATACAATTTTGGCAGCACTTTTAACATCTTGGCTAACGCCTTGTAAAATTGTGCTAAATTCATTTTCTAAAGAATAATCATCTTTGCTTATTTGTTCAATTACAGAATTCTTTTCCCCTGTGCCAACTAAATAAGCATCAATAGCTGTACGTCCCAAACTCAATGCACTTGAAGCTGCATATAAAGCAGTTCCAGTTGCAAACATAATTTGTCCATATACAGGAATAGCTGCAATAACAGGTAGTGTTAAGGCACCTGCAATTGTCATTAATACAATTTCGATAAATTTGGATCTTTCTTCAGGATCATTCCAAATTTCATTAAATTTTCCATTATTAATTAAGTCAAAATATTTTGCTATCTCTTGCCTTGTTAAATACAAATTGATAAGAACACCTATAAAAGGTGCTATAGACATAAGTTTGCCTAATACTGGCACTTTAGTAGAAATTTGTTGAGCTGCTTTTTTAGTAGATTCTGCTGCAGCTGGATTATTTTTTAATAATGTTGATAATTCTTGAGCTTTTTTAGCAGCTTGAATTGCTTGTGGAGTTGAAAATGCAATGTCTGCTGCGTCTAATGAACCAAATATTGCATCCGTAGTAAGATCTTTTTGTTTGGTGGAAAGATTGGATTTTTCTAATTTAGTAACTGGATATTGGAGTGTTTTATAAAAAGCTTTCTCCGGGAATGATTGTTCTCTGATCCAAGCCGGTTGTTTATTGTAATTATAATTTACTTGAGACAACCTTGTATTAACTAAATTTTCATAAAAATCTGCTTGTTCGTAAAATCCATACGAGTCACAAAGTTTAGCGTATGACAAACAAGCAGATGAGGAAATTTTTAACATAATTAATTAATTTATAATTTTCTAATTTATAACCTTTTACAAATTATTTATCTTGTCGCTATTAGAATTATCAAGTATCCTATGACGCTGTATCCTATAACAAATAAAGCATCACGTTTTCTGTCTCTATCGTTCATACTTTCCCTCCAGATTAATCTTTTATTTCATTGTTAATAAAAGATAAGTGATGAAACCGATTACAATAAAAACAAACAGTCTACGAGCTTTGTTCAACTTCTTTTTTCTAATTCATTATTGCAGACATCTATAAGTCTTTTGATTGATTCTTTTGGAAGTTGTTTAACAAGATCTTCCATACTTTTGCTTTCCCAATCCCCGACAATTTTGTTTGCGAAAGGAAGTTTGTTGATATTAACTTCTGGAATGCCTACAGTTTTCTTCAATAATTTTGAAAAGATTGACATAATTTTTTCTCCTTTTTTGTATTGTGATTTAAAATTTGTATCACATTAATATATTCTGTTATATTGTGGTGTTTGCTTCTGTGTGATATTAAGAATTTGAGGTGTGAAAAATGTTTGCTAAATCTTGGAAACATATATTAGTTTGTGAGAGTAATATGATTGATCCGCAGCCAGGTTATATGGGTAATTATCCTGGTTGCCATATGTATGATAATCATCTTAAAGCTCTCAATTTTGCTTTGTCTGATGGTTGGGAATTAAGTAAGAATACCCCATTAGACATTCATAGGTTTCTTACTCGTGGTATTCCTTATTTTGAAGAGAGGAATAGTTCTGGTCAATATCGTCTTGTGGATGTATGGATTGGGCACGAATTATGTCCAAATTCCTTACTAATACCTTCTCTTATGGAGCGTTGGTATCAGTTTGCCACAGACATAATGAAAGAGGTTGAAAGTAGTTCTATCAATCCTCTTGATGCTGCTTTGTACATTCATCATTTCTTTCAAGTGGTGCATCCTTTTATTGATGGAAATGGTCGTACTGGTAGATTGTTGATGCAGAAAATTCTTAATGATTTGGGAGAAGATCCTGTCATCATTAGTTTTGATGCTCGTTCAGAATATTATGAATCAATTCAATATTTCCGTGATAGTTATTGGGCAGATAATTCTTTAGATTATGATAAGATATTGTCAGATTTGAAGATGGGAAATTTACTTAATGACTTTCAATTGTGATCAGATTGTAATATTTGATCTTGAGGCTACTTGTTGGGAAGGGCGAGAACATTTTCATAAGTATCGTGAAGTTATCGCCCTTGGAGCTTGTATTTTAGATTTGAAAACTTTAACAATTAGCAACAAATTTAATGTTGTTTGTAAGCCTATAAGAAGTGAAATTTCTGAATACTGCACAAAAATCACTGGCATTACTAAAGAACAAGCTGAAAATGGCGAAGACTTTGGTGAGATGTGCAAGATGGTGATGAAAGAATTAAACACAAAATCTATACCTTGTGCAGCTTGGGGTAATGATGATGAGAAGATGTATTCTGAATGTCGTGAGAAGCAGTGCAGATATCCTTTCTCTAATGAATACTTAAATATATCTTTGCTTTACAGTTTGGTGATGGGAAAGCCTTATAACAATGGGCTGGAACGATCTCTTGCTGAATTAGGAATAAAGTTTGTTGGCGAAAAGCACGATCCTTTTTGGGATGCTTATAATGCTGCAATCGTCCTGAAACATATTGTGGAGAAATGTCGTGAAGCTGTTTAGTCAAATTACCCGCCCATTAATTGCGCTTAATTTAAAAGTTAGATATAAAAGATGGCCTGAAGCTTATTACATTTATCGGGATGAAGAAAAACTTATGGACAGTTTAGGAAATCTGTTTTATTATTCCTGGGAAGATTTTATTAGGCTACATCAACACGTCTTAAATAATGCTGGGCCTGTTTGGGAAATTTATGAAGAAGTGGAATTCGACAATCTATAAGTAGAGGTGTCTTAAAAACAGAATAAAACAATAGCTCTCGTTCTAAAAAATAAACCTGGGGAGGGATTTTAAATGAAGAAAGCTATTGTTTTATCGTGTGTTTTATACATAATTATTTCGTGTGCGTGGGCTCAAAAACCGCCACAAGTGAAAAATTTTTCATCACAAGTAGAATTATGCTATTGCGTGGGGACACCTAGCAATTATCACGTCAAAATGCGTTGGGATTTGATACCCAAATGTACTCGCTATTTTGTATATAGAGTTGGCCAAGGTTTAAAGCCTGATTACAATAAACCTTATGCTAAACTTACAAATAATGAAAATATTTTCATTGATAGAAATGTCAAGTATCAGCAAAAATGGGACTATTATGTTTGCGGTGTAGTGCCTAGTGGATACTTACAATTTTCAAATAAATCTTCTGCAATCATTCCATTATTAGATCTTAAGAATCCCGAAGCTCCCACAAACTTAAGATCATTTGGTTTATGGAATAATGGTGCTTACGATCAATTGGTTTGGGATGCTAATTCTGATGCTGTATCTTACAATATTTATAGATATAGTCAAAAAATTGGTTCTTCTAATACTAACTCATTTACTGTCAGTCAACTTATATTTGGTGAAGGCTGGACATATACAGTTACAGCAGTTGATAAAAATGGATTAGAATCCTTTCCATCTGCTTTGAGTTTAGCTAGAGGTGAGTTTGCTCCAAATTATAATTTTGGATGGACCACTAGACCACCATCAACTCCTGGAAAATATGTTTCTGTGGCTGAATGGAATAATGCGAAACCAAGAAATTTCATTAAGTGGCAAGATCAACAAGTATATGGTCAAGATGCTCCTGGTGCATATAACATTTATAGAGATGGAAAACTAATTGCATCTAATTTATGGTCTCAATATTATATAGACAAAGATGTAATGTCTGGCAAAACTTACAGATATGTTGTTGCTTCTTTAAATAAGAATCATTTTACAACACAAGAAACATTTGGTCCGGCAACAGATATCACTACAAGATTTGGTCCTCCAGATCCATTATCAACTCCTGTAAATATTACTGGATTTACTTCAAATGATGACAGTGTTGTTGTAAAATTTGATTTAGTTCCTGGTGCTGTTGACTACAAAGTTTATGTAGAAAACAATCCAAATACAGTCAAATATTCTTCTGGCTACAATATGGTCGAGATGAATGGTTTAGTAAGTAATCAATCATATAATCTTATTGTCGAAGCCTTAGATAAGTTTGGGCCATATCAACAAATTGATGGTGTCATAGGCCCTGGTGCTAGTGGTCCAAGTGGTGAAGTTCATGCTGGCATTAATGGACACGGCGATCCATCTAATAACCCGATAGTGCTTACAAAATCAGCGCCATATAAAGTAACCACTATACAAAAAACTCTAAATGGTGAGCAAGTTTTCTTTGACAATTTTAGAAACTTCCAACCAATTGTTCAAATGCCACAAAAAATGGATGTTGTTGCTCAAAGATTTGGACCTAATTGGCAATATTGGAATAAAAGTGATGTCATTTTAAGATGGTATGAAAATGATAAATGGTCATTCTTTTTAGATGATCTTGACACATCTGCTTCAACTGTCTTTTTGATGGGTTCTCACTTTATGGACACTATTTATGATGGTGGAACTTTAGGTCAGTCTTCTACACCTTCTCACGTTAGTAATGGTGTAATGTTGATGAGCCCAAAGAAAACTGCAAATATAGCTGGAGACAAAGTTCTTCACTTAACATTTGAAGTTGACCCGCACTTTTCAGGAAGAAGATGGTGTGACATCCTTTTATTACCTGCGGGAGAAGTTGTATATTCCGGAAAAGCAGCAGACAAAATTGAACAGAATACAAAATCTGGCAAATTATTTAGATGGGCAATTAATGCTGGTGGACACACTATGAATGTGGACACTGGATATAATCTTGATGGTTCTAGAAAATCTTATAATATTCCAGTAAAGTATTCGGGCAGAGACCATATGCCTTGGAATTTACCGGCACCTTATAGAAAAGTAAATGATCTTACTGAATATAAAGTTGGAACATTCAAAGTTAATTCTATAACTGAAACATCTAGCGAAGTAGATATTAAGTGGACTGCTAATTTCAATGATAATGGTAAGTTTCCAGCCTTTACTATGAATACTGGAGCTAGACCAAAATCTGGATGGATTAGATTTTCTGACTTTGGTGGCGCAGATGAATATGTACTTACTTCTGAAACATTAAAAGTTTTAGATAATATTAATTTTGATCCCGACTATTGGTGGATTAGTCAAGATTCAAAAAATAAATTAACAAAGCTAATGGATGCTTATTGTACTTCTCGTTCTGGTGCAATAATCTATAAGGCTACAAAAAATCCAACTACAGGATTATTTGAGGGTGATATTTTCTTCAGACCTAGTGTTGAAAGACAAAAAGAGCCATTGAATAGAACTTGGCAAGGATTGGATAGAAGAGCACAGTTTGATTTATATATATCTAAAAATAGAGTGGTGGCAATTGAAGATGGTTATTTAGTAGCTGATTCTCCGTTACCAGTTGATTTCCCATTTGAAGATATAAATGTCAATTTTACTCACTTGATTTATCATACTTGGAATGAAATTGGTGAAATCAGAACTTGGTTGCCAGACAATGCATACTGGATAAACTTCAGACCTTTTGCTGATGAAAGGCATTGGGACAATATGGGATTTGAAGTACTTACAAGTTTTCCTAATGTAAAATTATTGTAGTTATCAATCTTTTTGAAAATGAACTTGTAAGGATTACTTACAAGTTCATTTTTTGTTTAATTAGACAGGTTTAATATATTCAATAAACTTAGCCAAATAAGCAGACAATTTTGCTACAGTTGGTGCTTTGAGCATAATTCTATAGTCATTCAAAGCCTTATTATATAATTCAGCTCTGAACTTAGCTATTTCTTTACCTGACAACGCTGACACTTCACTCACATCTGTATATTTAGCATCAATTTCAGCAATATCAACAAGCTCTAAATTACCTATAGCAGATTCAAAAAATTGTTTTGTTTCTTGATCTTGAAGAGCGTCATAGCTATCCAAAGAAGTTTTAACATACAATTTAAAATCTTCATTTAAGGAGGTAAATCCTTCAACAAGCTTAACGCTCAGTAAATCATCAACTTCTAATTTTGTATAGGTGTCAACGAGTTTTGGAACAGGTTGTGGTGCAGGGGCTGGTTGAGGTTGAGGCGTTGGTTGTGGAGTTGGTTGAACGACATTACCATCACCAATAAAATTACCACTGTCCCAAGTTTGTAAATCCTTTGCTTGCATTTGGCCTGTAGCGGTCAATTTTACATTTGCAAGATTACCATCTTCAACCATTGGACAAGCATCTTCTCCCATTCTTGTCCAGGCCCAAGAGGCAAATGCTATAAGGTTTGGATACAATTTTGAAAGCTTTTGCATTTCAATGTTAATGGATTTTTGCCATTCAACATCTCCACATCCATATTCTTCAACAATTACTGCTACGCCCTTATCTAAAAGAGGCTTAAGATTTGGAATTACATCAGCAGCATTGTTGTATGCATGATAAGCATATGCATCAACTAAAACAGGATCAATTAAGTCATTTGCTTCTGGTGTTGTATTTTCTTTTGACCACTTTGAAGTTGGACAGATAATAAATGCATCTACATCAATAGATCTATAGATTGCTGAAGCTTTTTCAAGAATAGGCTTACACAAACTCCAGTCACCAATATCGTTAGGCTCATTTGTAATACTGACCCAGACTGGCATTCCCTTCCAATTGTTTGCCATAAGTTCAACAAGTTTATAGAAAGCTTCAGACTTTTCATACAAATCGTTGCCTGTTGGAATATGTTGAGGTCCTGCAATTACATGGCATCCAGCAGTAAGCATTTTACCAATAGTGTCTTGGATTCTATTTCTATAAATGTGATCAGAAATATATTTATCTGGATTGAACAAAAGTCTTAAGAACTTATGTCCAAGATACTTCAATGAACCAAAATATCCAATTCTATTATAATCAGGTGATTCTGACCATAAATATTGGTTGCCATAATTGCCACCTCTAATAGCTGTAATTGCACTAGCTCCAGTTGTGCCTTCATAAATATTGTATGGCGTACCATCAAGCTTTACTAACTTTCCATCAACAACTCTAAGTCTTGGTGGCAATTTAGATTCTGGGCATTTAGTGACCCAGGAGTCTCCGCCAACTTGAACGTTGATACCTGGCCAAATCCAGTTTTGCAGTTTCCAGTTATAATCAAATAATCCAAACTGTAGATTATGAATACCACCTTCTTTTGGATAATCAAAGACTATTTCGCCTTCTGAATACCAATATGGGTCAGGTCCATCAGCTACCTTTGTTGCACCATCTGGAAGAACATTTGCTCCATCTCTTCTAGCATATGCAATCCAAGGTTGTTGAAACATTGAAGCACCTTTAGCTAATAAGAACCAACCACCCCAAGTAGTAAATGTCTTAGCTGGCATCTTGATAATATATGGAATGTGTAATTTACCATCAGGAGCCGGATCTTGAATTTTATTAGATAAAATTTCTACAAATGGAGTCTTGACTCTCTTTTGCTTAGTAGTAATCTCAAATGAAACATTTTCAGCCATTTGATCTGCAAGCACTGCCCAATGGTAAGTAAAGAAAATAAATCTAAAACTGTCATATTTTCCAACATCAAACGTGCTTATATCAAAGTTAAAAGTTTGAGTTTCTCCTGAGAATAAACTAAATTTGAAATATTTTTTAGCTGCATCATCATTAGGAACCCAGTTAATCCATTGTTCAGTAGTTTGTCCAGTTGTTGGATTTGTGTAAGTTCTTCTCATCCAAACTTGGCATAAATCTGCATCAATCGGGGCTGATGGATTTGTAGTTCTGATCTTTAAATTTACATCTCCAAGATCTACAGTTGGAATCAATTCAAGTTTTTCGAAAAATGATGCAAATGAAGATACTTGAAAATCTTCGAATCTGCTCTTATTTACTTTGTCAATTAGGTTGAAATCTTGTTGCAATTCTTGTGTTGGCTTGAAAAAAATTTCACCAATTTCTCTGCCTTTGTCTTTTACCTGGTCAAAATCAGTAGGTAGTTTCTTGTTAAAAAAATTAAACATATACACTCCTTTAAGCCGTAAAGCTATGTGTTATATTATTGTTGTAAATGTTTTTCAATTTAATTATTTATGGTATGATATTAAAATGGAAACAACTATAATCAATTGTGACTGTATGTGTCATTCTTT
>Ga0214163_1000174_pt1 | contig 29760 bp, 23 predicted proteins | sample LakMenepilimnion_2_FD_153001 | JGI IMG/M metagenome (GOLD analysis project Ga0214163, IMG submission 153001) | Freshwater microbial communities from Lake Mendota, WI - Practice 15JUN2010 epilimnion v4 | ecosystem: Environmental > Aquatic > Freshwater > Lake > Epilimnion/Euphotic zone | place... | reverse complement strand
CATGTGCCTCGAGTCGGATTCGAACCGACACTATGCAGTGTTTGAGACTGCCCTCTCTACCGTTGGAGTACCGAGGCGTACTCCCATATCGTATTAGAGAATTGAGAGTTATTAGAAATTGCGGTCTAGCGGTAAGCAGCGACTACGCCGTTAACGGCATCGCCCACCACGTGTACACGCATCGCATTGGTTGAGCCAGGAATTCCTGGGGGCGAACCAGCGACGATCATGACCGGCTCCCCAATAGCTGCGCGCTTTCCATCAATCAGCATCTTGTCAGCTTGGAGAACCATCTCATCGGTGTGCTTCACCATTGGAGTAACCAATGGCTCGACGCCCCATGAAAGAGCGAGACGGTTGTAAGTTCCAACCTCTGGCGTAATTGCAAGGATTGGAATTGGAGAGCGAAGACGGCTGATTCTGCGTGCAGAGTCTCCTGATTGAGTAAAGGTAACGAGGAACTTAGCACCAACAATTGCACCTACTTCGGCAGCTGCTCTAGTAACGGCACCACCCTTTGTGCGAGGTGCATGTGTCAATGGGCGGATTCGATCAAGGCCAACTTGTTCAGTCTTAACGATGATGCGAGCCATAGTCTGCACTGCCTCGATAGCGAATTCTCCAACAGATGTCTCCCCCGAGAGCATCAAGGCATCAGCGCCATCAAGGACTGCATTTGCACAGTCGGTTGCCTCAGCGCGAGTTGGGCGTGAGTTGGTAATCATTGAATCCAGCATCTGAGTAGCAACAATGACTGGCTTTGCCGCATCGCGAGCGAGCTCAACGCAACGCTTCTGAACCATTGGGACATCTTCAATAGGAAGTTCTACACCAAGATCACCACGTGCAACCATGATGCCATCGAAGGCTTCAACGATTTCTACAAGATTCTCGACAGCTTGTGGCTTCTCAATCTTTGCAATGACTGGCACGCGAATTCCGACTTCATCCATGATTGCATGAACATCCTTGATATCTGCAGCGTTACGAACGAATGAGAGCGCGATGAAATCTGCACCAGCGCGAAGTCCCCAGCGAAGGTCATCTGCATCTTTCTCAGACATTGCTGGAACAGAGACAGCAACACCTGGAAGGTTGATTCCCTTGTTGTTGCTTACAGCTCCTGGTTCGATGCACTTTGTAATGACATCGTTGCCTTTAACTTCAATGACTTCGACAGTCACTTTTCCATCATCAATAAGAATGCGATCTCCAGCTTTGCAATCTCCTGGAAGACCTTTGTAAGTAGTACCGACGCGCTCTTTGGTGCCTGGAACATCATCAGTTGTAATTGTGAAGATATCTCCGCGTGCTAAATCATGTGGGCCATTTTCGAAGCGAGCTAGGCGAATCTTCGGACCTTGAAGGTCAACGAGAATGGCAACCGCTTTTCCGGCCTTCTTTGCTGCATCTCGAACGCTATCGAGGCGGGCTTGATGCTCTTCATAAGAACCGTGTGAAAGGTTGAGGCGAGCCATATCCATACCTGCAGCGATGAGCTCCTTAACTTTCTCTGGAGATTCAACTGCAGGACCCATGGTGCAAACTATTTTCGCGCGGCGCATATGACTACCTTATCTTTAATTGTTGTGTACTAACGAGTTCTAAACTGTTAATGAGCGAGTTGTAGGTTCAATGGGTGCAGGAAGTTGAGTCTCCCCCGCAAGATATTTATCTACAGCAGCAGCTGCAGAACGACCTTCAGCAATCGCCCAGACAATCAGTGATTGGCCGCGACCCGCATCTCCTGCTACGAAGATTCCTTCCTCGGAAGATTGGAAATTCTCATCACGTTTGATATTTCCGCGATCATCGAGAGCCACTTCTAACTGATCAATGAGCGCAGACTTTTCAGGGCCAGTAAATCCCATTGCAAGGAATACGAAATCAGCTGGAATTTCCTTCTCTGTTCCAGGAACAGGTTCGAACTTTCCATTCTCAAACTTTGTTTCAACAATCTTGAGGGCCTTGAGATTGCCATTTCCATCGCCGACAAACTCTTGTGTGCTCACAGAGAAGACTCGGTTGTCGAGTTCTTCATGTGCACTAGAGACGCGGTAAATCATTGGATATGTAGGCCAAGGCTGTGATGATGGACGTTCTTCAGTTGGGCGAGGCATGATCTCTAGCTGAGTAACACTTGCTGCACCTTGACGGACAGATGTTCCGAGGCAATCAGCGCCAGTATCTCCACCACCAAGGATGACAACATGCTTTCCGGCAACGTTAATCGGTGGAACTTCTACTTCGCCGAGCGCCTGCTTATTGCCCCAAGGCAAGAACTCCATCGCCTGATAAATGCCCTTGTTTTCGCGACCAGGAATTGGAAGATCGCGCCATTGTGTTGCACCGATTGCTAGAACGATTGCATCGTACTTAGTGCGAAGTTGTGAACCAGTCAGGTCTACACCGACATTGACGCCAGGTCTGAAGCGAGTTCCCTCTTGCTCCATCTGTGCAAGTCTGCGATCGACGATGTGCTTCTCCATCTTAAACTCTGGAATTCCGTAGCGGAGCAATCCACCGATCTTGTCGGCGCGGTCATAGACAGCAACAGTGTGACCTGCACGAGTTAACTGTTGTGCCGCAGCAAGACCTGCAGGACCTGAACCGATAACGGCAACTGTCTTACCTGAAAGACGTTCTGGTGCAAGAGGCTTAACGTTATTTGCATCGAAAGCTTCTTCGATTGTACGAAGTTCAATCTGCTTAATAGTTACAGCGTCACGATTAATGCCTACTACACACGCTGTTTCGCATGGTGCAGGACAGAGGCGACCGGTGAATTCTGGGAAGTTATTGGTGACGTGTAAGCGATCGATTGCTTCATTCTTATCGCCGCGCCAGATGAGGTCATTCCATTCAGGAATGAGATTGCCAAGTGGGCAACCTGAGTGACAGAAAGGAATACCGCAATCCATGCAACGACCAGCTTGCTTCTGCAGGTGCTCCATCGATTGTGGTTCGTAAACTTCGCGCCAATCTTGAATACGTACATCGACAGGTCGACGCTTAGGAGTCTCGCGAGGAGTAGTTAAGAAGCCCTTTGGATCAGCCATTTGCTGCAACCTCCATTACATATTCATCGACAGGTAATCCCTCTCGAGTCGCCTTTTCGATAGCTGCAAGTACGCGAGCATAATCGCGAGGCATAATCAATGAGAATCGTGAAATTTCCTTATCCCAGTTTGCAAGCAGTAATTCTGCGACCTTAGAACCAGTCTCGACATGGAATGAAGAGATATAGCCGCGGAGAGTCTCCTTCTGATCCGCAGGAACCGCTAGGACATCAACCATCTCAGCGTTTACTACTGCGGTGTCGAGGTCGAGGACAAATGCGCGACCACCAGACATACCTGCTGCAATATTGCGACCAGTGCGACCGAGGATGACAACTGTTCCGCCAGTCATATATTCCAGTGCGTGATCTCCTACACCTTCAGTGATTGCAAGAGCGCCTGAGTTTCGGACACAGAATCTTTCTCCAGCAAGACCACGGATAAAGATCTCACCAGAAGTTGCACCGTAACCGATGACATTTCCTGCGATGACATTCTCTTCAGATTTAAATGTCGCTTTCTCATCAGGGCGAACAACAACGCGCCCACCTGAGATTCCCTTACCGACATAATCATTGGCATCGCCATAGAGACGAAGTGCAAGACCCTGAGGAATAAATGCACCGAGTGATTGACCAGCAGATCCGTGAAGAGTTACATCGATAGTTGAAGCTGGAAGTCCTTCGGCACCGTAGCGGCGAGTGATTTCTGCACCTAACATCGTTCCGACAGTGCGGTTGACGTTACGTACTGGCATATCAATACGCACTGGCTCTCTCTTTTCAAGAGCAGCCTTTGAGAGCTCAATTAACTTGTTATCAAGAGCAGCAGCTAAACCGTGATCTTGCGTCGTTGTGTTGTGCAGCGGTGAATCGACATCTGGGCGCACCAAAAGTGGTGAAAGATCGAGACCGCTCGCCTTCCAGTGATCCACAGCAGCGCGTGTATCGAGATACTCAACATGGCCAATAGCTTCAAGAAGTGTCTTAAAGCCAAGGGATGCGAGAATTTCACGGACTTCTTCAGCGATGTACTCGAAGAAAGTTTCGACGAATTCAGGCTTACCTGAGAAGCGCTTACGAAGTTCTGGGTTCTGTGTTGCAACGCCAACTGGACATGTGTCCAAGTGGCAGACGCGCATCATGATGCAGCCAGAAACAACTAGTGGGGCTGTTGCAAAACCGAACTCTTCTGCACCGAGAAGTGCTGCAATAACAACATCGCGACCAGTCTTAAGCTGACCATCTGCTTGAACAACGATGCGATCGCGCAAGTTATTGAGAAGAAGTGTCTGCTGTGTTTCAGCAAGTCCGAGCTCCCATGGAGCGCCAGCATGCTTCAAAGATGTTAGAGGTGACGCACCTGTTCCACCATCGTGGCCAGAGATCAGAACTACATCAGCGTGTGCCTTTGAGACACCTGCTGCAACCGTTCCGACTCCAACTTCAGCGACAAGCTTTACATGCACGCGTGCCTCTTTATTTGCATTCTTAAGGTCGTGAATCAACTGAGCAAGATCTTCAATTGAGTAAATATCGTGGTGAGGTGGTGGTGAGATTAAACCAACGCCCGGAGTTGAGTAACGAGCCTTTGCAACCCATGGATAGACCTTGTAGCCAGGCAGCTGTCCGCCTTCTCCAGGCTTTGCACCCTGTGCAATTTTGATCTGAATATCAGTTGCATTGATCAGGTAATTACTTGTGACGCCGAAGCGACCGGATGCCACCTGCTTGATTGCGCTCTTCTTTGAATCACCATTTGCCATCGGAATAAAGCGAGCTGGATCTTCTCCACCTTCGCCGGTATTGGATTTTGCACCAAGGCGGTTCATAGCGATAGCCAGAGTCTCGTGAACTTCTTGCGAAACTGAGCCGTATGACATCGCACCTGTTGAGAATCGCTTAACAATCTCTGAGATTGGCTCAACTTCATCGATAGAAATAGGTGCTCGTTGACCTTCCTTAAATTGGAACAACCCACGGAGCGTCATCAGGGTCTTGCTCTGATCGTTGACCTTATCTGTGTAGCGCTTGAAGATGTCATAACGCTTATTGCGAGTTGAGTGTTGAAGCGCAAAGACTGTCTCTGGATTGAAGAGGTGTGGCTCTCCATCACGACGCCACTGGTATTCGCCTCCGACTGCAAGGCGCTTAGCACCAGGGATCTCTCCGCCTACCGGGTAAGCGAAGTGGTGACGCTTAATTGTCTCTTCTGCAATCACGTCGAGATCAACGCCACCGAGTCGAGAAGTTGTACCAACGAAGAATTCATCGACAACAACTTGAGCAAGACCGATAGCTTCAAAGACCTGGGCGCCTGTGTAAGAGGCGATAGTTGAGATACCCATCTTCGACATAACCTTGAGAACGCCCTTATCGAGCGCCTTAATAACATTGCGAACAGCTTTCTCAGGAGTAATTCCAGTGATGATTCCTTGGTTAACCAAATCTTCAGCTGTCTCCATAACGAGATATGGATTTACAGCAGCTGCACCGTAACCGATGAGAAGTGCAACATGGTGAACTTCACGTACATCGCCTGCTTCGACAACGAGTCCTACCTTTGTGCGAGTCTTCTCGCGAATCAAGTGGTGATGAACTGCAGCTGTCAGCAACAATGAAGGAATTGGGCAATCTTCTGCATCGCCATCGCGATCTGAAAGCACGATGATGCGAGCACCGTCTGCAATTGCCTTCGAAACTTCGCTCTTGATCTCTTCTAAGCGAATGCGAAGTGTGTTTCCATCTCCCGTTACAGGGAAGAGTCCGCGGACTACGTAGGCTTCAAGACCTGGATAATCATCATCGGCATTGACGTGAATAATTTTTGCGAGCTCATCGTTATCGATTACTGGGAAAGCAAGTGAGATCTGCTTACAGGATTCAGGGCCCGGGTCGAGAAGGTTATGTTCTGGGCCAAGTGAGCCACCCAAACTTGTGACAAGCTCCTCACGAATTGCATCGAGTGGTGGATTGGTAACTTGTGCAAAGAGTTGGGTGAAGTAATCAAAGAGTAGACGTGGCTTTGCTGAGAGCGCAGCAATTGGGGTATCGGTTCCCATCGAACCGAGAGCTTCTCCCCCGCCCTTTGCCATAGGTGTGACGATAATTTTGATTTCTTCTTCGGTATAGCCAAAAGCTTTCTGGCGACGGATAACAGATTTATGCGGATAGATAATGTGTTCGCGAGAAGGTAGATCAGATAACTTGATCATTCCATCTGCGATCCACTTTCCATATGGCGCTGAATCAGCAAGTGAATCCTTGATCTCATCATCTTCAATGATGCGTCCTGCTTCAATATCAACTAAGAACATCTTTCCTGGTTGCAAGCGACCCTTGCGAACAATCTTCTCTGCAGGGAAATCAAGAACGCCAACTTCTGATGCAAGAACTACGATTCCGTCATCTGTAACCCAGAAACGTGATGGGCGAAGACCATTTCTATCGAGAACAGCTCCAACTTGATGTCCATCTGTGAAAGTTACACATGCAGGGCCATCCCATGGCTCCATCAGCGATGCATGGAATGCATAGAACTCACGGCGCTTTGCAGACATCGTTGCATGGTTCTCCCATGCTTCGGGAATCATCATCAGCACTGCATGTGGAAGTGAACGTCCGCCGAGGTAGAGAAGTTCGAGAACTTCATCGAATGATGCAGAGTCAGAGCCTGACATTTCGACGATTGGGAAGAGTCGCTTGAGATCTCCAGGAATGAGATTGCTTTCAAGAAGTGATTCGCGGGCACGCATCCAGTTACGGTTTCCCTTAACTGTATTGATTTCCCCGTTGTGTGCGATAAATCGGTAAGGGTGAGCTAGTGGCCATGATGGGAAAGTATTTGTAGAAAAGCGGGAGTGAACGAGAGCAAGAGGAGAAACAACTCGCTCATCACTTAAATCAGGGAAGAACTCTTCTAACTGGCCTGTTGTAAGCATGCCTTTGTAAACAATTGTCTGCGATGAAAGTGATGGGAAGTAGAGATCAAGGCCGTGCTCTGCGCGCTTGCGAAGTGCGAAGGCGAGACGATCAAGAACGATTCCAGATTCATTCTTGAGGCCGCTGATAAAGAGTTGTTCAAACTTTGGCATGACAGATACTGCAGTCTTACCAAGAGATTTTGCGTTGATAGGAAGCTGGCGCCATCCGAGAACTTTCAAACCTTCTTCAGCAGCAAGCTTTTCAATATCTCCACGTACATCTGCACCTTGTGCGATAAATGCAATTCCAGTTGCATAAGAACCTTCAGCTGGAAGATCAAATGTAGTTTCTGCTTGGTAGAAAGCATCTGGGACGCGAATAAGAATTCCTGCGCCATCACCGCTATCAGGTTCTGCACCGGATGCACCACGGTGCTCCAGGTTACGAAGTGCGGTCAGAGCTTTTTCAACGATTTCATGTGTTGCAACTTTATTGAGGGTAGCCACCATCGCAACGCCACATGCATCATGTTCTTGCGCAGGATCGTAGAGCCCTTGCGCCGCAGGGTAGTTAGATGAGAGTGCCATGTTGAGCCCTATCTCCTTTTAAGTGTTACAAAAGGGACAACTTTGGCCCGAAGAAATCTTTAATGCTGAGTGGAGAAGCGTAGCAAGGGGGTGGTCTAGATGCCACTCACATGAAGGGCTCGTCCGATGCCTGCTGTGATGGCCATTCCCAGGACTCCGCCACCAATCACGCGCAGAGTTGGGATGAGGAGCTTTGAGCCAGCGATCTTTGCGCTAATCATTCCTGTTGCAAGCAGACCCAGTATCGCAAAGGCGACGATGCTGGTGGCCGCCGCACCCGGTGTTGGGGCGAAGGCGCCAGCAAAAGGAATCAATCCACCAGCGGTAAATGCAATGGCAGATGCAATCGCTGCCTGAACTGGGCGCGCTTTTGAATGTGGGTGTTGGCCGAGTTCATCTCGTAGGTGCGCCTCAAGTGGATCACGTTTATGCATCGCATCAACAACTTGTATAGCGAGCTCTCGAGTCAGCCCTCGCTTCATATAAATCTCAACTAACTCTTCAAATTCGCCTTCTGGATCAATTGCAAGATGTTCGATCTCAAGCAACCGATCTGACTCTTCAATATCGTTCTGTGAACGAACTGAAACGTACTCACCAACTGCCATCGACATTGCACCAGCTGCGATTCCTGCGGCACCTGCTGTAATCAAGAAGCTCTGCTCACCCGCCTTTGCAGCAGCGACACCGATCATCAAACTTGCAGTAGAGACCAATCCATCATTTGCGCCAAGAACTGCAGCACGTAACCAACCTGCACGGTGGGTGCGGTGATGAAGGTTTCTACGATAGACATCCTCTAAAGCCATATTTCAAGCCTACCGCTTAGCGCGGGAATTTTTCAGGAAGTAAGCACCTGCGCCAAGAAAGAGTGAAGCCGCGAGATATTGATTGATTCGAAGCCCAGCAAAGGTTTGGGCTGGATCGATGCGCAGACCCTCGATGAAGAAACGACCTGCGGAATAGAGAACTACATAAAGAATGAATATTGAACCAGCCTTGTAGCGAGCACGAAGGAATATCAAGATCGCTGCCGCGGCAAGACACCAGATTGATTCATAGAGAAAGGTTGGATGAAAAGTTGAATACGATAGAAATTCATCAGGTCTGGCATTTCTAGGAATTTCAAGGGCCCAAGGAGCATCGAGAGGACGACCAAAGAGCTCTGCATTAAACCAATTACCGAATCGACCAACAGCTTGGGCAATAAGCAATCCTGGTGCCAGTGCATCCGCAAAGTGAGAGAAACTTGGAAGTTCAATTCTCCGAGAAATGCGTCGATAAGAGATAAATGCAGCCAAGGTTCCTAATGAGATTGCGCCCCAAATTCCCAAGCCACCTTTCCAGATTTTTACAATCTCTAGCAGGGAAGCCGATGAATCAAAGTACTTCTCAGGCGTAGTCAGCACGTGATAAAGACGTCCGCCAATAACACCTGCGGGAATTGCATAGATTGCAACATCTCCCACAACGTTCTTAGCGTCCGGAAAATTTGCTACAAATCGCTTATTGCCTAACCAAATTGCAAGACCCGCCCCCACAATGATGCAGAGTGCATACATGTGGATTGTGAGCGGGCCTATTGCAAAAGCCGAAGTCGTCGGCGTTGGTATTGCAAAGCGCAAGAATTAACCCTTTTCTACGGCAGCCTGGAATTGAGCGCGATCGTAGTATGCATTTCCACGAGTTAATTCCTTACCGTTGATCAATACTGTCGGCGTTGAATTCACATTCGCTTCAGCGCCTGCAACGGCAACATTTTGAACCCAATCTGCATATTCACCTTTAGTTACACAATTAGTGAACTTCTGTGAGGTTAAACCAACAGATGCTCCGGCTGCAGCAAGAGAATTATTTGTCCACGCACCAGAGTTCTCCTTTGGCTGAGTAAGCATCAGCATCTTGTGATACTCGAGGAACTTTCCTTCATCTGCAGAGCATGCTGCCGCGTTAGCTGCCGCAATTGATTCAGGTCCTAGGAATGAGAGCGTGTGATAGACAACAGTTGCTTTCTTCTCTTTAATCAGCGCTTCAAGATAATCACCCTGTGCTGCTTCAAACTGTGCACATACTGGGCATTGGAAATCTTCATAAACATCGATGACAGGAACACCTGTGAGCTCGCCATTAAAGACAATGCCATATCCACGATCTGCAGAAACGCTTGCAGGAATCTTCGCGTCAGAGTTGGTCTGATTTGAAAGGAGCGTTGGAACGAGCATAATCAAGGTAACTCCGAGAACTACGGCAATTACTAAATTTCTCGTGAAGTTATCTTTACCTGGCTGCTGCTTCTTGCTCATCTACTTATCCTTTTCTGTGGAAGCGGTTCCTGCTGTCGGTGTCTTATCGAGTGCAAATTTACTTCGTGGGTAGAGAAAAAGGTAAATCCCAAGTGCTGCTAAGCCTGCATCACGTAGCAGTGGAGTTAGGTAGTTCGCCTCACCTGGCGCAACCTGTCCTCCCCCGCCGAAGCAGCCACAGTCGATCGATAGACCGCGAGCCCACGCCTGAGAGATTCCGATTACAAATGCCAACATCAAGAGGGCGCTCAATATTCCCATGAGGCGAGTCCCAGCACCGACGATAAGCAGAATCCCCATAAAGATTTCCGCGAAAGGTAGAACGATTCCGATTAAATTAGCTAGCGCCACTGGCAACATCTCGTATGCACGAACAGCCATCTGAGATTTATCGAGCTCATCAAATTTTAGGTAGCCCGCCATGAAGAGGGTTCCGCCGAGCACAAGGCGGGCAATGAGCCCAATCCATGGTGCAAACTTTTCGAAGACCACTTTATTCATCTTCCTTCACGTACTCCCTTTGACAACTCTGTTGCTAACTCTTGAACTGCTTGCAAACCGCTTTCTTCATCCGTTGCTTCAAGAAGTTTATTGATAAATGCTGACCCAACAATAACGCCATCGGCATATGCGGCAACTCCCTTGGCTTGCTCGCGGGTTGAGACGCCTAGACCCACTGCAACGGGAGTCTGTGAGCTCTTGCGAATTCGTGTCACAAGATCGGCTGCACCGGATGAAACGCTCGTGCGCGTTCCGGTTACTCCCATCAAACTTGCGGCGTAAATGAATCCAGCACATCGTGAAGTGACCTTCTCAAGTCGTGCATCGGTAGTGCTTGGAGCTACAACGTAGATGGAATTGATTGCGCTACTTTCAACAGCATCTTTCCAGCGAGAAGATTCCTCGATGGTGAGATCTGGAGTAATAACGCCAGAGCCACCATTTCTATGGATAGCCTCCGCAAATTTCTCTACGCCGTACTTCTCAATCGGATTCCAGTAAGTCATGACAACTGAAGGAATACCTTTCTCGGTTGCATATTTGAGCGCATCGAAAACTTCCGCAGCACCTGTGCCCTGAGATAGCGCACGGTCGGCCGCAGCTTGAATTGTTGGACCATCCATCACTGGATCGCTATAGGGAAAACCGATTTCAATTGCATCAACTCCACCAGCGATAAATGCATCGATAACTTTCTTGCATCCTGCTTGTGTTGGAAATCCTGCAGGTATATATGCAATAAGTGCGGCCCTATCTTCACTTCTAACCTTTGTGAAGAGATCTTCGAGCGGTGTACTCATTTACAGAGGAATTCCAAAGTATGCAGCTGCAGTCTGCACATCTTTATCTCCACGACCGGAGAGGTTAAGTAAGAGAGTTGCACTTGGTCCTAGCTCGCGACCAATCTGCATCGCGCCAGCAAGTGCATGTGCTGTCTCAATGGCAGGAATGATGCCCTCGGTCTTGGAAAGCAAAGAGAAGGCTTCCATCGCTTGTGCATCTGTAATCGCACGATATTCAGCGCGACCAATATCGTGAAGGTATGCATGCTCAGGGCCAACACCTGGGTAATCTAAACCTGCAGAGATTGAGTGAGATTCAATTGTCTGACCATTCTCATCTTGCAAAACATATGTGCGGTTTCCGTGCAGTACTCCAGGTGATCCTCCGGTGATTGTCGCTGCATGGCGACCTGTCTCAACACCATCACCTGCTGCTTCAAGTCCGATAAGCCTTACTGATTCATCGCCGATAAAGCGATGGAAGATTCCGATTGCATTTGAACCTCCGCCTACGCAAGCAAGAACAGCATCGGGTAATTTTCCTGTAAGTGCTAAAACTTGTTCGCGAGATTCTTCACCGATGATCTTATGGAAATCGCGGACCATAGATGGGAATGGATGTGGCCCTGCAACGGTGCCCAACATGTAATGGGTAGATTCAACGTTTGTTACCCAATCGCGCATCGCTTCATTGATTGCATCTTTGAGGGTGCGTGAGCCAGAAGTTACTGGCACAACCTCTGCGCCAAGTATCTTCATACGCGCAACATTGAGAGATTGACGCTTTGTATCTTCCTCACCCATGTACACGACGCACTCAAGACCCATAAGCGCGGCAGCTGTCGCAGATGCAACGCCATGTTGACCTGCACCTGTTTCGGCGATGATTCGCTTCTTGCCCATGCGCTTAGTGAGAAGCGCTTGTCCCAAAACGTTATTGATCTTGTGGCTGCCGGTGTGGTTGAGATCTTCACGCTTCAAAAGAATTCGAGCGCCACCGCAATATTCAGAGAAGCGCTTTGCTTCGGTGATGATGCTCGGACGGCCGGTATATGTACGGTGAAGTTCAGCTAACTCTGCAATAAATGTGGGATCAGTCTGGGCCTTAATGCGCGCTGCATCTAACTCTTCAAGTGCGCCGATTAACGCTTCTGGAACAAAGCGGCCGCCATATTGGCCGAAGTGGCCAGCGAGGTCTTCAACGGTCGTCATGCGTAAAGACTACCGGCGACCTAGTAAATCCTGCATGGCAGAAATTGGATCGCCCGACTTCACAAGCGCTTCTCCGACTAAAATCACAGATGCACCAGCATTTGCCGCGATTTCGACATCGCTACGGGCTGAGATTCCTGATTCGGCCACTCGGATGATTTCTGATGGAATCTGAGGAATGAGCTCTTGGAATGCTCTCGTATCAACCTCGAGAGTCTTGAGATTTCGAGAATTCACACCAATCATCTTCGGTGAGATATCCATAGCGCTCTCTAACTCCTGAGCCGTATGAACTTCAATAAGGGAAGCCATTCCGAGTTCGCACGATAAATCGTAGAAATCTTTCAGTTGTGATTTCGACAAGGCGGCAACAATAAGCAAGACAATATCTGCGCTATGTGCACGTGCTTCTAAGAATTGATATTCATCAACCATAAAATCTTTACGCAACACTGGTAGAGAAACTCTCTTCTTGACCGCATCTAGATCCTCAAGTGACCCGCCGAAGCGTCGTCTCTCCGTAAGAACACTGATTGCGCCAGCGCCGGCTTCTTGATATTGCTCAGCAAGAGCTGCGGGATCTGCAATATCTGCAAGAGCGCCCTTGCTGGGCGAAGATCGTTTAACTTCTGCAATTACGTTCATCTCATCGCGAGATAGAGATGCATAGGCATCTATCGGTGCAGTGGCCTTCTCCATCCCTTCATGTATCTGCGAAAGTGGCAGACGTCGCGCAGCTAAATCCTCGCGGACTCCTTCAATGATGGAGGCAAGAACGCTCACTTATCTCCCCCAACTTCATCAGTCGGATCGATTCCGTTATCCATAGCGTTCCAGTCGGAGTGTCTCTTGTTGGGGGAATTCTTTGGTTTGCGCTCATATCTGGATGAGAGTTTGAGTGAACGACTCAGAGTGATGGCGATAACTGCAACAACTAAGAGTGAGATAAAGAGCTTCACTTGGAACTCATCTCATTGGCTGCAGCGATTGCAACCAATACAGCTGCCGCCTTATTGAGGGTCTCTTCATATTCAGATCGTGGATCAGAATCTGCAACGATTCCAGCACCTGCTTGTACATATGCCTTACCTTTATGAATTAACGCTGTGCGAATAGCGATACATGTATCGATATTTCCTGTGAAATCAAAGTATCCAATTGCTCCACCGTAGAGCGCTCGTCGAGTTGGTTCGAGAGACTCGATGATCTCCATCGCCCGTGGCTTTGGTGCACCAGAGAGGGTGCCGGCAGGAAATACAGAGAAGAGTGCATCGATTGCAAATTTATCCTTGCTGAGCTCGCCAATAACGGTGGAAACAATATGCATCACATGCGAATAACGTTCGATATGCATGAAATCTACAACTTCAACTGTTCCGGCGGTACAGATACGACCTAAATCATTTCTGCCTAAATCAACTAACATTAAATGTTCTGCGCGTTCCTTTGGATCGGCCAATAGCTCTTCACCAAGGCGGATATCTTCTTCGACAGATGCTGAACGCTTACGCGTACCGGCAATCGGATGAACCATTACTTCTTTGCCAGTCACCTTTACAAGTGCTTCCGGACTCGAACCTACAATGTCAAAACCATCTTCAAATCTGAAGAGATACATATACGGGCTTGGATTATTAAGACGGAGCATGCGATAGATATCGAGGGCATCGGCATTGGTCTCCATTCCGAATCGTTGCGAGAGAACGATTTGAAATGCTTCGCCTGCCCGAATCTCTTCCTTAGCGTGTTCAACTTTGGAGAGAAATTCCGCCTGCTGCATATTGATCTCAAAGGTTGGTTTGCTTGGCGCAGGAATCTCAGAGACATTTCCTGTTATTGGCTGCATCAACTCGTTCTGCATCCGATCAAGGCGTGATTGCGCATCGCTAAATGCCTCATCTATGCGTTCGTTGGAACCATCCCAGTTAATTGCATTAGCAATCAGGATAATTGTTCCATCGCTGTGATCAAGTACTGCTAAATCACTTGTGAGAATAAAGGTAATCTCAGGTAGCGCTAAATCTTTCGCGGAGAGTTCAGGTAACTTTTCCAAACGGCGCACTGCGTCATAACCCATATAGCCAACGAGGCCACCGGTAAGAGTTGGTAACCCGTCAATCTTTGGAGATTTCAGATGCGCAACGCTCATGCGCAGCGCAGTAAGTGGATCCATTCCAGTTGGCACTCCTGCCGGTGGTGTACCAAGCCAGGTTGCAAGACCATCTCTTTCAGTAAGCGAAGTCTTGCTGTGAGCCCCAATGAAGGAGTAACGAGACCAGACTCCCCCATGTTCTGCAGATTCAAGGAGAAATGTTCCCGCCTTATTCTTAGCGAGTTTCTTATAAATATTGAGAGGGGTCTCGCCGTCGGCTAAGAGTTTGCGGTAAACCGGAATAACGTTATTGCTCTTGGCGTACTCTCGGAATTCTTCTAACTTCATAGAGATTTCACACCCTCTGATGAAATTCTTCTATGGAAGCAGCTGCGGTCACCGGTGTGGCATGCAGCGCCTACTTGTTCTACCTTGATCAAGAGCGCATCACCATCGCAATCGATATCAATCGAATGAACGAGTTGAGTATGGCCAGATGTTGCACCTTTCTCCCAGAGCTCATTACGGCTGCGAGAGAAGTAAGTGGCTTTTCCAGTAGCCAAAGTAATCGCTAGTGATTCTGCATTCATATAGGCGAGCATCAGAACTTCATTGCTCTTCACATCTTGAGCTACTACTGGAATAAGCGCTTGAGGGTCTTTGAGGAGCGCAACAATTTCTGGCGAAAGTTCTGGGCTCATACTCATATTCTGCCTTACGCAGTACGTGCGTTGCGCACCGAATAGTTGTGATCACCGAGGTACTTCTTCACATCGCCTATGCGGTGAACTCCGAAGTGAAAGACGCTGGCAGCCAATAACGCGTCGGCACCCGCATCAAGTGCTGAGGCGAAATCTTCGAGCGAGCCTGCCCCACCGCTAGCGATCAGTGGAACTTTAGAGACGGCACGTACTGCAGTAATCATTCCAATGTCATATCCAGCTCGAGTGCCATCTGCATCCATCGAGTTGAGGAGAATTTCTCCCACACCTAATTCGCATGCTTTCTCAACCCAGGAAAGTGCATCGAGGCCAGCGCTCTGCCTGCCACCGTGAGTAGTTACTTCAAAACCTGAGTCAGTTCGGGCTCTACGTGCATCGATTGAGATAACAAGAACTTGCGAACCAAAACGATCTGCAATCTCTGCAATAAGTTCAGGTCGTGCAATTGCAGCGGTATTGATACTTACCTTGTCAGCTCCTGCTCGAAGCAAGCGGTCAACATCTTCTACGGATCGAATGCCACCACCAACAGTAAGCGGGATAAATACCTGTTCTGCGGTACGTCGTACAACATCGAGAGTTGTTTCGCGACCTGCAACGCTTGCTGAAATATCGAGGAAGGTAAGTTCATCTGCACCTTCTGCTCCATAGAGCGCAGCCATCTCAACGGGATCACCTGCATCTTGAAGATTTGTAAAGTTAACTCCCTTTACAACTCTGCCATCTGTGACATCGAGACAAGGAATGATTCTTACTGAAAGGCTCATCGCTTCGTTAACTCCAGAGCTTCTTGCAGGGTGAATGCACCGGCATAGAGCGCCTTTCCAACAATTACACCTTCGACACCAACTGAGCGCAATGAGACAAGCGCTGCAATGTCATCAAGGCTTGAGATTCCACCGGAAGCAATCACAGGCGCCTTGGTAGCTGCACAGACTTCACGTAGCAAAGTGAGATTGGGACCTTGAAGAGTTCCATCCTTAGTTACATCTGTAACGACGTAACGTTGGCATCCATCACGATTAAGGCGTTCTATTGTTTCAAAGAGATCGCCGCCCTCTTGCGTCCATCCGCGAGCTGCCAATACATGGCCACGAACATCGAGACCCACTGCAATCTTGTCGCCATGTTCTGCAATGACCTTCGATGTCCATTCTGGGTTTTCAAGCGCTGCAGTTCCTAGGTTGATTCGCCGACAACCTGTCGCAAGTGCTCGGGTAAGCGATTGGTCATCACGAATTCCACCTGAGAGTTCTACCTTGATATCAAGTTTGCCAACTACCTCTGCTAGGAGCGCACTATTTTCTCCACGACCAAATGCTGCATCGAGATCAACAAGGTGGAGCCACTCTGCGCCTGCTGATTGAAATTCGAGTGCGACTTCCAATGGATTGCCGTAAGCAGTCTCTGCACTGAGTTCGCCTTGTACTAATCGAACCGCTCTTCCATCTTTGACATCGACAGCTGGCAATAGCTCTAGATAACTCATAGCGATGATGTCCAATTCTGTATCAGGGCAAGTCCTGCATCTCCAGATTTCTCTGGGTGAAATTGTGTCGCGCTGATTGCGCCATCTTCAACGGCTGCTAGGAAATCTTCACCGTAGTGCGCCATAGTTGAGAGCGAGCCGACCTTCTCTTTGACTGCGTATGAGTGAACAAAATAGAAAGATTGATCTTCAATTCCTGCAAAGAGTGTGTTGCCTGTCGGTGCTGAGACGGTATTCCATCCCATGTGCGGCAATATCGGAGCGCTTAGCTTCTCTACCGTTGCGCCCCAAATACCAACGCCCTTATGTGCGCCATGTTCAACACCTGATGCAAAGAGAATCTGCATGCCAACACATATACCAAGTGTTGGACGTTTCAAGGAGATTCGCTCTCGCACAAGTGCATCACCCCGAATAGATTGAAGACCTGTCATGCAGGCAGCAAAGGCACCTACTCCAGGAACTACGAGACCTTCTGCGTTGAGCGCACTCTCATAATCTGAGGTGATTTGCACTTCTTTACCCGAAGTTTCAAATGCGCGCTGAGCTGAGCGAAGATTTCCTGATCCGTAATCGAGAATTGCAATCACGAATTTAGAGTGAACCCTTTGTTGATGGAATCCCAGCAACACGTGGATCAATCGCAACAGCATCGCGAAGCGCTCGAGCTACCGCTTTAAATTGTGCTTCAAATACGTGGTGAGCATTTCGACCTTCAAGAACACGTACGTGAAGTGCAATGCGAGCCTCGGCAACTATGGATTCCCAGATGTGCTTGCCAAGAGTTGTATCGAATGTTCCGATGAGTTCAACAATCTCTGGTTGGCGGTGAACTAGGTATGGACGACCCGAAAGATCAACTGCGGCCTGCACCAAGACCTCATCGAGTGGAACCATCGCATCGCCAAAGCGACGAATGCCTGCTTTATCGCCGAGTGCCTCGCGCAGTGCTTGACCAAATGCTAGAGAGGTATCTTCAACTGTGTGGTGTGAATCCACATCAACATCACCAGTTGTTTTAACGGTGAGATCAAAACCTGAGTGCTTTCCTAATTGCGAGAGCATGTGGTCAAAGAAGGGAACACCAGTATCAACTGAAATCTCGCCAGTTCCATCGAGATTGATCTCAACGAGGACGCTTGACTCTTTCGTTGTGCGTTCTACGCGTGCTTTTCTCATTACATCTCCCCCAGGCATGCCGATAGCGATTCGATAAATTTCTTATTCTCGGCCTCATTGCCAATGGTGACTCGTAAGTAACCCAATAATCCCACATCTCGAATGAGAACTCCTCTATCGAGAAGGCGGCGCCAGAGATCTTCAGATGAAGGCGTAAATCCCGTGAAGAGCAGGAAGTTCGAGCTACTTGGAAGGACTGTCAGCCCAAGGCGTGAAAGATCGGCGACCATCTTCTCTCTCGCGGAGCGCAGTTGCGAAACAGTGGCTAGAAGCTCACCTTGATAATCGAGTGCAACCTCTGCTGCAGCTTGAGTAAGTGCGCTGAGGTGATACGGCAATCTGACTAGGAAGAGTGCCTTGATAACAGAAGGATTTGCGACTAGATATCCGACTCGTGCACCTGCGAAGGCAAATGCCTTGCTCATGGTGCGGATAACAACAATCTGCGGGTACTTCTCAATGAGAGTTACAGCAGAGACTTCATCTGAGAATTCAGCATATGCCTCATCGATCACGAGAAGTCCAGGAACGGCCTTGGCTAATCTCTCAATCTCTTCAATAGTAATTGATCCACCAGTTGGATTATTAGGTGTTGTGATAAATGTCAGCGCTGGCTGAGCGTTCTTAATCTGCGCCAATGCGCTCTCGATATCGAGAGAGAAATCTGAGTTTCGTGTACCTGCAATCCAAGGAACTTGGCAGACCTTCGCAATCAACGGATGCATTGAGTAAGAAGGAGTAAAGCCAAGGGCTGTTGACTCTCCGAAAGCTAAGAAGAGAGATTGGATAATCTCATTGCTCCCATTTGCAGCCCAGATATCTTCCTGCGTGAACCGAGTCTTAGATAGCGAGTTGATGAAATCAGCTAACTTACCGCGAAGCGCTGTGGCATCTCTATCGGGGTAGCGATTGAGGGTCTTCGCCACTTCTGCAATGCGTAGTGAAATTGCGTGGGCTAATTCATTCGATGGTGCATATGGATTCTCATTTGTATTCATCACCGCTTGCGCAGGAAGTTGTGGAGCGCCGTATGGTGAAAGAGAGCGAAGATCATCACGTAGCGGCAACCAAGCAGGCCAGTTCATCTGACTCATGGTTTCTCCAAACGTGCAGTCATGGCTTCACCGTGAGCTGGCAAATCTTCAGAGTTTGCGAGAGTGATAACTGTCTGCGCAATATCGCAGAAGGCAGCCTCGTTATATTCGATGAAGTGCAGTCCACGCAAAAATGTCTGTACCGATAGGCCACTGCTATGACATGCGCATCCGCCTGTCGGTAGCACGTGATTAGAACCAGCCGAGTAATCACCGAGAGAGACTGGTGAGAAACGACCAATGAATACTGCGCCCGCATTTCGAACCTTGCGGGCATCTGCTGCTGAACTCTTCGTTTGAATCTCTAAATGTTCTGCTGCATAGGCATTAACGACATCAAGTCCTTGTTCGATGGAGTCAACCATAACGATCGCAGATTGTTTTCCGCCGAGAGCTTCTCGAATTCGATCTGAGTGCTTTGTTGCTGCAACTCTAAATGCGAGTTCTTTCTCTACATCTTCCGCCAATTGCTCTGATGTTGTAACCAAGATAGCTGCTGCAATGACATCGTGTTCTGCTTGGCTGATGAGATCTGATGCAACATCTGAAGCAATTGCGCTCTCATCTGCCAGGATTGCGATCTCGGTAGGGCCTGCCTCAGAATCGATTCCGATGATCCCGCGTAGAGCGCGTTTAGCAGCTGCTACATAAATATTTCCTGGACCTGTTACTAAATCGCATTTCTGACAGAGGTCCTTCATTCCATAACCAAAGAGTGCAATCGCTTGCGCTCCCCCAATGGCATAGACCTCGGTGATTCCAAGAAGGGCACACGTTGCAAGAATTGTGGGATGTGGAAGTCCACCGAACTCTTTCTGAGGTGGAGATGCGACAGCAATACTTGGAACTTCTGCAATCTGAGCTGGTACGACATTCATGATCACGCTACTTGGATAAACAGCACGCCCACCTGGGACATAGAGACCTACGCGATCAACTGGAATCCAGCGTTCCGTGACCACTCCGCCATCTACAACGACTGTCTTGGTCTCACTGCGTCGTTGATCGTTATGAACTTTTCGAATTCGTTCTATAGAGAGAACAAGAGCAGTTCTAATCTTTGGATCTAACTCAGTAAGCGCTGAGTCGAGAGCGCTCTGTGGAACCCTGATAGATGGTGGGGTAACTCCATCAAATTGAGCAGCAAGTGCGATGAGATCAGACTCTGAACCTTCACGGACGCGCTTCAAGATTGGTTCAATTGCAACCATCGCCTTTGCAACATCTAACGATGCGCGTGGAAGGAGCTCGAGATAGCCAGCTTTATCGAGCGATTTACCACGAAGGTCTACGGTGCGAATCACCCTCGTATTCTACTTTGGTTATATCTACAGGCGAGACGAGATTATTGAATCTACACTCTCACGAGACAGTCGGGTCCAAGAATTGCTTTGAGATCTGCGCTCAAACTTGGTGACGATGTTACTAGCGCGTCAATCTTATGTGTCGTTGACTTCTGCTGATCGATAACTTGCAGGTGAACTTCACGCTTGCCTGGATGTGAGCGAAGGATCTCTTTGATGCGCTCAACAATCGGTGGGGTTACCTGCGATGCCGGAACTGAGATTAGCAAAGGACCAGTCGGCGCTGCCGAGATATCTGGCATCTTCATCTCGAGTGCAGTGAAGCGAACTTGCTCATCGGTGCGAGAGAAACGACCACGAACAACAACGACTCGGTCTTCGGTCAGCGAGAGCGCATATTGATTGTAGGTATTGGAGAAGAAGAGAACTTCGATTGCACCTTCAAGATCTTCAACGTTAACAACTGCCCACGATGCACCTTGCCTAGAAACTTTACGTTGAATTCCGGTGATGAGTCCACCGATGGTTACCACTCCCTCAGGTGGGCTTTCATCGAGTAGCTGGCTGATGGACATATCTGTGTGCGATCGCAGTACATGTTCGACGCCAAGGAGTGGATGATCGGAGACATAGAGGCCGAGCATTTCGCGCTCGAATGTGAGGAGCGTTGACTTATCCCATTCAGTTTGCGGGATTTCAATGTCGAGTCCGACAACTGTTGAAATGGAGTCGCCACCAAATAAATCAAATTGTCCGATCGCCTCTGCGCGCTTTGTTTCGATCACTGAATCGATAGCTTCGAGGTGGATCGCCATCAACCCTTTTCGAGGATGGTTAAGTGAATCAAAAGCTCCTGCCTTAACTAGGGATTCAATGGTCTTCTTATTGCATACATTTGCATCGACCTTTGCAAGGAAATCTCCAAATGATTGGAAGGCGCCCTTTGTCGTGCGAGATGTCTTAATTGATGCCACAACGCCCTCGCCGACATTTCTAATTGCAGCTAGCCCGAAGCGGATATCTTTTCCGCGAGGGGTGTACTCAGCATCTGATTCATTGACATCAGGAGGCAGGACCTTGATTCCCATACGCCTGCATTCAGAGAGATAGAGAGCAGATTTATCTTTATCATCGCGCACGCTGGTAAGTAGTGCCGCCATGTACTCAGTTGGGAAATTCGCTTTGAGGTATGCGGTCCAGAATGAAACAACACCGTATCCGGCGCTATGTGCGCGGTTAAATGCGTAATCAGAGAATGGAATCAGAACTTCCCAGAGGCGCTTGATAGCTGCTTCAGAGAAACCATTTGCCTTCATTCCTGCTTCGAAGGGGATGTACTCCTTATCTAGAATCTCTTTATTCTTCTTACCCATCGCCTTACGCAAAAGATCTGCACGCCCCAAAGTGAAGCCAGCAACTTTCTGGGCAATCGCCATTACCTGCTCTTGATAAACAATCAGACCATAGGTGTCGCCAAGGATTTCTTGTAGCGGTACTGAAAGTTCAGGATGAATTGGTTCAACCGGCTTTCGCCCATTCTTTCGATCTGCATAGTTGTTATGCGCGTTCTCGCCCATTGGTCCAGGTCGATAGAGCGCGATAACAGCTGAGATATCGGCAAATGAATCTGGTGACATGCTGCGCAGAAGTGCTCGCATTGGTCCGCCGTCGAGTTGGAATACTCCCAAGGTATCTCCACGCGATAAGAGCTCAAAGGTCTTCTGATCTGCAAGAGGCAGATCCTCTAGAACAATATCTATACCTTTATTTGCTTTAATATTTAAGAGCGCATCATCGAGAACAGAGAGATTTCGAAGTCCGAGGAAGTCCATCTTGAGAAGGCCTGTAGATTCACAAGCTCCCATATCAAATTGAGTAATGATTGCGCCATCTGCTTCGCGGCGATGAATTGGAATCACATCAAGAAGCGGTTCACGCGAGAGAATTACACCCGCAGCATGAACTCCCCACTGTCGCTTAAGCCCTTCAAGACCTTTTGCAAGATCTACAACACGCTTTGAATCAGGATCGCTCTCATACAAGCTGCGAAATTCTCCTGCTTCTCCATGACGCGTATCTTTAGAATCAAAAATACCGGAGAGGGTGATGTCCTTGCCCATAACTGAAGGTGGAAGCGCTTTTGTTAACTTCTCACCGATTGAATATGGGTAACCAAGTACGCGTGTTGCATCCTTAAGAGATTGCTTCGACTTGATTGTTCCGTAGGTAATAATCTGAGCAACGCGATCTTCGCCGTACTTCTCTGTCGCATAGCGAATCATCTCGGAACGTCTACGCTCATCGAAGTCGAGGTCGATATCGGGCATTGAGATACGTTCCGGATTAAGGAATCGCTCAAAGAGAAGTCCATGTTCGATTGGGTCAAGGCCTGTGATTCCAAGGGCATATGCGACAAGTGATCCTGCTGCAGATCCACGACCTGGACCGACGCGAATTCCTACCTTCTTTGCATGCGTTACAAGGTCTGCAACAACGAGGAAGTAGCCAGGAAATCCCATCTCGATCATGACATCGAGTTCGTAATTCAAGCGAGTGAAGTGATCGGGTGTCGCACGATCACCCATTCTCCCGATGAGTCCGCGTTCAGATTCTTTACGGAGCCATGAATCTTCACTCTCGCCTTCAGGAACATCAAAGGCTGGCAGCAAATTCTCATCTTCACGAAGTTTTACATTGCAACGTTCGGCGATGAGCAAGGTGTTATCGCACGACTCTGGAATCTCCTTAAACATCTCTCTCATCTGCGCTGCAGTCTTGAGATAGAACTCATCATTATCGAATTTGAATCGCTTGGGATCTGCAAGGGTGGTTCCAGATTGGACACAGAGCAAGGCGGCGTGAGCAGCTGCATCTTCGTGGAATGTGTAATGAAGATCGTTGGTAGCAAGAAGTGGAAGCTTCAGCTCTTTACCTAATTTAAGGAGGTCGGCCTTTACTCGCGTCTCAATATCAATCTGATGATCCATTACTTCAAGGAAGAAATTGTTGGCGCCGAAGATATCTCGATAGTCACTTGCAGCTCGCAGCGCTTCTCTGTAATTTCCCATGCGAAGACGAGTTTGAATCTCGCCACCCGGGCAACCTGTGGTCGCAATGAGCCCATCTGCATAGCGAGAGAGAAGTTCGCGATCCATACGTGGCTTGTAGTAATAACCTTCGAGAGATGCAAGAGATGAGAGCCTAAAGAGATTAGAAAGGCCTTGATTGTTCTCGGCGAGAATCGTCATATGTGTATATGCGCCGCCACCTGAGACATCGTCTTCGCCGCCATCGGCCCATTGCACGCGTTTCTTATCAAAACGTGATTCGGGAGCGACGTAGGCTTCAATTCCGATAATTGGTTTTACGCCAGCTTTAGTTGCTTGCTTATAAAAATCAAAAGCACCAAAGACATTTCCGTGATCTGTCATTGCAATCGCTGGCATTTCTTGGCGAGCAACTTCTTTTACAAGATCTCCGACGCGCGCAGCACCATCGAGCATCGAGTACTCAGTATGTACATGAAGATGTACAAATGAGTCTTTCGTCGATGCCCGTGAAGCTGAAAAATCTTCAGATGACATGGTGGCGCAACATTAGCGCCTAAGGCAGTACCGCTTCGGATAGCAACGCCAGAGAAGCTTGCAGGTCAGCGGGGTAAGGAGCGCGCAGCGTCAACGGAACGCCGTTGACAGGGTGGTTGAAGCGAAGCTCTAAAGCGTGAAGCCAAGGTCGAGACATCTGCATCTTCTTACCAAGAACTGGATCTGCTCCATAGGTCGTATCACCAACTAGTGGGTGACTTAGCGCAGAGAAGTGAACGCGAATCTGGTGTGTGCGCCCAGTCTCTAACTCAACTTTAACAAGTGACACAGAACGGTAATACTCAATAACTTCATAGTGAGTGATGCTCTCTTTGCCTGTTGCAACAACGGCAAAGCGATGATCTTCCTTTGGATGGCGATCAATAGGTGCATCGATAGTTCCGGTCGAAGGATCCATATGGCCCTGAACGAGCGCGTGGTAAGTTTTTTCAACTTCGTGGTTTCGAAACATCTCTTTTAACTTCAGATATGCAGCATCGGTCTTAGCGATAATCATCAGGCCAGAAGTTCCCGCATCAAGGCGATGGACTACGCCAGCGCGTTCTGCCGGACCAGATGTTGAAATTGTGTATCCAGCGGCTAGGAGTGCTCCCACAACTGTTGGCCCCATCCAGCCTGGACTTGGATGCGCTGCGCAACCAACAGGCTTATCAATGACAACAATGTCGTCATCGTTATAAACGACGGTGAGCCCCTCAAGTGGTGTGAGCGGAATGGGATCTTGATTCAAAGGCGCTGGCATCAGCACTTCAATAACTTGGCCAGCTAAAACGCGTTCAGATTTCTGCATCGCATTTCCATTGCTTCTGATATCTCCATCTTCAAGGAGCTTTACGATTGCAGTGCGAGAAAGGCCTAAGACGCGAGTTAGTGCGCTATCGATGCGCTCACCTTCAACGCCTTCAGGAACGCTGAGCGTTCGCAATTCTCTGGACATGCTGCCTACCTTACCGGTGTTATCGGCGGAATATTTCGCAGAGTTAAGGCAAATGAGATTGCAGCTGCTGTGACGATTGCGCAATCAGCAAGATTAAAGACTGGCCAATTGGGAATTTGAATCCAATCAATGACGTGACCGCTCAACCAGCCTGGTTCGCGGAAGATGCGATCGGTGAGATTTCCAAGAACTCCGCCAAGTAGTAGCCCTGCAGTGAGCTGCCAACCTGAAGAGGTGATTTGCTTGGCGTAGTACACAACGGCAGCGACAACTGCGAGAGCAAGGAGTGCAAAGAATATTGAGAAGCCAGTGGCAAAGCTAAATGCTGCACCTGAATTTCTTACCAAGGTAAATGAGAGAAGATCACCCAAGATTTTTTGTGGCTGTGAATCAAAGGCTGAAATTGCCCAATGCTTTGTTGCAAAATCAAAGAGCCAGATGGTCCAAGCGGTGAGGAAAATTCGGCGCACCTTAGCGCCGCTCTTCTTTCTGTTTACAGATCATGCAGAGAGTTGCGCGTGGGAAAACTTGTAGACGTGCCTTGCCGATCGCAGTTCCACAATCTTCGCAGAGGCCGTAGCTCTTATTCTCAATACGCTCTAGCGCACGTTCTGTCTGCAAGACCATATCGCGGGCGTTGATGACAAGAGACATCTCATGTTCGCGTTCGAAAGTCTTTGTTCCTGAATCTGCCTGGTCATCTCCAGCGCCTTCACCTGAATCAGAGATCAGATCATCCATCTCAGCTTCAACCGTTGCGAGCTCTTTACGTAGGCGTTCTAAATCTTTAGTGATCTCAGCTTTAATAGTTTTTAACTCTGCTGCAGTCCATGGCGCTTCACCTTCAGATGCAACGACAGGAGTAGGAGCTGCCTTAATTGGCTTGAGTGGAGCAACTTTCTTTCCGCTCTTTACTGGGCGCGGTGGAGGTGGCATCACCAAGCGACGCTCTTCAACGACAGGTGCTGCTGTTGGTGCCATCACTGTTGCTACAGAGACTGTCTGTGACTTCTCATCTACGGTGAGAGTGGTCTTTCCAACCTTTGATGGAAAAGGTTTTCCCGGAACTTTCTTGACTGGAACTTTCTTAACTGGAGCTTTCTTGACTGGAATTGATTTCTTCGCAGGAACTTTCTTAGCAGGAGCTTTTTTGGCTGCAACTTTCTTAGCAGGAGCTTTCTTAGCAGGAGCTTTTTTGGCAGGAGCCTTCTTTGCTGCAACCTTCTTTACTGCAGCTTTCTTGACAGGGGCTTTTTTAGCCGCCTTCTTTACTACCTTTTTACCTGGCACGCCGCGCACCTTATGCGTTTTTCCGCTCGTAACCAACTTTGCCACGCATGGTTTAGACTGTGAACCTGCACGACCTTGCGCGAAGAGTGCGTTGAAGAGGCCATCACCTCGGGAGCACGCTGGAAGATCCGCCTCACACGAGTCGGGGTAGAACCAGCCGATTGCAAGTAAATAAAGAGGTACTCGCTACGCCAGTGGTGGGTATAAGGCGGGTGGTACCGCGAGCTCATCTGAGTTCGTCCCTCCAAGAGTTCATTACTTCTTGGGGGATTTTTTATGTCATCACCATTTCGCGCACTGAGTGCGCAGATTGATCTGCCTGCAATGGAGAGATCAATACTAGGTTTTTGGCGAGAGAATCAAATCTTCGAGAAGAGCACGCAATCTCGTGCTCAAGGAACTCCTTGGACTTTCTACGAGGGTCCACCAACTGCAAACGGCATGCCAGGTACACACCACATCGAAGCTCGTGTATTTAAAGATGTATTCCCTCGCTTTCATACGATGAAGGGAAAGTTTGTAACGCGTAAAGCTGGTTGGGATTGCCACGGCTTACCTGTTGAGATTGCAGTTGAGAAAGAACTTGGATTCACTGGAAAAGGCGATATTGAAAAGTACGGCATCGCACCCTTTAACGATAAGTGCCGTGAATCTGTAACGCGCCACGTCGATGCATTTACAACAATGACAGAGCGCATGGGCTTCTGGGTTGATTTCGATGAGGCCTATTGGACGATGGCGCCAGAGTATGTTGAATCTGTCTGGTGGAGCCTTAAAGAGATTTGGAAGAAGGGGTTACTGGTTCAAGATCATCGCGTTGCACCGTACTGCCCTCGATGCGGAACAGGACTTTCTGATCACGAACTTTCGCAAGGATATGAAACAGTTGTAGATCCATCTGTCTTTGTGAGATTCCCTGTGACCTCTGGTGAACTAGCCGACCTAGGGGCATCGCTCTTAGTCTGGACGACAACACCATGGACTCTCGTATCAAACACTGCAATTGCGGTACACCCAGATGTTGATTATGTCGCCGTTAAGGCAACTGTCGATGAGGTTTCAGAGATTCTCGTAGTTGCGGAGCCTCTCCTCTCAAAGGTGGCTGGCGAGCAGGAAATTCTCAAGACTTTCAAGGGGCGAGAGCTGGAGCGAGTGACGTACAAGCGCCCATTCGACTATATCGAGATTCCTGATTCACACTTTGTTGTGCTGGCAACATATGTAACGACTGAAGATGGAACAGGACTTGTTCACCAATCCCCCGCATTTGGCGCAGATGATTTACAGGTCTGTCGTTCATATGGTCTGCCAGTTGTAAATCCAATTGCGCCTGATGGAACTTTTCTTTCCGATACACCTGTTGTCGGTGGACTCTTCTTTAAAGAGGCAGATAAGCCACTCGTAAAAGAGCTCAAGGCAAGTGGCGTGCTGTACAAGCATCAGCCATATGAGCACGAGTACCCACACTGCTGGCGTTGTCACACAGCACTTATTTATTACGCGCAACCATCGTGGTATATCCGTACAACATCGATTAAGGATGCGTTAATTCGCGAGAATGCGAAGACCGATTGGCACCCAGAGACAATTAAAACTGGCCGATATGGTGATTGGCTCAACAACAATATCGATTGGGCGCTTTCACGTAATCGCTATTGGGGAACTCCTCTTCCAATTTGGCGCTGCGAGAATAAACATGAGATCTGTGTTGACTCACTTAAGGAACTTGGCGAACTCGCCGGGCAGGAGCTGAGCAACCTTGATCCACACCGTCCATTTGTCGATGACATTACCTTTGCATGTGCAGAGTGTTTAGCTCTCATGGTGCGCGTACCTGAAGTAATTGACTGCTGGTATGACTCGGGTGCAATGCCTTTTGCACAGTGGGGTTACCCACATAAGCCAGGATCAGTTGAGAAGTTTAAGGCTGCCTATCCTGCTGACTTTATCTGTGAAGCTATCGACCAGACTCGAGGTTGGTTCTACACACTGATGACTATTGGAACTCTGGTCTTCGATGAGAGCTCATATAAGAGTGTGCTCTGCCTTGGACATATCTTGGATAAAGATGGAAGAAAGATGAGTAAGCACCTCGGTAATGTTCTTGAACCAATCTCGCTTATGGATCAGCATGGCGCAGATGCCGTGCGCTGGTACATGCTTGCAGCAGGTTCACCATGGTCTGCTCGTCGCGTTGGCCACGATGCAATCTCGGATGTTGTACGAAAGACACTCCTTACATACTGGAACACAATCTCTTTCCACGCTCTCTATGCGCAGGCTTCCAACTTTGAACTTTCCCAGAGCCCCGCGCTAAAGGATCGCACCTTGATGGATAGATGGATTCTGAGTGAACTCAATGTACTTATTGCAGAAGTTGATAAGGCTTACACAGAGTTTGATTCGCAGACCGCGGGAAGAGTTCTTGCGCGCTTTATCGATGAACTCTCTAACTGGTATGTCCGTCGCTCACGCCGCAGATTCTGGGATGGCGATGTTGCAGCTCTTGCCACCTTGCATGAATGTCTCTTGACGCTGACTCAGCTTCTTGCGCCGATGGTTCCATTTATTGCAGAACACACGTGGCAAGAGTTGATTCGCGTTGCAGATCCGAAGGCGGCTGACTCGGTACACCTCACCGATTTCCCAATCTCAGAGAGCTCGCTCATTGACCTCAATCTCAATGCCCAAGTTGCTATGACTCGTCGAGTTGTAGAACTCGGCCGTGCTGCTCGAGCAGAGTCTGGAATCAAAATTAGACAACCACTTCAGCGTGCACTGATTTCTGCACAAGGTTGGTCTGGACTCCCCCTCGATATGAAGGAGCAGATTTCTGATGAGCTCAATGTTCTAGATCTTGAGGATATTGCAGATGCCGATGGCGACCTTGTAGATATCAGCGTTAAGGCGAACTTCAAATCACTCGGCGCTAAGTACGGCAAAGCCGTGCAGGATGTCGCAAAGTTGATTGCTGCAACTGATGCAACCACCTTGGTGAAGCAGTTGCGATCAACGGGATCGGCGACAGTCGGCGAATTTGCACTTGCACTCGATGACTTGGTCATTACAGAAGTTCCTAAGAGCGGGTGGATGGTCTCAAGTCACGATGGTGAGAGCGTTGCTCTCGATCTAGCGCTATCTCCAGAACTTATTGCCTCTGGTCATGTGCGTGAAGTAATTCGCCTGATTCAAGAGCGTCGCAAGAGCGATGGCTTTGATATCTCTGATCGAATCAACGTTAGATGGAGCGCTCCCGCTGATTTAGCAGAGACTATTGCAGCTAACGCGGCGCATATCTCAGAGGAAGTTCTTGCACTCTCCATGATTGAAGATGCAGGTGTTCCAGAAATTGAGAGCGAACTTGGAGTAAATATCGCTTTGAGTAAAGCTTAAAGTCGAGGGATAAAGCTTGCGGCGATTTAAGGAATAGCTCGAATTACGCCTTGCAACAAATTGACTGCAATGAGCAAGACTATAAATGAGAGATCGAGTGCAATGCCGCCTAGGCGAAGAGGTGGCACAAATCGCTGCACATATTTCATCGGTGGATCAGTAATCGAATAGATGATTTCGAAGACTGCGAGAAGGAATGAATTAGGACGCCAGTTCTTTGCGAACATGCGAGCATAATCAATAATGATGCGAGCAAAGAGAGCGAGCTTAAAGAAGTCAAGAAGTTGG
>Ga0214163_1000172_pt1 | contig 30016 bp, 27 predicted proteins | sample LakMenepilimnion_2_FD_153001 | JGI IMG/M metagenome (GOLD analysis project Ga0214163, IMG submission 153001) | Freshwater microbial communities from Lake Mendota, WI - Practice 15JUN2010 epilimnion v4 | ecosystem: Environmental > Aquatic > Freshwater > Lake > Epilimnion/Euphotic zone | place... | reverse complement strand
GAAGTTCTCGAAGTAGATTTCGAGCGCGAGCGTGTATCACTCTCCCTTAAGGCAACACAGGAAGATCCTTGGCAGGCATTTGCTCGCACTCACACAATCAACACAGTTGTGCCAGGTGTCGTAACAAAGCTTGTTCCTTTCGGTGCCTTTATTCGCGTCCATGAAGGAATCGAAGGACTTGTTCACATCTCAGAGCTTGCAGAACGCCACGTTGAGATTCCAGAGCAGGTTGTTGCAGTAGATGACGAACTCTTTGTAAAGATTATCGATATCGATCTAGAGCGTCGCCGTATCTCACTTTCATTGAAGCAAGCTAATGAAGGCCAGGAAGTTGAAATCGAAGCATTCGATCCAACTCAGTATGGAATGTCTGCTCGCTACGATGCAGAAGGTAACTTCATCTACCCAGAAGGTTTCGATGCAGATACTCAAGAGTGGAAGCCAGGATTCGATTCACAGCGCGAAGAGTGGGAGCGTCAATACGCTGTTGCTCAAGAGCGCTTCCTTGCACATAAGAAGCAGAAGGCTGAAGCGAAGGTAGCTGAAGAAGCTGCTGTTGTTGCTGAATAACTAGTACGAAGAATCCGGCTGGGCCGCGAGCTGCTCATTAACCTCGCGTAGCCCAACCGGATTTTTCTTTGCCAAAAACCTGCAACAACAGCTTCTGCAGTAAGAAAAGGTAGAGTGGGGACATGTTGGTAGTCGCGCTCACTGGTGGAATCGGTGCTGGAAAATCCACGGTTGCACAGAACTTTGCTGAACTCGGCGCCCTCGTTGTTGATGCCGATCATTTGGCCCGAATGGCTATCGAGCGGGGATCAGATGGATTTGCTGAGGTCTTACTTCGCTTCGGTGATGAGATTATCCTCAATGGCGATATCGATCGAAAGAAGCTCGCTGAGATTGTCTTTAGTGATGAAGGTGCTCGCAAAGATCTTGAGAAGATTATTCACCCACGTGTTCAGGCTACTTTCGCTGAGGTCGTTGAAGATCTAGAACACGATGACATTTTAATCTATGAGATCCCACTTCTTGCGGAGACAGATGCAGCCGAAAAGTTCGATTACATCATTACCGTTGAAGCCGACATTGAACTACGTAAAGCAAGGCTTTTGAAGAGAGGGCTCTACATCTCTCAAATCGAGAAGCGCATTGCAGCTCAAGCCTCTCAAGAATCCCGTGAAGCAATCGCAGATAGCGTTATACGTAACGATGGCGATGAAGATTCCCTATTGCGTCAGGTGGAGAATCTCTGGGAGAGCGTTCTGCTACCACTATCGCTAGGCTAACTCCGTGCGCCCCGTAACCGATCTCCAGCGAAAAGTCGCACCCTTTGAAGTTATCAGTGATTACATACCTGCAGGCGATCAGCCAGCGGCAATTGATGAGATTGCAAGAAGAATTACAGCAGGTGAGCAAGATGTTGTTCTCCTTGGAGCAACGGGCACAGGAAAGTCTGCGACAACAGCTTGGCTCATTGAGCGCCTGCAACGACCAACACTTGTCTTGGCTCCCAATAAAACTCTAGCTGCGCAGCTTGCCAATGAATTCCGAGAGTTGTTGCCGAATAATGCTGTTGAGTACTTCGTCTCGTATTACGACTACTACCAACCAGAGGCTTACGTTCCTCAGACAGATACCTTTATCGAGAAGGATTCGAGCGTTAATGATGAGGTAGAACGCTTACGCCACTCTGCGACCAATTCACTACTCACTCGTAGAGATGTCATCGTTGTAGCGACCGTCTCGTGTATCTACGGCCTCGGAACTCCTCAGGAATATATCGATCGAATGATTCGCCTCAAGGTTGGCGATGAAATCGAGCGGAATGCTCTCTTACGTAAATTCGTCGATGTTCAATATAAGAGAAACGATATGGCCTTCGAGCGCGGAACCTTCCGTGTGCGAGGAGATACCGTTGAGATCATCCCGATGTATGAAGAGCTCGCAGTACGTATCGAGATGTTCGGTGATGAGATAGAGAAGATTATGACTCTCAACCCCTTAACGGGTGAGATCGTTCATGACGAGACAGAGATTTATATCTTTCCGGCTACGCACTATGCGGCTGGTCCTGAGACGATGAAACGCGCAATGTCTGATATTCAAGATGAGTTACAAGTTCAACTCAACCTCTTCAAAAAACAAGGGAAGTTATTGGAAGAACAACGTCTTCGCATGCGTACAACCTTTGACCTCGAGATGATGGAGCAACTCGGATTCTGTTCGGGAATTGAAAACTACTCTCGCCATCTCGATGGTCGCGGACCGGGATCTGCTCCAAACTGTCTCCTTGATTACTTCCCTGAAGATTTCCTCGTTGTTATCGATGAAAGCCATGTCACCGTGCCGCAAATTGGTGCGATGTTTGAAGGCGATGCATCCCGTAAGCGCACACTGGTGGAGCATGGATTCCGTCTACCAAGTGCACTCGATAACCGCCCATTAAAGTGGCCTGAGTTTCTCGAGCGCACGGGCCAGAAGATTTATCTATCTGCGACTCCAGGAAAGTATGAGCTTGAGAAAGTTGGGGGAGATGTTGTCGAACAAGTTATTCGGCCAACAGGACTTGTTGATCCTCAAATCATCATCAAGCCAATCAAGGGTCAGATTGATGATCTTTTGCACGAGATCAATATCCGTGCCGAGAAGAATGAGCGCGTTCTCGTTACAACGCTGACAAAGAAGATGTCTGAAGATCTCACCGACTATCTGCAAGAGCGTGGAGTCAAAGTTCGCTACCTTCACTCAGAGGTAGATACTCTTCGAAGAGTTGAGCTATTGCGTGAACTTCGCATGGGCGAGTACGACGTGCTTATTGGTATCAACCTTCTGCGTGAAGGTCTCGATCTTCCTGAAGTATCACTTGTTGCAATTCTCGATGCAGATAAGGAAGGCTTCCTGCGTTCTGCGACTTCCTTGATTCAAACAATTGGTCGAGCGGCTCGAAATGTTTCGGGTGAAGTTCACATGTATGCCGACAATATGACTGCGGCGATGACAAAAGCCATTGATGAAACCAATCGTCGCCGTGCAAAGCAAGTTGCCTATAACTTAGAACGCGGTGTCGACCCACAACCGCTTCGGAAGAAGATCTCAGATATCACCGACCTGATTGCTCAAGAGAGCGACGATACAGATGACATTCTGGCTGCACTCAAGGGTAAGAAGGCTTCAACGGCTCTGCCATTTACCCCTAAATCAGGTGAATCCTTGCCGCGCCAAGAGTTAATTGCATTGATAGGCTCCCTCACCGAACAGATGAGAAGTGCGGCAGATCAACTTCAATTCGAACTTGCTGCACGTCTGCGTGATGAACTCAAAGAACTGAAGCGCGAGCTTCGTGGAATGGATGAGGCCGGTACATGAGCATCGATAAGTTAGTTGTGCGCGGTGCTCGCGAACATAACCTTAAAGATGTCTCCATCGAACTTCCTCGCGATGCGCTGATTGTCTTTACTGGCCTATCAGGCTCTGGAAAGTCGAGCCTTGCTTTTGACACAATCTTTGCTGAAGGTCAACGTCGTTACGTTGAATCACTTTCGGCATATGCCCGACAGTTCTTGGGTCAGATGGATAAACCTGATGTCGATTTCATTGAAGGTTTATCACCTGCAGTCTCTATCGACCAGAAATCTACAAATAGAAACCCGCGGTCAACGGTTGGAACAATCACAGAGGTCTACGATTACTTTAGATTGCTCTTCGCTCGCGCAGGTCGACCACACTGCCCAAATTGCAAGAAGGCAGTATCGCGTCAGAGCCCACAACAAATTGTTGATCAAATTCTCACTATGCCGGCAACTACAAAGTTCCAGGTATTGGCACCGGTTATTCGTGAACGTAAGGGCGAATTCGTTGACCTCTTCGCAGAGCTTGTCACACAGGGATATTCACGTGCTCGCGTTGATGGAGAGATTATCACTCTTACTGAACCGCCAAAGCTTAAGAAACAAGAGAAGCACACCATTGAGGTCGTTATCGATCGATTGACAGCGAAGGCTGAGAGTAAGTCACGTCTTACAGATTCAATTGAAACTGCACTTAAATTAGGCAACGGCCTAGTCCTTCTCGATTTTGTTGATGCAAAGTCGGGGGAGAAGGAGCACACCTATAGCGAGCATCTCGCTTGCCATGATTGCAATCTCTCCTTTGAAGAACTTGAGCCACGGTCATTCTCATTTAACTCACCCTTTGGTGCATGCCCAGAATGCTCGGGTATTGGCACAAAGCTCGAAGTCGATGAAGATCTCATCATCCCTGATGATTCAATCTCAATTAATGAAGGCGCCATTGCTCCATGGGCAGGGGGCCAATCATCTGAATACTTCCTGCGCCTACTTGAAGCTTTAGCCACAGAACTTAAATTCTCAATGGATAACCCATGGAAGAAGCTCTCTGTAAAGGCAAAAGAAGCGATCATTAATGGCTTCGATTATGAAGTTCATGTGAAGTACAAGAACCGTTACGGCAGAGTTCGTAACTACTCAACCGGTTTTGAGGGCGTCGTTCCTTTTATTCATCGCCGCCATTCAGAGACTGATAGCGATTACAGCCGCGATAAGTACGAGGCTTATATGCGCGAGACGCCATGTCCGACCTGTAAAGGCGCACGCCTTAAGCCAGAAGTCCTAGCTGTCACCCTTGGTGGAAAGAGCATCGCGGAAGTCTGTGCGCTATCTATCGATGATTGCGCATCATTTCTCAAAGAGGTAACTCTCAATAAGCGTGAAGCACAGATCGCCGAACGAGTTATGAAGGAAGTCCATGCTCGCCTTGGATTCTTGCTCGATGTTGGCCTCGACTACTTATCTCTCGATAGACCAGCGGCCACACTTTCAGGTGGAGAGGCACAGCGCATTCGTTTAGCGACACAGATTGGCTCTGGCCTTGTAGGTGTTCTTTATGTTCTCGATGAACCATCTATCGGTCTTCATCAACGCGATAACCGTCGCCTGATTGATACCTTGACTCGACTACGAGATCTCGGAAACACCTTGATCGTCGTTGAACATGACGAGGAGACAATTCGAACAGCTGATTGGATTGTCGATATCGGACCAGGTGCAGGCGAGCATGGCGGAAAGGTAGTTGTCTCTGGCTCTTATGAAGAGTTGATTGCATCTAAAGAGTCGATCACAGGTGCCTATCTTTCCGGGCGCAGATCAATCGAGATTCCAAGTGAGCGTCGTCCATTTGATTCCAAGCGCCAGTTAGTGATTAAGGGAGCGAAAGAGAATAACCTCAAAGATATTGAGGTCAATATTCCTCTAGGTTTATTTGTCTCCGTCACAGGTGTATCTGGTTCCGGAAAATCAACTCTGGTTAATGACATTCTCTATACAACTCTTGCAAATAAGTTAAACGGTGCACGGCTAGTACCTGGTCGCCACAGAACAGTGAGTGGCATTGATCAACTCGATAAGGTAGTTCACGTCGACCAATCACCGATTGGACGTACGCCTCGTTCTAACCCTGCTACATATACAGGCGTATTCGACAAGGTCCGCGCTCTCTTTGCCGAGACAACGGAGGCGAAGGTCCGTGGATACCAACAGGGTCGCTTCTCCTTTAACGTCAAAGGCGGGAGATGCGAAAACTGTTCTGGTGACGGCACGATCACGATTGAGATGAACTTCCTGCCCGATGTCTATGTTCCTTGTGAGGTCTGCCATGGAGCTCGCTACAACCGTGAGACTCTCGAGGTTCACTACAAGGGCAAGACAATTGCTCAAGTACTTGATATGCCCATTGAGATCGCCCACGAATTCTTTGAATCTGTGCCAACGATTGCACGTTATCTCAAGACTCTATGCGATGTCGGCCTTGGCTATGTTCGTTTAGGGCAATCTGCGCCAACGCTTTCAGGCGGCGAGGCTCAACGAGTCAAGCTTGCAACTGAACTTCAACGTCGTTCAACAGGGCGCACTATCTACGTCCTTGATGAACCCACAACTGGTCTTCACTTTGAAGATGTCAATAAACTCCTAGGAGTTCTAAAGCGCCTCGTTGAATCTGGAAACACCGTGATTGTGATTGAGCATAATCTTGATGTTATTAAGTCATCTGACTGGGTTATCGATATGGGCCCAGAAGGCGGATTCCGTGGCGGCACAGTTGTTGCAGAGGGAACTCCCGAAGAAGTTGCTCAGGTTAAGGCGAGCTACACAGGGCAGTACCTTGCCGAAATACTTTCGACCAACCGAGTGGCAGCCAAAAAGAAGCCAGCAGAGAAGAAGCCAGTTAAGAAGTAACCATGGCAGAACCTTCGAGTTACCGTCCACGAGAGATTCCTGAAGAGCCGGGCGTATATAGGTTCTATAACTCGGCAGATAAAGTCATCTATGTTGGTAAAGCAAAGAACCTAAAGAACCGCCTGACCACATACTTTGGATCAAATCTTGCACAGAAGACCTATCGAATGGTGCATGAAGCAGTACGCGTGGATTGGACAATCGTCGCTACAGAGCTAGAAGCGCTAGCGCTGGAGTTCTCGTGGATCAAGCAGTACCACCCTGCATATAACGTTCAATTTAAAGATGATAAGTCTTATCCATATTTGGCGATTTCACTCAGTGACGAATTCCCACGGATATTCATTACTCGCAAGGAGAAGCGGCCAGGACTTAAATACTTTGGGCCGTATACAAATGCGTGGGCACTTCGAAATACATATGAAGTTCTGCTGAAGGTATTTCCAGTTCGCTCATGTAGCGCAGGTAACTTTCAAAGAGCGCAGCGCAGTAAGCGCCAATGCTTGCTCGGAGATATTGGAAAGTGCGCAGCACCCTGCGTTGGTTGGGTAACACCTGAAGAACATCGTGAGATTGCAGTAAAGCTCGACTCCTTTATGGAGAAAGGAATGGAGAACCTACTGCCGACTCTGAGACAAGAGATGGAGCTCGCCTCAGATATGGAGGAGTTTGAACGAGCAGCTCGATTACGTGACCAGATTGAATCTTTTGAAAAAGCACAGCGATCGACACAAGGAAATCTCTCTGATGATTTAGATGGCGATTTCATCTCTCTCCATGAAGAAGGTCTGCATGCAGCGGGCTCAATATTCATGGTCAGACGTGGATCCATTAAAGGTTCTAGATCCTGGATCGTTGATCAAGAGAAGGCTCTTGAAGGTGACGATCAAATTGCATCACTCTTCTTCTCAATCTATAGCCAGAGTGCGCCCACTGATATTCCTCATGAGATCTATCTCAATCAAGAACCTGTAGATAAATCAGCCCTCGAAGAATGGTTAACCTCACTACGTGGAGCAAGAGTGACAATCAAGATTCCTCAGCGCGGTGAGAAGGTAGAACTCCTGCAAACAGTCGAGCGAAATGCTCATTACGCACTTGTGCAGTACCTCAGCAAGAGGGCTACTGATGCAGCGGTCTCGGGCAAGGCGCTTCTCGAACTTGAAGAAGAGTTGCAACTGAGCAGAACCCCACTGCGTATCGAGTGCTACGACATCTCAAATATCTCAGGCACATCGGTCGTTGCCTCGATGGTCGTCTTTGAAGATGGCCTCGCTAAGAAGAGCGAGTATCGACGTTTCATTATCGATACGGATACAGCGCAGGATGACACTCGAGCGATGCATCAAGTTATTACTAGGCGCATGAAGAGGTTGCTCGCAGATAGAAATGTAAATCAGAGTGAAGTTGCCGAGACAGGCGGACGCTTGAGTAAATTTGCTTACCCACCTCAACTCATCGTTGTTGACGGTGGCGCACCACAGGTAAGTGCAGCACAACGAGCTCTCGACGAATTAGGTATTACAGATGTTGCCTTGTGTGGATTAGCTAAGCGATTAGAGGAAGTCTGGATGCCAGGTGATAAAGATCCACTCATCTTGCCTCGAACAAGTGAAGGAATGTATCTCTTGCAGAGAATTAGAGATGAAGCCCATCGATTTGCAATCACATTTCACCGAAGCCGTCGATCTAAGGTAATGCTGGAATCTCTGCTAGATGAGATTCCACAGTTGGGGGAGTCTCGCAGAGCAGCGTTGCTGGATCGCTTTGGTTCAGTCACGGCGATGAGAAAGGCGAGCGAAGAAGAGCTCGCTTCCACGCCAGGAATTGGTGCGACGATTGCAGCGATTATTCACTCACATCTTCAATCTCTATCTTCACCTGCGATTGATATGCAGACCGGCGAGATACTTGACAGCTAAGGCAGAATAAAGGCCATGACCACCAGGGAGCTTCTTGTACTCAGCGGAATGTCAGGTGCTGGGCGTTCGACCGTTGCTCATGCCCTCGAAGATCTTGGTTGGTATGTAGTCGATAACCTTCCACCAGCTCTTCTGCCTCAATTAGCAGAACAGGCACTTGATACCCATGCCGCTCTCGCAGTTGTAGTTGATGTTCGTGGTGGAAAGTTCTTCGATGAACTAAGCAGCGCTCTAGCGAAACTGAAGAACCAATCAGTTCCTTACCGTCTCCTCTTTCTCGACGCTTCAGATACAGCGCTCGTTCAGAGATTTGAATCCACCCGTAGACCACACCCACTTCAGGGACAAGATCGCATTGTCGATGGTATTTCACGCGAACGGGCAAAGCTAGAAGAGATCCGTGCACAAGCTGATGTAGTTATTGACTCTTCCAATCTCAATGTCCACCAACTCGAGAAGCGCACAGGGGAGATCTTTGCAGCCGGAATGTTGCCCGCAATTCGAATCAACGTTCTCTCTTTTGGCTATAAGTATGGAATTCCTGTAGATGCAGATTTAGTTCTGGATTGTCGCTTCATCCCAAATCCTCACTGGATTCCAGAGCTGAGACCGCTTAATGGATTAGATGCACCGGTATCAAAGAAGGTGCTCTCTAGCGAAGGCGTTCCTGAATTTGTGAAGAGCTACGTCTCAGTTGTCCAGCAAATGACTCCAGGATATTTTCGTGAAGGCAAGAAGTACGTAACCATCGCAATTGGATGCACTGGCGGGAAACATCGATCAGTTGCCATTGCAGAAGAAATTGCAAAACAACTCACATCTCTCTCAAGTGAGTTAGAAATCTCGGCTCATGCCACTCATCGCGATGTAGGGCGTGAATGACTCCAACTAAAGAATCGAATAACGGTAGAAAAGTAGTAGCACTCGGTGGCGGACATGGACTTGCTGCAACGCTTACCGCACTTAGACAATTCACCTCTGAGATAACAGCGATTGTCACCGTTGCAGATAATGGTGGTTCTAGTGGTCGACTGCGCGAAGAGTTTTCTATCCTCCCACCTGGAGATTTGCGCATGGCGCTTGCTGCCCTCTGCGGTGATGATGAGTGGGGCAGAAGCTGGGCTGAAATAATGCAGTACCGCTTTACCAGCGAGGGAGAACTCAACGGTCATCCCATTGGGAATTTACTGTTAGCTGCGCTCTGGGATAGAGATGGAGATACCGTTGCAGGTCTTGATCGAGTTGCATCGCTACTCAAAGTTGTCGGAAGAGTTCTTCCTATGTCAGATCAAGCCTTAGATATCGAAGCAACATTTGAAGATAGTGCAGGAGTACATAACGTTCGCGGACAGGCTGAAGTTGCAACTGCCCAGGGACGATTTAAATCAATTCGTATCATTCCTGAAAATCCAGGAGCTCGACAAGAATCAATCACTGCTATCTCTGACGCCGAATGGATAACGATGGGCCCAGGTTCCTGGTTCTCAAGCGTTATCCCACATTTACTTGTACCAGCCCAGAGAGATGCAATCATTAAATCGAAGGCGAAGAAAATTCTTCTACTGAATCTCGATATATCGGACCAAAGTGCAGGAGAGTATGCAGGATATTCACCGCTAGATCATCTAACTATCTTGAATGAATACGCCCCCGGATTGAAATTTGATGTAGTCGTAGTTGATTCCTCGACAGCAGGGCAGGAAGAGTTGAAGAAGCATCTTTCAACCTTAGGTTCAGAGTTTTTAGCCGCAGATTTACGCAGTAGCGCATCACCTCTTCATCACGATACGAAAAAATTAGCCTCACTTTTCACACACATTGATAAGCAAATACTGGTTGGATAACCCCATGGCAATGACAGCGGCAGTTAAGGATGAGCTCAGTCGTCTCTCCGTAACTAAGCCATGCTGCCGTAAGGCCGAGGTATCTTCACTTCTACGCTTTGCGGGTGGACTTCATATCGCCTCAGGCAAGGTTGTTATTGAGGTAGAGCTAGATACTTCACAGAGCGCACGTAGATTGAAGAAAGATATCGCTGATATTTACGGACACGATAGTGATCTCGCAGTTCTCTCGTCGAGCGGTCTACGTAAAGGCTCTCGCTATGTAGTTCGCGTCATTGAATCCGGCGATGCTCTTGCACGCCAGACAGGTCTTATCGATGCAAATGGACGTCCAGTGCGCGGACTTCCCCCTCAAGTTGTTGCTGCAAATGTCTGTGATGCAGAAGCTGCTTGGCGTGGAGCATTTATCGCACATGGCTCCTTAACTGAACCAGGTCGTTCATCTTCATTAGAAATTACTTGTCCTGGACCAGAAGCAGCTCTGGCTTTAGTAGGTGCAGCGCGTCGTCTCAATATTGTTGCTAAAGCTCGTGAAGTTCGTGGCGTTGATCGAGTTGTGATTCGCGATGGAGATGCAATCGGAGTATTGCTCACCCGCCTTGGCGCACATGAGAGCGTTCTCGCATGGGAAGAGCGTCGTATGCGCCGCGAAGTCAGAGCGACAGCAAATCGTCTTGCAAACTTTGATGATGCAAACCTTCGTAGATCTGCACGCGCTGCAGTTGCAGCAGCAGCACGAGTCCAACGTGCGATGGAGATTTTGGGGCCAGAGATTCCCGATCATCTCAAGGAAGCTGGCGAACTTCGCATCTCTCACGGTCAAGCAAGCCTCGAAGAGTTAGGTTCACTTGCGACTCCACCGATGACGAAAGATGCAATTGCTGGACGTATCCGTCGATTACTCGCGATGGCCGATAAGCGCGCTGCTGAACTTGGAATTCCTGATACTGAAGCGGGACTCTCGCCGGATTTGCTGGGCGAGTAGCTCTCCCTCGGCTGATAGACTTCAGCCTCAAGCCCCCAACGTTGTGGCGTAAGCGAAAGCCACCTTTATTGCAGGGCGCTTTACTATCTTAGAAGAGGTTTTTCATGATTAATGTTGGAATTAATGGTTTTGGACGTATTGGTCGCAACTTCTTTCGTGCGGCACTGACTAACCCAGATATCAATATCGTAGGTATCAATGACCTAACAGATAACGCGACTTTGGCTCACCTTCTTAAGTACGACTCAATCCTCGGTCGCCTTGGCCTAGAGGTAACACACACAGATGACACAATCACTGTAGGCGGAAAGACAATTAAGGTTTTCGCAGATCGCGACCCAGCAAATCTTCCATGGGCCTCTGTTAAGGCAGATATCGTGATTGAATCAACAGGTCACTTCACAAAGGCTGCAGATGCTAAGAAGCACATCACAGCTGGCGCTAAGAAGGTCATCATCTCTGCACCTGCAACAGATGAAGACATCACAATCGTGATGGGTGTAAACCACGAGAAGTACGACCCAGCGAACCACAACGTGATTTCAAATGCATCATGCACAACAAACTGCCTCGCTCCAATGGCGAAGGTCCTCCACGATAACTGGGGAATTGTTAAGGGCTTGATGACAACCATTCACGCTTACACAAATGACCAGGTAATCCTTGATTTCCCACATAAGGATCTCCGTCGTTCACGTGCAGCAGCCACAAATATGATTCCAACATCGACAGGTGCAGCTAAGGCAATCTCTCTCGTTATGCCAGAACTCAAGGGCAAGCTCGATGGATATGCAATGCGCGTTCCAGTTCCTACAGGATCTGCAACTGACCTCACAGTTGAACTCGCGAAGGAAGCCACAGCGGCAGAGATCAATGCAGCAATGAAGGCTGCTGCAAATGGTCCACTTAAGGGATTCCTTTCCTACACTGAAGATCCAATCGTCTCTTCAGATATCGTCACCGATCCTTCTTCATGTATCTTCGATTCAGGTCTCACAAAGGTAATCGGAAATCAGGTAAAGGTTGTTGGTTGGTATGACAACGAATGGGGTTACTCAAACCGCCTCGTAGACCTAGTTGGCTATGTAGGTAAATCTCTCTAATGTCTTTATTGGCTGACCTAGATGTAACTGGTAAGCGAGTATTTCTTCGCTGTGATCTCAATGTGCCTTTGAAAGAAGGAAAGATCACAGATGATGGTCGTATTCGTGCATCCTTGCCGACAATCAACGCTCTTCTTGAAAAAGGAGCAAGCATTGTTATTGCCGCACATCTAGGTCGACCAAAAGGCGAGGCAAAACCTGAACTCTCCTTAGCTCCAGTTGCAGTGCGACTTGCTGAACTTCTAGGAAAGCCTGTGCAATTCGCAGGCGCTATTACGGGTTCAGATGTATCTGCACAGGCAGAAGCGCTTAAGAACGGTGAAATCCTTCTCCTTGAAAATATTCGTTACGCAGCAGCAGAAACGTCAAAGGATGAATCAGAGCGCGTAGCACTTGCCACAGAGCTTGCAGCACTTGCAGATGCTTACGTGGGCGACGGTTTCGGTGCAGTTCACCGTAAGCATGCATCTGTATTCGATCTTCCAAAGTTACTTCCTCATGCAGCAGGAACTCTCGTTGCAGCTGAAGTTGAAGTACTCAAAAAACTCACCGTTGATCCAGTTCGCCCCTACGGCGTTGTTCTCGGTGGCTCAAAGGTTTCAGACAAGATTGGTGTTATTGCAAACCTACTTGGCAAAGTTGATGTCATGGCTATCGGTGGAGGCATGCTCTTCACCTTCCTTGCAGCACAAGGAAAAGAGATTGGTTCATCCCTTGTCGAACGCGACCTCATTGACACTGTTAAAGGTTTGATCAAGCAGGCGGAAGATTCGGGAGTAAAGCTCTTACTTCCTACAGATATCGTGGTAGCTCCTACTTTCTCTGCAGATGCAACGTCCACCTTGGTGAGCGCTGATGCAATTCCTGCAGATCAGATGGGTCTCGATATTGGGCCTGAGACTGCGGCAGCATTTGCGGCTGCAATTAAGGGATGCAAGACAGTATTTTGGAATGGCCCAATGGGCGTCTTTGAATTCCCTAACTTTGCACATGGCACCAAGGTAATTGCTCAAGCGCTCACAGAAGTCGATGGAATCTCCGTTGTCGGCGGGGGAGACTCAGCTGCTGCGGTACGTGCACTTGGCTTTGCGGATAACCAGTTTGGGTATATCTCAACTGGTGGTGGAGCTTCACTTGAGTATCTTGAAGGAAAAGAACTACCAGGGCTCACCGCTCTCGATCTCTAAATTTAGCCATGAATTTTATAAACCAATTTCTAAGGAGTAGATAATGCGTAAACCGCTAATGGCAGGCAATTGGAAGATGAACCTCAATCACCTTGAGGCGATTGCAGTTGCACAGAAGCTTGTCTACTCACTTGAAGATAAAGATTACGATGCCGTAGATGTAGCAATCATTCCTCCATTTACAGATATTCGCTCGATTCAAACTATGGTCGATGGTGATCGTCTCCGCCTCCAATATGGAGCGCAGGATCTCTCCCCTGAAAGTTCCGGCGCATTTACTGGTGATATCTCAGGATCGATGCTTGCAAAGCTTGGCTGCACATTTGTTGTGATTGGCCACTCAGAGCGTCGCGCAATTCATCATGAAGATGACGCCCTTATCAATCGCAAAATCAAGGCAGCACTTGCCAATGAGTTAACACCAATCTTCTGTGTCGGTGAAGAACTCGCGATCCGTGAATCTGGAACGCATGTATCTCACGTCATCCGTCAGGTTCGTGCCGGACTCGAAGGTTTCCATAAGCCAGAGCTTAAGAAGATTGTTATTGCCTATGAACCTGTCTGGGCTATTGGTACAGGAAAGACTGCAACACCTGAAGATGCTCAGGAAGTTTGCGCCGCTATCCGTGAAGAAGTTGAGCAGATTGGTTCAGCAGAAATTGCTGCAAATATGCGTATTCTCTATGGCGGCTCAGTGAAATCTGCAAATATCGCAGAAATCATGAAGCAAGCAGATGTCGATGGCGCCCTCATCGGGGGAGCGAGCCTTGATCCTGAGGAGCTTGCGAAGATTGCGAAGTTCCACGCTCAGGCGTAATTCAGGAGTTTGAGACCGATTCGGGTATCCTGTACCCCTACCTCTTAAGGAGTTTTACCGTGGCTTTAGCGCTTTCAATATTCTTAATCATTACAAGTTTGGTAATGATTCTTCTTGTTCTTCTCCATAAAGGAAAAGGCTCAGGGCTCTCCGATATGTTCGGTGGCGGTATCTCATCAAATTACGGTGGTTCATCAGTTGTGGAACGAAATCTTGATCGCATCACAATCGTCGTCGGTGGACTCTGGTTCGCAGCTGTTGTCGGTCTCTCACTCGTTTTGAAGGGTTAATTCATGGCAAGTGCAATTCGCGGAAGTCGTGTCGGCGCTGGCCCAATGGGCGAGGCTGAGCGCGGAGATCAGATTGAACGCGCATCGGTCTCATATTGGTGTGCAAAGGGACATGAAGTCCGCCCATCATTTGCCGTTGAAGAGACTGTAATCATTCCTGATTCTTGGGATTGCCCAAAGTGTGGACTTCCAGCTGGGCGCGATAAGAATAATCCGCCAAGTGCTGTTGTAAATGTTCCTTACAAGACACACCTTGCATATGTTAAAGAGCGTCGCACTGATAAAGAAGGCGAGAAGATTCTCGAAGATGCTCTACGTAAGCTACGCGGAGATGATATCGAGTAGTTAGATTTATTAAAGACTTCTTGCAGCTGCAAGAAGTTGATCAATACCCGCACTTCGGTTCTGTAGATGCAGACGAAGTAGCGGGTATTTTCTTGTCGCAAGCGCTCTGCTATCTCCAATAGCTTGAGCAAAGAGGAGAGTCTTTAAAGTAAATGGGCGACCAGGAATTTCGTAGTCAACAGAGGTGCCCCCGGTAATTTGCAAGAAGGAGCCATTCTTCTGCCCACCTTTATGGAATTGACCTGTGGAGTGTAAGAAGCGAGGACCCCAACCGAAGGAGGTAGGTCTCCCAGATTTCTCAGAGAGTAATGAGCGAAGTTCTGCAATCTTTGCATCATCTCTGCGATCTAGATAAGCCATGATGGCGATATATCCACCCTCTTTAACATCTTCGATAAAGGTCGCAAGTGCATCTTTCAGTGATTGTCCATCGCCGAAAATTTCCGTTCCGCTATCAATGCAATCTGGTGTGAATGCGGGCAATTGATTTCCCCATTCGCTTAGGCATGCAGCGGTCTGCTCTTTAGCTTCAGTGACATTTGGTTGGTTGAAGGGATCAATCTTTAGGCCAGCCCCAATGAGTGCAGTTACCCACTCCCAGAAAATAAACTGAGCTCCAAGCTCTCCCTCAACGAGAAGATCCGTGCCAGTTCCTGCAAAGGAAACTGTCAGAGCTCCACCAACTTTTGCTACCTTCGCATTCTCTGTTGCTATCGGGAGTCTTCCTACGGAGTCTTTGCCAGTTGATTCAGCGATAAGTTGTTCTATCCAATCCGAAAGTCCTGGGAAGTTCGATTGATTATCGGTAAATGCGATGTACTGCTTCGTCTCTGCGATCAGTAGATAGGCAATATCGAGAATTACTGAAGGATCTGTCAGGAATCCTTCCTTCTCTTTCTGGGCATCATTTAAAAGCTTCTCAATATCGACACCAATAAGCGCGGATGGAAGAAGACCAAATGCGCTGAGCACACTGAATCGACCACCGACATTGGGGTCAGCATTAACTACGGCAAATCCTGCAGCACGGACTTCGAGATCTAACGGTGAACCAGGGTCAGTCACGAAGAGAATATGTTCCTTGGGATCAAGTGCTGCATCGATGAACTTGCCTTCGAAGAGTGCGCGTTGTGAGGATGTTTCAATCGTAGATCCAGATTTTGAACTTACGATAACGAGGGTCTTTGAGAGATCTTCACCTATTGCATGCTTGGCATAGTGAGGATCGGTTGAGTCAAAGATAAAAATCTCTCGCCCATTGCTCTGCGCAATGACCTCAGGGCCGAGTGAAGATCCGCCCATTCCGCAGAGAACGAAGCGGTTGCGATCTTTGAATTTCTCGCCAAGTGCGGAAATCTCGGGAAGGAGTGAGAGCGAGGCTTGTGGAAGATCTACCCAATTGAGACGAACTGCCGCTTCTGCCGCAGCTTTTGAGCCCCAGATAGTTGAATCTTTCTGAGCAATCTTTGGATGTGCAGTGGCAAGCTTCTTGTAAAGGTCAGAATTTCTATCAACCTTCTTAAGGAGCGGGCCAGAAATTTTCATTAGCCAAGAGCCTTTTGAATATCTCCAACTACTCGCTCTACAGTAAAGCCAAACTCAGCGAAAAGTTTTGGAGCAGCAGCTGATGCTCCGTAGCGATCGAGCGAGATGATCACGCCAGTATCACCGACATATTCACGCCAACCGAGAGCGATGCCAGCTTCGATACTCACACGCAGTGAATCCTTAGGAATCACTGAAACCTGGTAGCTCGTTGGTTGATCGCTAAACCACTCAAGACAAGGGGCGCTGACTACGCGAGTCGAAACTCCTTGCGCTTCGAGAGCGATCTGAGAATCAAGGGCGAGGGGAACCTCTGAACCTGTCGCAATGATTGTTACCCGTGGCTTACCTGATGCCTCTTTAAGAATGTATGCACCTTGATTTACTCCAGAGACAGCTCCATGAGTCGTGCGATCTACAGTCCTTAGGTTCTGACGAGAGAGTAAGAAACCAGCTGGCTTATTACGCTTCAAAACGGCCTTCCAGGCTTCTGCAACTTCGTTTGCATCTGCTGGTCGAATCACCGCAAAGTTAGGAATGGCGCGAAGCGCTGCGAAATGTTCAATTGGCTGGTGCGTTGGACCATCCTCACCAACACCAATCGAATCGTGTGTCCAGACAAATGTAGATGGAATATCCATGATCGCGGCTAAGCGAACAGATGGACGCATGTAATCGCTAAAGACTGCAAATGTTCCGCCGAATGAGCGAGAAAGTCCATGCAATGCGATGCCATTGATTATTGAGCCCATCGCATGTTCGCGGATACCGAAGTGGATGATGCGTCCATATGGATCAGCGTTCTTCATCTCACTTGTTGCTGGCAAGAATGAATTTCCACCTTCTATGGTCGTCATATTTGAATCTGCTAAATCTGAAGAGCCGCCCCAGAATTCAGGAAGTACCTTTGCAATTGCATTGATGACATGGCCTGAAGCCGATCGCGTAGCCATATCCTTTCCAGCTTCAAATACTGGAAGACTTGCTTCCCACCCTTGAGGAAGTTCGCGTGAAGTTAGTCGCTCAAGTAGCGCTGCCTTCTCTGGGTTAGAACCCTGCCACTGGCTTAACTTGATATCCCACTCTTTACGAAGTGCTGAACCACGGTCTTTGACTGCACGTACGTGAGCAAGGACATCATCTGGCATTGCAAAAGTTTCCTCGGGGTTGAGGCCTAATTCCTTCTTCGTTGCTGCGATTTCTTCATCACCGAGCGCTGAACCGTGCGACTTTGCAGTTCCACGTAGCTTTGGTGCAGGCCATGCGATCACAGAGTGCATGCGAATAATTGAAGGCTTTGAAGTTTCTGCCTTAGCTTTAACCATCGCAGCGTCGAGTGCAACGAGATCGATATTGCCATCTGCAAGTGCTGCAATCTCTTGAACATGCCAACCATATGCTCGATATCGAGCAGCAACATCTTCAGTGAATGAGACATGAGTGTCACCTTCAATCGAGATTCTGTTGTCATCGTAAATGAGATTGAGATTCCCAAGTTCCTGGGTTCCAGCAAGGGATGAAGCTTCACCTGAGACGCCTTCCTGGAGATCGCCATCAGAACAGATAACCCAAATGGAGTGATCAAAAGGTGACTGTCCTGCAGGAGCGCTTGGATCAAGTAAACCGCGTTCATAACGAGCAGCCATGGCAAAGCCGACAGCTGTGGCAACTCCCGCACCCAAAGGACCGGTTGTCATTTCAACTCCTGCAGTGTGTCCAAACTCCGGGTGACCTGGTGTTAGAGAATCCCAAGTACGGAAAGATTGCAAATCTTCCATCTCGACTCCGTAACCGCTGAAGAAGAGCTGTGTATAGAGAGTGAGCGACGAATGCCCACAAGAAAGAATAAAGCGATCGCGCCCTAACCAATGAGGGTCTGAAGGATCGTGAATCAGATGACGCTGGAATAAGTTGTAGGCAACAGGAGCAAGTGTCATAGCAGTACCTGGGTGGCCATTGCCAACCTTCTGAACACTATCCATAGCAAGTGCGCGAGCATATGTAACTGCTCGATCATCTAGCGCTGTCCAACCGGTGATCTGTGACATCGTTACTCCTTGATTCTTGTTTTCCCTAAGCGGGCTTGCGAATAACTGAAATTCGGATACGCCACGCTGCAATCCAAACTAGAACTGAACCTAATAAATGGAAACCAACAAGTAGCTCCGGCACACCATTCCAATATTGAATATATCCAATCGCCCCCTGAAGCACAGAGATGCCGAAGAAAATCTTCAGCCAATTCTTAGTCTCATGACGCAAGTCAGGGGAGCGGTAGAAATAGATAGTCAGAAACATCAGTAACCAAACAGAGAGACTATGAAAACGAGTGATAGTTGAAATTGAGAAATCAAAACGTGGAGAGTCAACATCACCAGCGTGTGGACCTGTTCCCGTCACAAGAGTTCCAATTAGTATCGCGATAAATGTCATATTCACGTGCAAGAGCGATACTCGTGAAATTCTCACCTTAGTTGACGAAGTTCGGACCTGTGGGGCGCGTCTACGTGAATGCAGCGATGACGCTGCGGCGATGAGAATTGTAGAGAGCAAGAAGTGAGATGCAACGGAGAGGGGATGGAGATCTGTTAACACAGTGATTCCGCCCAGAACTCCTTGCGCGAGAATTCCAAGGATTTGCGTTGCAGCTAAGAATCGAAGGTCACGTCTTCCAGATCTTAGGACTGCAATCATCGTTGCCAGAGCTGCGAAGAGGAGAGCAAAAGTTAAGAGACGATTTCCAAATTCAATCCAGGCATGCAATTGCCCTTCTTCTTGACCTTCAACTGGAAGATAAGAGCCAGGAACGCACTCAGGCCATGTAGGGCAACCGAGGCCTGAACCTGTAAGGCGAACGGCTCCTCCGGTAATGACAAGGGCGCTTTGGAGGAAGAGTAGAAGTCCGGTGAGCGCTGGCAGTACCCGCCTAGATATCGCCCCGTATTTACTCATGGCCTTAGCCTATGACCTACGCCTTGGTAAGACACGCTGGTTCAGGTGGCAAGGGCGTGCGAATTAAGACACAATAGTGTTGTGAAATTCGATGACCTAAGTACCCGCGAAGCAGTGGCGCGCTCGGTCCTCGAAAATGGTCCCTCAACGGCAGTTGTTCTGGGAGAGCGTCTCGGTCTGACTCCTGCAGGTATTCGTCGCCACCTCGATCTCTTAGTAGCAGATGGAGTCCTCGAAGCTCGAGATCCACATAGCGCACTTTCTCGCGGCAGAGGTCGACCTTCTAAAGTCTTTATGATGACAGATAGCGGTCGCCAACAATTTGAACATTCCTATGACGACTTAGCGGTGGCTGCTCTTAAATTTATGTCCTCACAATCTGGCGAACAAATGGTTCAAGCTTTCGCAGATAGTCGCGCTGAAGATATCAAGCGTAAGGCTGAGGTCGCTCTTGCGAAACGTTCACATAAATCTGAAGCACTTGCGACATTCCTGACGGAACAAGGTTACGCAGCGAGCATCGAAGTTCGCGCAAATGGAGAAGAACTCTGTCAGCATCACTGCCCGATTGCTCACGTAGCTGCTGAATTTCCCCAACTCTGCGAAGCGGAGACCGAAGCGTTTTCGCAAATTCTCGGAACTCATGTCCAAAGACTGGCGACAATCGCACATGGCGATGGAGTGTGCACAACCTTTATTCCAAATAACCTTAAGAAAAACCCTGCAACATCTAAGAAACTAACAACAACCGCTGGAAAGGCGAAATAATGACAACAGCACATCCAGAACTCGAAGGCCTCGGAAATTATGAGTACGGCTGGTCTGATGGCAATGATGCAGGGTCTAACGCTAAGCGTGGCCTAAGCGAGGAAGTTGTTCGCGATATCAGCGCAAAGAAGAACGAGCCACAATGGATGCTCGACCTTCGCCTTAAGGGACTCGATCTCTTTTACAAGAAGCCGATGCCATCATGGGGTTCAGATCTCTCTGGAATATTCTTCGACACCATCAAATACTTTGTGCGCTCTACTGAGAAGCAGGCGACAACGTGGGATGACCTTCCAGATGACATTAAGAACACTTACGATCGCCTTGGAATTCCAGAGGCAGAGAAGCAGCGCCTGGTTTCAGGTGTGGCTGCTCAGTATGAATCTGAAGTTGTTTATCACTCAATCCGCGAAGATCTAGAGAAGCAAGGCGTAATCTTCTTAGATACAGATAGCGCTCTTAAGCAACACCCAGAGCTCTTCAAAGAGTACTTCGCAACCGTTATTCCTGTTGGAGACAATAAGTTTGCAGCGCTCAATACATCCGTCTGGTCAGGTGGTTCATTTATCTACGTGCCAAAGGGCGTTCATGTAGATATCCCATTGCAGGCTTACTTCCGTATCAATACCGAAAATATGGGTCAATTCGAACGCACATTGATTATTGCGGATGAAGATTCATATATCCATTATGTAGAAGGTTGTACAGCGCCAATCTACAAGTCAGATTCACTTCATTCAGCAGTTGTTGAAATCATCGTGAAGAAGGGCGCACGTGTGCGCTACACAACGATTCAAAACTGGTCTAACAATGTTTATAACTTGGTCACCAAGCGCGCTACTTGTGCTGAAGGTGCAACTATGGAGTGGGTTGATGGAAATATCGGCTCAAAGGTAACGATGAAGTACCCAGCTGTTATGTTGATGGGTCCACATGCAAAGGGCGAGACACTCTCGCTTGCCTTTGCAGGTCCTGGTCAGCATCAGGATTCAGGAGCGAAGATGGTTCACGCAGCTCCATATACATCTTCATCTGTCATCTCTAAATCTGTAGCTCGTGGTGGTGGGCGTACTTCTTACCGTGGTCTTGTACAGGTACAAGAAGGTGCACACCACTCTGCAAGCACAGTAAAGTGCGATGCACTGCTTGTCGACACAATTTCACGTTCTGATACATATCCGTATGTAGATATCCGCGAAGATGATGTATCGATGGGTCACGAAGCGACAGTTTCAAAGATCTCCGATGATCAACTCTTCTACTTGATGTCTCGTGGACTCAATGAAGATGAAGCGATGGCGATGATTGTTCGTGGTTTTATCGAACCAATCGCACGTGAACTCCCAATGGAGTATGCACTCGAACTCAATCGACTTATCGAGCTACAGATGGAAGGCGCAGTCGGCTAATGACAACCCTTCAATCAAATCTTTTAGAGAAACACACCCCGACGGGTCGCGAAGAGGCTTGGAGATTTACTCCGCTTAAGCGACTTGGTGGACTGCACGACGGATCTGCCAAGCCTGTTCTTCGAAACTCGCTCGCAGCAAAGTCAGCCCTGCCTACGGGTGTTACGCTGAAATTTGAAGAGATTTCTGCCCTGACCGAGACAGATGATGCGATTGTTAATCGTGTTCGTGAATTCACAAAGACAGGTGCCATTCTCGCAATCGCGCCTAATACCGAACTCAGTGAACCGATCTTTCTCAATCGTTCATCTGGGGGCACAGAAGAGGCAGAGTTCTCTCGTGTTCTCATTAAGGTAGGAAACCATTCGAAGGCGACCGTTGTCCTTGAGAACACTGGCGATACTCACCTCGCTGAAGATCTTGAAATTTTGGTTGAGCCAGGTGCAAACCTCACCTTTATCTCGCTCCAAGAGTGGGGTTCAAAGACCATTCATGCAGCACGTCACCACGCTATTGTAGATAGAGATGCAACTTTTAAATCAATCGTTGTCACTGTAGGTGGAAACTTAGTTCGTTTACTGCCAACAGTTGATTTCATCGCACCTGGTGCCTCATGCGACCTATCAGGTGTCTACTTTGCAACTGAAGGTCAATTCTTCGAACACCGTATGTTTGTCGATCATAAAGTCCCCAATGCAAAGTCTCGCGTTAACTACAAGGGTGCGCTAGCAGGGGATAAGGCTCACACAGTCTGGATCGGCGATGTCTTTATTCGCGCAGCTGCTGAAGGCACAGATACCTACGAACTTAACCGCAATCTCCTTCTCTCTGATGGAGCTCGTGCGGATTCAGTGCCAAACCTTGAAATCGAGACAGGTGAAATTGTTGGAGCAGGACACGCATCAACAACTGGTCGCTTCGATGACGAGCAGCTCTTCTACTTAATGTCACGCGGAATCAATATGGAGGATGCACGTCGCCTTGTTGTGCGCGGCTTCTTTAATGAGATTGTTTCAGAGATCGGAATTGAAGAGATTCAAAACCGCCTCATGGATCGCATTGATAATGAACTCGCAAAGGCGGCAAAGTAGATGTCAGATGTCTCGTTGGCAACACTTGCTGAAGGAAAGCCAGTTCGAATCGAAAAGAATGGCGAAGCTATCTGTGTCGCAAGAGTTGGTTCTGAAGTCTTTGCAATTGGAGATACCTGTAGTCACTCTGATGCATCACTTTCTGAAGGCGATATTTCAAATTTCAAGATCGAGTGCTGGCTCCATGGAGCAGAATTCGATCTACGTACAGGTGAAGCACTGACTCCGCCTGCTGTAGCACCTGTTAAGACATATCCAGTAACCATCGACGGAGACTCCGTCACGGTAGAGATGTAACGGAGAAAAAGATGAGCACTCTAGAGATTCGTGGCCTAAAGGTTTCTGTCGATACAGAACAAGGCCCAGTTGAAATTCTTAAAGGCGTCGACCTGACGATTAAGTCAGGGGAGACACACGCAATCATGGGACCAAACGGTTCTGGTAAATCAACTCTTGCATACTCAATTGCAGGACATCCAAAGTACACAATCACATCAGGCACAGTTACTCTCGATGGCGAAGATGTACTCGAGATGTCTGTAGATGAGCGCGCAAAGGCTGGTCTATTTCTTGCGATGCAGTACCCAGTAGAAGTACCTGGCGTATCTGTCTCAAACTTCTTGCGCACAGCAGCTACAGCACTTCGTGGTGAGGCTCCTAAGTTGCGCGAATGGGTAGGCGAAGTAAAGAAGGCGATGGAATCTCTCAAGATGGATCCATCTTTTGCACAGCGCAATGTCAATGAAGGATTCTCAGGTGGTGAGAAGAAGCGCCACGAGATTATGCAGCTTGAGCTTCTCAAGCCAAAGTTTGCAATTCTCGATGAGACAGATTCAGGTCTCGATGTTGATGCACTTCGTGTGGTCTCAGAAGGCGTTGTTCGCGCAAAGGCTGCAAACAATCACGGAATCCTTCTCATCACTCACTACACAAGAATTCTTAAGTACATCAAGCCAGATTTCGTTCACGTATTTGCCAATGGCAAGATTGTCGAAGAAGGCGGACCAGAGCTTGCAGATAAGCTCGAGGCTAATGGGTATGCGGAGTACGTCACCGCCTAACTATGACCTTCAACGCTCTTGAAATTGCGAAAGATTTTCCGATTCTTGGTCGGACTATTCGTGATGGAAAGAAGTTGGTCTATTTAGATTCTGGAGCTACAAGCCAGAAACCGAACTCGGTTATCGATGCTGAAAGCAACTTCTATCGCCAACATAATGCTGCAGCGCACCGCGGTGCGCATCAGTTAGCGGAAGAGGCAACAACAGCGATGGAGAATGCGCGAGCGATTGTTGCAAAATTCATTGGTGCGGATGTCGACGAGGTTGTCTTTACCAAAAGCGCTACAGAGGCACTTAACTTAGTCGCATATGCGATGGGCAACGCTCCAGCCGGTAATCGCTTCCTCCTTGATTCTTCAGATTCAATTGTTGTAACAGAGATGGAACATCATGCCAATTTAATCCCTTGGCAACAGCTAGCCTCTCGTACAGGTGCAACGCTTAAGTGGTTTGAAGTAACTCCTGATGGTCGACTTGATCTGAGTAATATCAACCAGGTTATTACAGAAGATACAAAGGTCGTAGCTCTTACTCACCAATCAAATGTGCTTGGAACAATCATCCCGCTTGAAGAGATTGTAAAGCGTGCTCATGAAGTAGGTGCCGTTGTAGTTCTAGATGCCTGCCAATCAGTTCCACATATCAGCGTTGATGTGAAGAAACTTGGTATCGATTTTCTTGCATTCTCTGGCCATAAAACAGTTGGCCCAACGGGAGTTGGAATCTTCTGGGGGAGAGCCGAACTCCTCAATGAGCTACCGCCATTTCTTACTGGCGGTTCAATGATTGAGACTGTCACAATGACTTCTGCTACATGGGCACCTGCTCCACGAAAGTTCGAGGCAGGGGTTCCTAATATGGCTCAAGCTGTTGGCTTAGGAGTTGCTCTCGAATATCTAACTTCAGTAGGTATGGATGAGATCCATAAGCATGAGGTCGATCTAACTCGCTACGGAATTGAAAAGTTGAGCGAGATCAAGGATTTAAGAATTATTGGACCTCGCGATCTCGATATGCGCGGTGGAACACTCTCATTTACCGTTGGTGAGATTCACCCACACGATTTAGGCCAGTACCTCGACAGCCAAGGTATAGCTGTTCGAACTGGCCACCATTGCGCTTGGCCATTGACTAGAAAGCTTGGCGTACCTGCGACCACACGCGCATCTTTCTATCTGTACAACACACGCAGCGATGTTGATGCACTTACCGCAGGCATTGTTGGTGCGCAGAAATACTTCGGATAACAATGGAATTAGATAATCTTTATCAGGAAGTGATTCTTGATCACTATAAGAATCCTCAGAATAAGAAGTTGGCTACCGAATTTGATGCCCAGGTGCATCACGTTAATCCAAGCTGCGGCGATGAGATCACGCTCAATGTGACTCTTGAGGGTGAGCTTATAAAGTCAGTTACTTGGGAGGGCGTTGGTTGTTCCATCTCCCAAGCAAGCGTTTCAATCATGACTGATTTGGTTAAGGGAAAGAGCCTCACAACGGCAGAGTCGATCTCTGACTCCTTTATGCATCTCATGCAGAGCAAGGGGGCAGATAAGGGAGATGAAGAGATTCTTGAAGATGCGGTAGCTCTCGCTGGAGTCTCGCAATACCCTGCGCGAATTAAGTGCGCCCTTCTCGGATGGATGGCACTAAAAGATGCGAGCATCCAAGCGATAGCCAAGAAGAATTCATAAAAAGAAAGTAGGATGAGGATATGGTTGCAAAGGTAGAAGATATCAATGAGGCGATGAAGGATGTCGTCGACCCAGAACTCGGAATCAACGTTGTTGATCTTGGACTTATCTACGACATGATGGTCGATGAGAACAACATTGCAGTTCTAAATATGACTCTCACATCTGCTGCTTGCCCACTTCAGGATGTGATTGAAGATCAGACTCGTCAAGCTCTCGCTCCATTTACCGATGATGTAAAGATCAACTGGGTATGGATGCCGCCATGGGGTCCGGATAAGATTTCTGACGATGGTCGCGAACAACTTCGCGCTCTCGGCTTCACCGTTTAATTAGTTAGCTTCACATGTCCCAACATGCAGTCTGGATGACCTTTCGGTCAATGACCGCTGACCCATCAGTTAAATCGCAGAAGCTAAAGCCAGGGACAATCTCACGTATTATTTCCTACGGTAAGCCTTATAAAACCCAGATCTCAATCTTCCTCGTAACTGTCATTATTGAAGCTCTCCTTGTTATCTCATCGCCGTTACTACTGCGCGAGTTAATCGATAAGGGTGTAATTCCTAAAGATCCAGGCTTAGTAACGAAACTTGCTCTGCTTGTGGGACTCCTTGCAATCTTCGATGCAGCATTTAACATCTTCGGTCGATGGTTCTCAGCGCGGATTGGCGAAGGCCTTATCTACGACCTTCGCTCCCAGGTATTTGCGCATATTCAACGACAATCAATTGCATTCTTTACTCGCACTCAGACCGGTGCACTCATCTCCCGAATTAATTCAGATGTTATGGGAGCGCAACAGGCCTTTACTGGAACACTCTCAGGAGTGGTCAGCAATGTTGTTTCACTAGTGTTAGTCGTGACAACGATGCTTATTCTCTCCTGGCAGATCACCATAATCTCGCTCCTTCTTCTGCCCGTCTTTCTTCTGCCAACGAAGTGGGTAGGAAAGCGCATTCAAGCCCTTACTCGTGATGCTTTTAATCTCAACGCCACCATGTCGAGCACTATGACTGAGCGATTCAACGTCTCTGGCGCACTCTTAGTTTCGCTCTATGGAAAGCCAGCTAAAGAGGAGAAGTTCTTCCGTTCGAGGGCGCGCAAAGTTGCCGATATTGGGATTCAGACAGCGATGCTCAACCGCATATTCTTTGTGGGGATTACGAGCGTTGCTGCTATCGCGACAGCTTTTGCCTATGGAATCGGTGGGCATCTAGCGATTAATGAGGAGATTACCGTTGGAACTCTCCTTGCAATCACAGCTCTGCTTGCACGCCTTTATGGTCCGCTGACTGCGCTTTCGAATGTTCGAATAGATGTTATGACCGCCCTCGTCTCTTTCGAAAGAGTCTTTGAAGTTCTCGATCTCCACCCAATGATTACCGATTCACCGCAAGCAACGAAACTTGAATCAAAGAAGTTAGATATCAACTTTAGAGATGTGAAATTTACATACCCGAAGGCAGAAGAGATCTCGCTTGCATCACTCGAGTCTGCCTCTCGTCCTGAGACCGTAGATAGCGGGGAAGTCCTTAAGGGAATCTCATTTGAAGTTCCCGCTGGCACGTTGACTGCCATTGTTGGGCCATCTGGTGCTGGAAAGACAACGATGAGCGCACTGCTGCCAAGGCTTTACGATGTTACGGGTGGCTCAATTGATATCGGTGGTCGCGATATTCGCGATTACACAGTGCAATCGCTCCGAGATTCAATTGGTGTCGTGATGCAAGATGCGCACTTATTCCACGAAACAATCGCTGAAAACTTACGTTATGCCAAAGAAGATGCAACAGAAGCAGAAATGATCGAGGCCTGTAAAGCGGCGCAGATTTGGGAGTTAGTTTCATCTCTGCCCAATGGTTTCGACACGATGGTGGGGGAACGTGGTCACAGACTTTCTGGTGGAGAGAAGCAACGGTTAGCGATTGCTCGCTTACTTCTCAAAGCTCCCGCGATTGTGATTCTCGATGAAGCTACTGCACACCTTGATTCCGAGAATGAATCCTTGGTTCAAGAGGCGCTACGTGTTGCACTGAAAGGGAGAACTTCGATAGTTATCGCACATCGTTTAAGTACAGTGATGGAAGCCGATCAGATCTTGGTTTTAGAGAAAGGTCTTATTGTCGAACGCGGCACGCACGAAGAACTGATTTCAAAGGGTGGCTTGTACTCAGAGCTCTTCGCCAGACAAGACATCACGACGAATGAGAAATCTTCCGTAGACAACTAAGCCACCGAAGAAGACCCATTGCAAGGCATATGCCATATGGGGACCATCGGAAAGTTCGGGCAATTGTGCTGGAACTGCTGGAGTCAACAATGGATCGTTTCCTGAAATCAAATCTAGATAGAAATTCTCGGTGGATGTTCCGCTTTGTGCATTTGCCTTTGAGACCAATCCTTCTGATTGATTAGAAGGAATCGCAAAGAACGCACCTCTAGGAAGTGATGTATCTAAACGTAGGCGAGCTGAAATTTGAACTTCACCCTGTGGAATTTCAGGTAGATCAGGGCGCGTAAGTGCATTCTTTCCCGCCTTCACCCAGCCACAATCCACCCAGAAGCTCTTGCCCTGGGTATCGGTAAATTTCGTGAGAAGTTGAAAGCCGTAGACACCTTCAAAGTAACGATTGCGAAGAAGAATCTGGTTCTTCACATCGAAGGTTCCCGTAACGTCAACTGTTTTCCACTCATGAACCACAGGATTTGAAACGACTTCCTCTAAAGGCAGAGGTTTCATAGCAATATGGCTCTCTATCTTCGAGTTTCTATCGCTTCTATCTAGGCCGCGGTTAAATTGCCATTGCGCTGCCCAGAGACAGAGGAAGATGAGTGAGAGAGCGACGAACGATTTAAAGAGGGAGTAACTTTCTTTCTTACCGGTCTTATTCAATTCCTCGCGGCCTCTTCTTAAGAATTGCAGCACCTGGGAGAACTGTTTCACGGCCTGCATTAGCTACAACGACAGCAATATATGGAAGAACGACCGCTCCTAGGAGTGCAAACCATCTATATGGACTTGGCAGCACTACTGTGAGAATGAAGCATGCGGTACGCACCATCATTGAATAGAAATATCGGCGCTGACGCGCTCTCTGATCTGTCGATAAACCCTTTGGCGCGCTTGTGATGTCGAATGCTGCATCCTCTTTAGCCATAAGCCAACAGTAGGGTAGTTTTATCTCATGAGCGACTCGACATCAATCGCGCTAGTCACCGGCGGAAATCGAGGCATCGGTCTCGCGATAGCGAAAGCACTCAAGGCAGATGGCCATAGAGTCATCATCACCTACCGAAGCGGAACACCACCTACCGGTTTCGATGCGGTTCAGATGGATGTCACGGATAGCCAGAGCGTCGATGCTGGATTTACAAAGATTGAAAGTGACTTTGGGCAACCCGAGATAATCGTCGCCAATGCGGGAATTACCAAAGACACACTTGTTATGCGAATGAGCGATGAAGATTTTGAGTCGGTAATCGATGCCAACCTCACAGGGGCTTTTCGTGTTTCAAAGCGCGCCACTAAAGGGTTACTGAAGTTAAAGCGTGGACGTTTGATTTTTGTTGGATCAGTTGTTGGAAGTGTTGGCGCTGCTGGCCAAGTTAATTACTCAGCATCAAAATCGGGTCTTGTCGGAATGGCACGTTCATATGCCCGCGAACTTGGAAGTCGAGGCATTACTGCAAATGTCATCGCACCGGGATTTGTTGAAACAGATATGACGGCCGAGCTCGACGAGAAACGTCGCACAGATATCGCAGCTCAAGTTCCTCTCGGTCGATTCTGCTCAGCAGAGGAGATCGCAGATGTTGTCTCATTTATTGCATCACCTAAGGCAAGCTATATAACCGGTGCCATCATTCCTGTTGATGGTGGATTAGGAATGGGGCATTAACGTGGGAATTCTCGAAGGTAAAAATGTTCTCGTTACTGGCGTTCTCACTGATGGTTCTATCGCCTTCCATATCGCGCGCCTTGCACAAGAGGAAGGCGCAAGCGTTGTTCTTACAGGATTCGGTCGAGGGCTAAGTCTCACAACCCGAATTGCAGGCCGTCTACCTAAACTTCCACCCATCATTGAACTAGACGTAACAAATCAAGAACATCTCGATGGTCTAGCTGCTGAAGTAAAGAAGCATCTTCCGCATCTAGATGGCGTTGTGCATTCAATTGGTTTTGCACCTGAAGCAGCGCTCGGCGGTAACTTTCTCAATACACAGTGGGAAGATGTTGCTACCGCTGTTCAGGTTTCTGCTTTCTCATTGAAATCGCTCACAATGGCTTGTCACCCACTCTTTAAAGATGGAGCATCTGTTGTCGGGCTCGACTTTGATGCGCAGGTTGCTTGGCCAAAGTATGACTGGATGGGAGTTGCAAAGGCAGCCCTTGAATCGACATCTCGCTACCTTGCTCGTGATCTTGGTAAAGACAATGTGCGCGTAAATCTCATCGCAGCAGGCCCGATAAAGACAATCGCTGCCAAATCAATTCCTGGTTTCCAAGAGTTTGAAAATGTATGGAATGAACGTAGCCCGCTCTTCTGGGATATCGAAGATCCAGTTCCAGCAGCTAAAGGCGCTGTTGCGCTCTTGAGCGATTGGTTCCCAAAGACAACAGCTGAAATCATCCACGTTGATGGCGGCCTACACGCTATGGGCTAAGGCCCTCTTTACGCACGGATTTCACTTATCCCAGCCCATTAGGTAGCCTTCTCCTCAGACCAGTAGCCCCGGCTGCTGC
>Ga0214163_1000169_pt1 | contig 30209 bp, 17 predicted proteins | sample LakMenepilimnion_2_FD_153001 | JGI IMG/M metagenome (GOLD analysis project Ga0214163, IMG submission 153001) | Freshwater microbial communities from Lake Mendota, WI - Practice 15JUN2010 epilimnion v4 | ecosystem: Environmental > Aquatic > Freshwater > Lake > Epilimnion/Euphotic zone | place... | reverse complement strand
GGATCGAAATTGATTCTCGATGGCAAGCAGATCATCGTTTACGACGGAATTCATGGTACAGGTCAGCCGAAACGCGCTAGCGTGGTGCTGAAGCAAGGTCGCTATCCGCTGCGACTGGATTATTTCCAACGCCAGCATGGCAAAGGGCTGTCACTTCATTGGAACGGCCCTGGATTCCGTCGAAAACGCTTGTCCGTCGATGCTGGCGAACAAGCCAAAGATCTGCAACAAGCGATTCAAAACTCCAACGTTGAGGGACTTGATGCCGCACTCGTTGCAGAATTCAAACAAGTCCGAAAATCGCTTGAAGAAGTCAAACGACAGAAGCCTTGGGAAGAGTATGGGATGTGCGTCAGCGAGAATGGCACCCAACCACCCGAAACCTTCATCTTGACCCGCGGTAGTCCGCAAGCCAAAGCAGACAAGGTAGAACCGGCCTTCCTATCGATTCTTGGAGGAACAGCACCGACGATTGAACCGGTGGCACAAGCCAACTCCTCTGGACGCCGACTTGCGTTTGCAAAATGGGTTACCGATCCTTCGAACCAAATGACGAGTCGCGTATTCGTCAATCGCGTTTGGCAACACCATTTCGGACGAGGCATCGTCCGCTCCCCAAATAACTTCGGACAACTCGGAGAAACCCCGACACACCCCGAACTCCTTGATTGGCTTGCAAGCCAATGGGTCGATTCCGGTTGGCACATCAAGCCTTTACACAAGCTAATCCTCACCTCGAAAGCCTATAGGCAATCGGTTAATCCGAGCAACGAAGCACTCGAGCGGGACGCCAACAACGATTTATTCAGCCGATTCGACATGAGGCGACTCAGCGCAGAAGAAATCCGAGATTCCATTTTGATGGTCAACGGAACCCTTAACACGACCATGTTCGGACCGAGCATCTATCCAGAACTATCGAGAGAAGTTCTCGCTAGTCAGTCCGTTCCTGGAAAGGGTTGGGAGAAGTCCGATGCTGCCGATCAAGCACGGCGCAGCGTTTACATCCACATCAAGCGATCACTCTTGGTGCCAATGCTATCGAACTTCGATTTTCCAGAACCCGATACCAGTTGTGAAGCGAGATTTATCACCACACAGCCAGGTCAAGCTCTCGGAATGCTCAATGGCGACTTCTTGCATCGACAATCAGAAGCTTTAGCGATGCGACTCAAGAAGCAAGTTGGAGAGAGCGTTGAGAATCAAATCAAACTCGCTTTCAACTTGGCTTTCTCGCGAAACCCAACACAAGATGAAATTCAAAAAGCGATCGCATTCATCGATAAGCTAAAGGCTGACCACAAGCTCGATGCAGATCAAGCCCTCGGGTACTTCTGCTTGTTTGTGTACAACTTAAACGAGTTCATCTACGTCGATTAACACTTGAAGCCCGCACACAATTAACACGCAAACAATTATACCGAGAACGAGAGAACGATTATGCGACCGAATTTTTGTGGACGAACACGGCGCGAATTCCTCTGGCAAACCGGAGCCGGATTCGGTGGTTTAGCGCTTACTGGAATGCTTTCTCAGGACGGTTTCTTCGCCAAGGCGAACGACACGGAACCGAACGGAGAGAGGAAACTACCTCAGCCACATTTTCCTCCGAAGGCCAAAAGCGTCATCTTTTTGTTCATGTACGGTGGACCGAGTCACATCGACACCTTTGATTACAAGCCCACCATGAAGGGGCGAGACAATCAGACAGTCGAAGTGAAAACCTTCGGTAGAGGCGGTCACAAGAACCAAGGGCGAATCGTCGAGCCTCGCTGGGACTTTAAACAGTACGGACAGTGCGGTAAGTGGGTCAGCGATTTGTTTCCGAATGTTGCAAAGCATGTCGACGACATCGCGTTTATCCACTCCATGACAGCTGATTCACCGATCCATGGTTCGGCGATGCTCATGATGAACTCCGGTCGCGTCCAAAGCGGGCACCCGTGTCTAGGGTCTTGGGTAAACTATGGATTGGGAAGTGCAAACGAGAATCTCCCAGGCTTCGTCGTCATGCTCGATCCGACCGGTGGTCCGATTTCTGGAGCTAAGAATTGGTCCAGCGGCTACATGCCAGCGAGTCTTCAAGGAACCATTTTCCGAACTCAAGGAACACCGATCCTTGATTTGAAGTCGCGTGAAGGAGTTTCTCGTGAATTGCAACGAGAGATCCTAAATGCTTTGAAGGATCAGAATCAAGTTCACGCGCAGATGCGAGGAGACCGATCCGATTTGCTTTCGCGTATTTCAAGCTATGAACTGGCTTATAAGATGCAAGAGAGCGCGCCGGAAGCGGTCGATACCAAAGACGAATCCGCAGACACTTTGGGCATGTACGGAATCGATCAAGATCGCACTCGCGACTTCGGTACCAAGTGCTTATTGGCCCGACGACTCGTTGAACGAGGGGTTAGGTTTGTGCAAGTCTACTCAGGTGGTGCGCACAATGATGACAACTGGGATGCGCACTCCGATCTAAAGAAGAACCATGACTTCCATGCCGGCAACACCGACAAACCTATAGCCGGGTTACTCGCCGACTTGAAGCAACGCGGACTCCTCGACGAGACCCTTGTGATTTGGGGTGGAGAATTCGGACGCCAACCCACGGCGGAGTATGCGGAGGGGACCGGACGAGACCACAATTCCTACGGCTTTACCATGTGGATGGCGGGCGGCGGAATCAAGGGTGGTGTAAGCGTCGGGACCACCGACGAACTCGGTGCGGCAGCAGTGGAAAAACCATTCCACGTCAAGAACCTACACGCGACCGTTTTGAACCAACTCGGATTCGATCCCAATCGTTTATCGTACTTCCATTCGGGCTTGGACCAAAAACTCGTCGGTGTCGAACCGATCGAACCAATCCACGAAATCATTGCTTAGAGTCCAAGCCGCGAATTAGGATCCCTTCACGATGTCGTCCTGTGATTCAGTGCCGTCCGGTGATTCAGTCAGTCCTGGCTATTCACCCGAATCAAAACACGGGCTTCCCATAGCCGTTCTGATATCGGGAGGAGGGACGACCCTCAAAAATCTAATTGACCGGCAAAAGTCGGGAGAGCTTTCTGTCGATTTCCGACTCGTGATCAGTTCACGCAAAGAGGCAAAGGGATTGCTGTTCGCTGATCAAGCGGGAATTCCCAAAGCGGTGATTCGGCGAAAAGATTTTAATGACGGCGAATCCCATTCAGAGAAGATCTTTGAAGCCGTCCGACGTTCCGGTGCGCGGTTGGTGGTGATGGGTGGGTATTTAGAGCACCTCCTCATACCCGAAGATTTCACAAACCGGGTAATCAACATACACCCATCTTTAATCCCAGCGTTTTGTGGACAGGGGATGTATGGATTGCATGTTCACCAAGCCGCGATTGACTTCGGTGTGAAAATCACCGGATGTACCGTTCACTTCGTCGACAATCAGTACGACCATGGGCCGATTCTCTATCAAGCATCGTGCCCGGTTCTTCAAAGCGATACGGCGGAAACACTTCAGCAACGAGTCTTTGAATTAGAGCGGGAGGCATTGCCAGCCGTGCTCCAAGACCTCGCACTGAAATTCTTGAATTCGCTCTAACAAACTAACGTCGACGTACCGAGCGCTGGTTCGTATTGCTCACACGGGGTTTCGCTTGGGCGCCGTTGTTTGCTTGAACACCATTCGCGGTATAGCCCGATGGAGACTTCGTTGCTGGACGATTTGCCTGCACCATCGGACGCGGAGCTTCCCCTGACCCAACCGAACCGTTTGAACCACTAACAGCATCCCCCTTCGATTTAGGAATGGTGGTTAACCAAGAATCTTCGGTCGAGGGATTCTCAAGGACTTCGGTTAGCCGTTTGTGATAGAGTGCCAGTGCGCGGGTCGCATGACCTCGAGGACCGATCGGCCATTTATGCGATTTGTTGTCATCAATGTGCTTGAGCAGAAAGTCGATCGCCTTCTCTACCCGCTCGGTTTGTAGTTGATCATCGCCGACGGTGAACATCAACCACTCAAGCATATGCCCAGTGGTTTGCACTTTTCGCTCGTCCTTCGGATCGTTTCCACGGGCTTCGTACCAATTTGTGCTGAAACTTCCGTCTGGGTTTTGCAGCTTCCAAGTGAAGTCGATGAATTCGTTGACGAACTTCGCTGCTCGCAAGTACTGCCCTTCGAGTGGCTGACCTTGAAGGACACGTTGCTTGATCGCGAAGGTGTACCCCATCAAGCGATGCGTACCACCGCAAGCGGCACCGACGATGGGCTGAGCCAGTTCCTCTTGGATCAGCTTTTGAATGCTCCAAACCTTACCATCGTTGGACCGCCACACTTTGTTCGAGTCGACGTAGTACGAAAGGCCAATGAGCTTGAATGTCAATTCAGAACGCTCTCGACAGGTCGCCATTTCGTAGTAGACCAAGTCCTGAACAGTGAACTTTCGATCACCGATTTGAATCGGATAATCTGGTGGAACTTGGCACTGCGCCAAGATCGACAGAAACTGTCCAGCATGACCTTGTACCCCTCCGCCCACGTTTGGAACAAAGCTATTTCCGCGTGGCGTAAAAATTCGCTGTGTCTTACATAGTCCGTTGTGGCACATCCATCCGATGGCATTGACTCGACCTTTGGGGCCGACCATTTCGTAATCGCTACCGAAGGCGAGCAAGGCGTGCATTACCGCCCAAGGGGACCTCTCGGCGGTAGTTTCCGGATGCGTCAAGTAGTAGTCCAAACAGTTCTGCACCCGTTCCAACCGAGCTCTCTGCTCTGGCGTGCCATTGAACTCCTGCGAGCCACTGATCGCTTTCTTGCTGAGCTTGGAATTTTTGGCACCTGAATATGCTTCGTCGTTCGCGATTGCTTCGCGATTGGAATCTAGAGCTTCCGAATTGCCCAAGGCATCAGGAACTTCGGGACTAGCATCCTCGTTTGCCGATCCCCATTCCCCGTAAAGCACTGGCTTCTGAGCGTTCTCGGCGTCAACGCCTTGAAGCGAACTGTCGCTTTGAGCGATGCGAGACGGAGCGTCTTCTTGAGCAAGATATTCATCCATGTCTTGCTCTGGACTTTTCAATTCCCGTTTCTTCGGGACTCGAGCGGCGCTCCGTTCATCTTCTAGGTTGCCGGAATCCCGAGTCGCCAAATTCGGCGAAGTGGAAGTTGGCGAAGTTGGAGTTGACGAGGTGGAACTTCGGGATGGATTGAGGATAAGCGGGGCTGGGTTCTTCGAGTTCGCCGGCTCACCGTTAGCTTCGTGCACGAATTCTTTGGATGTCGTGAACTTTGGGGGCTCGCTGACAGCATCCCCGATTTCTATGGCACTAATCTCTTGCTCGTTGATTTCTGCACTGAGGACTTCGGAGTTCTCATCCGTTTGGGCCAGTACTTGACCGACGACGTGACCGGCGAGAACTTGGGGCCAATTCAAAGGCTGCATCCCTGCAGAGCCGATGGCCAAAACGGGATGAATCGATTCGTGTTGATAGTCCGCAACCAAGAGGGTTCGGATCCATGCGCTCGCGGTGGCGACACCTGAAAACTTCCCTGCGACGACTGATTTTGGCAGCCCAGTTTCTTGGGTACACACCGCTGGAAGCTGCAATGAACTGAGTGCGGCGGATTCCTTGTTCCCCCCTTCGCGTAGCATATTGACCGGTGGTTCATCCGGTGTTTGAGCAAGCAGTTCCGCGTTGGGAACGGGGAAAAGAGAAGCTAGCACCAGAGCTTTAAGGAATACCGAGCGGGGATTCGGCATAGGATGAAACCGTGGATAAGGAAACATGAAACGAGGCGATCAGGTGCCGGGAGCGTTAACGTCAAAGAGAGGAGTCACGCACCCGTACTTCTATCGGCCTGAGAGGGGGTGATCATACAACCATAAAAACCGAAATAATTGCCAAAGCGGGCAGGGGAGGGCCCGCAAGGAAAAAACTGCCAACAAACCTTCCTAAACCAAGACCAGGAAAGTACTTAAACACAGCAGCGGATGTAATTAAAAAGCTAAAAAATTGAAATCAAGGCCCTTGCAATGAACATTTCCGCAAGATTTGCGTACAATCTGCAAAACTTACGGACCCAAAGAAGGGGCCGTTTCGCTTTTTGGAGCCGTTTTAAAATGGGTACCGGGAAGAGAACCGACATCGTTCGATGCGAGAAACTCGTTGCGGACGCGTGTCGAAGTAACGCTCATGGAATCGATATTGATCGTTTCGATAGCGTAAGAAGCGATTGAGCTATTAGCTTTCGGGCTAGAAAGGTTGCTCGATGACAACACGAAAAGAATCGCTGGCAAAACTCAAGGAGGTTTTATTGCTGCGACGTGAAGCCCTTCGAAGGGCACTCGATGGTGATATCAGTATGTTGCAATCCCTCAATCAAGAGGGAGGAGACGTCATGGATGCAGCGATGGATACTGCCCAAGACGAGATCAGCAGTCAATTGGTAGAAGTCGAAAGCAGGGAACTTCATCAAATTGAAGATGCACTTGCCCGCTTCAAGGATGACATTTACGGCGACTGCGAGGTTTGTGATAAACCTATTCCATTAGCAAGGCTTCAAGCAGTCCCGTACGCAACGACTTGTATCGATTGCGCCCGGAAACAAGAATCGGGACAGTTGCGTCAAGGCGAAGAATTTAGCTGAGAGCAGAATGCCAGAACCCGGTTTGCCTGAGCCAGAGATAAAGGTCATCGGTCCGTATCGGATCGAGCGAATTCTTGGACGTGGCGGAATGGGAACGGTGTATCTTGGCATTCATGCGAAGAGTGGCGAGAGCGTTGCCGTTAAGCTGATAGCAAGTGAGATGGCTGAGCATCAGCGGTTCCGTCGCCGTTTTGATGCAGAGGTTCAAACGCTTATGCGATTGAAACATCCGAGCATCGTTAAGTTGATCGGTGTTGGTGAAGAAAAGGGGCTTTTGTTTTACTCGATGGAATACGTCGAGGGAGAAAATCTTCACCAACGCCTCAGGCGACAAAAACGAATCGCTTGGCCACTTGTCTTGGACTGGGCGATCGATATCGCAAGCGCGCTCAAGCATGCGCATGACTTTGGCATTATCCATCGAGATATCAAGCCCGCGAATCTGCTTCTAGATACCAGCGACAAAATCAAATTGACCGACTTTGGCATCGCCAAACTCTTCGGTGCGCAAGAGTCTACTGTCCCTGGTTCGGTTATAGGGACGGCCGATTTTATGCCCCCGGAGCAAGCCGAAGGACAAGCCGTAACACCGAGAAGCGACCTGTATGCACTTGGAGCGATCTGTTACGCTTGCCTCGCTGGTCGTCCACCTTTTACAGGATCGAATGTACCGGAGATCTTGTTCAATGTCCGGTATGGAGTCTATGCCCCGATTGCGTCTTTGGCCCCTGATACTCCTGAGGAATTCGCTAGGCTCATCGACGAGCTTCTTGCCCGCTCTGTTTCCAATCGACCGCCGACCGCTTACCTCGCACTCAGTCGTCTACAAGCACTTCGCGCGGGATTAAATCGCAAGGCTGTTAGTCCGCCGCCAGAACAAGTCATCGCACCGAAGTTACCTACCGCCAAGCAGAGTCCTTCTGATCACACTAGTTCTGACCACACTAGTATCAACATGGGGGATCACCCTTCTGTCGCGGAATTAGCTGTGCCAATCGACGCCACGCGTCTGTTGCCAGAGGACATGGCAGACCTTCCCGCACCGACCCGTGCACCGGCGACGAGGGTCGGACCGGGAGTAGCGGCTCGCTCCAAAGAGACGACCCAGGACATCAACGCGGTCTCTGCAGAGCCAAGAGGGACGCCGGCTGAAGTCCCCAGTGGACTTGCGCATGTTCGCAAAACTAATTTCACCGAAATTACCGACCGCGACCGCATTGAAACGACGATTTTTAGCGATCTGAAAACACCAGATACGTCTTCGCGATGGGGTGAAGTCCTTTTAATCATTGCAGCCCTTGCGGCGGCGATCTTGGGGATCTTCTATTTCACGCGTCCCGTGGATCCGCAAAAACTGTTCGCTCCCATTGAGGAAGCTTGGGATAACCGAGACGAAGTCCGACTGCTTGAGCTTGATGACGAGATTCAGTCCTTTCGAAAACTTCATTCCGATTTCCCCGACATCGATATCGTAGATCAAGCCGCTTCGGAAGTTACGTATTTAAAAAAGCTTCGGATCCTTCAGCGTCGAATCAGTGGAGTTCCTGAAACAACCGATACGATCCTTATGATCGATCCATTGCGTTTTATCGTTCGATTGCACCAGGAAGACCCCAAAGCTGCTCTCGAATTGATAAATGCTTATCTGGAGTCCTATAAACCATCGTTGTTATCGGATTCGCAACGTCCTTGGCTCGACGTTGCCAGTCGCTTGAAACAGGACTGGCAGCAGGACTTGGAGACTGCAAAACATGGCAATTCCATGGAATCCCTTGAGAAATACATCCAAAAGCTTCAGTCTGAATTACCGCCAGCAGAACAACAAACCCATCTTAATGCACTTAGGAAACTCTACAAAAACCTACCTTGGGCCCAACCTCTGATCGAACAACTTGACCGGGAACAAAATTCGACTCCTTAGGTCCGGCGTTGAAACCAAGCATTTCATGAGGTATACTAGCGCCTTGGCGCCGCGCACTGTACATGCCCGCAGTTGACTACTTCTTCGGGCTACAGGCTCGGCACGGCAAACCTAAACTTGCACTCTTGCGAACCGAAATTCGCGGTCACCTAGAACCAAATTCGCCGCCGACGCGACTTCAACCGCGTCGGCGTTGTCGTTTATTCGTTCACTCGTGACCGGAAAATCCCATTCGCACAAGGATCGAATACGTATGGAAAACCATCCTTTGGAAGCGGTCGCGAAAGCCGATACACTCATTGAAGCAATGGGTTGGATTCGCCGCTTTCGTGGCAAGACCACCGTCATCAAGCTCGGGGGTTCTCTCATGGCTAACCCCGATGCGATGCGCCATACCTTGCTCGATATTATCTTCATGGAAACCGTCGGTATGAGACCTGTGGTTGTCCATGGAGGTGGTCCTTCTATCAACCGAGCCATGGAAGCGGCCAAGATTCAGCCGGTATGGGTCAAAGGGCGACGCGTGACCGATGAGAAGACCCTTGAAATCGTCGAACAAACCCTCGCCTTCGAACTCAATACGTTCTTAGCAGAAGAAGTCGAACGCCTCGGTGGCCGATCGATGAACCTTAATTTCAAAACAACCAACGTCCTCTTCGGCGAAAAACTACTTCTCGAAGAGCCAGGTTCTGAACCGATCGATCTAGGATTCGTTGGCCACGTAACCCGAGTCGACCGCCAGACGATCGAAAGCCTTACTTACACAGGCCAAATTCCATTCATCCCTTCGATGTGCATCGATGAGCTTGGGCAGAAATACAATGTCAATGCGGACACTGCTGCCATGGCGGTTGCCGAAGCTCTCGGCGCAGAGAAATTGATCTTCATCAGTGACGTCAATGGCGTTCGGCGCGACAAAGATGATCCAAACAGCGTAATCCATTCGATGACCGCAGCAGAAGCGCAAGAGCTAATCGCTCAAGGGGTCATCAGCGGGGGAATGATTCCAAAAGTTGAGGCTTGCTTGTCAACCCTCGGGCGAGGTGTTGGAAAGGTCCACATTATCGATGGACAACTCAGACATTCGCTGTTGCTTGAAATCTACACCACCGCTGGCGTTGGCACCGAAATCGTCCAGCATCGAAACTCACCGGCCTCAAAAATCTAGTTCATACCGATGAAGCACCTGAGAAACCTCGTCGATCTCAAGGTCGACGATTTTCATACGATCCTCGATTGGTCGCTCCGACTCAAAGCCAGCTTGGCCAAAGGCCATCGTCCAGACTTGCTCAAGAACCACACTTGCGCCCTGGTATTCGAAAAAGCGAGTCTGCGGACGCGCGTAAGCTTTGAAACCGCGATGGCTCAACTCGGAGGTACCGCACTGTATCTGACGGGTGACGCTGGCTGGCGCGAACGCGAAACCATTGCGGATTTCGTCCGTGTCTTGGGTGAGTACTGCGACTTCCTCGTCTGCCGCGCGTTCTCTCAATCCACCATCGAAGAACTTGCAAGCTACAACGCGCTGCCCATCATCAACGGCTTGACGGATCAATCGCATCCATGCCAAGCCCTAGCAGATATCCTCACGATTCATGAACATCTCGGCGGAAAGCTCAAGGGGCGACAACTGACCTTCGTTGGTGACGGGAACAATGTCGTCCGGTCTCTGGCTCGCGCTTGCGCCTACGTCGGCCTTCGTTTCCGATTGGCTTGCCCAAAACAATACCAACTCCCGGAGGACTTCATCGAAGAACTCCGACAAGGCCCTCCGCTTGACTTTGATCAAGACGAGAACATCGAAAAAATGGTACGCGATGCCGATTTCCTATACACCGATGTCTGGACCAGCATGGGACAGGAATCGGAGAATGATGCCCGGAAACGAGCTTTCGCTCCCTATCAACTCAACGAGCAACTCATGAGTAAAGCTCCTGAGCGATGCAGAGTTCTGCACTGCCTACCGGCGCGACGCGGTTTGGAGATCACCGACGAGGTAATCGATTCACCGAAGAGTCTGGTATTCCCTCAAGCAGGCAATCGTTTGCATGCCCAAAAAGGATTACTCGCTTGGCTCGCCGTTGAGAATAATTACCTTGCTTCCGCGGCTCCTATCACGAACCTTCCGAGGTAGTCTTCACCCAATGACGGAGGCTTGAATTGCTCAAGAGCTTGTTCCGTAACTGGTCGCTTGAAAGCAAGGCACTGCTGTTCTTGGGCCTCGCTCTGTTGTTCTCTCTAGTCCTCGGATTCTTCGCTGTTCAATTCGTGGCCGAACGACTGGTCCGCGAGACCACCCGGCGATCCGCTCGCGAATTCGCAAATACAGTCGTTCGACTGCAACATGCAACATGGGAATCAACCCCCAAGCCTCCTAGTCAAGAAGTCCAACCCGAAACCCAGCCTCCTGCGGATTCAAAATCGTCCTTGCCTCCCTTGGACAGTGATCTATTTGAATCCGATACCAACTTCCCGATGCGTTGGGAGTTGCTTCGTCTGAAAGACGGACTTGAACATGCCAAGCTCAATGGCCAGACAGCAGAAGGCAAGGATCTGGACTGGCTCACGAAACTTCATGCTCGCCTCTCTGAGCTCGATTCCGCTAACAAAGCGCAAAATCAATCTCCTGAACAACCTCCCAATACCAGTCCGGCTTCTAGCCCATGGTCGAGCGTTGCGAACCCCACGAATGCTCTATTTGAAGAAGACGGTCCGATCCAAGGGGAATACATCTACTATCACCCAATTCGGTTTCACGACGGATGTCGTCAATGCCACCTCCGCTCATTGACCCAGTCACAACCTCGACTTGCTCCTGTCTCCGTAGACCCATTTCGAGTCTTGAAAATCCGCATCCCTGTTTCTGAGACGCGTGTTTGGCGAATATGGAGTTACTCACTCCTTTCCTCTATCGGTATAGCGACCCTCGCCCTGGCTTTGTTTTTCATTCACTGGGTTCTCAAGCGGCTGGTTATCAACCCACTTTCCGAATTGAAGTTCGTCAGCGACGAGATCACAAGCGGCAAATCCGATCTTCAGTTCCGAGTTGACACCGACGATGAGTTCACGGAACTTTCTGATTCATTCAACCGAATGCTGCGCCACCTAACTGCCACGCAACATCAACTTGAAATGGTCAACAAAGAACTCGACTCCCGCATCGATGAACTTGCAAGCGTCAACCTTCAACTCTTCGAAGCAAATCGCCTCAAGGGTGAGTTCCTTGCGAACATGAGCCACGAACTTCGCACTCCGCTAAACTCCATCCTTGGATTTAGCGATGTTTTAGCAGGAATTGAAAGCCTCACTGATAAGCAAAGGCGTTGGGTTACCAACATCCAAAACTCAGGTCGCATCCTTCTGGAGATGATCAACGACATCCTCGACCTTGCAAAAGTCGAAGCAGGGAAAATGGAAGTCCGTCCCGCTTCCTTCGACCTACTGGCGGTTATCGGTGCCCAAGTCGAAATTTTCCGAAAGCTTGCAGACGACAAAAACATCGACATCCAAGTAGATTCTAGTCATAGTGAACTGCGGGTCGTACAAGACCAAAGCAAGATAGCGCAGATCCTCACCAATCTTTTATCCAACGCAATTAAATTCACTCCCGAAGGTGGACTCGTCACCATCGCCACTGAAGTCCTTTCCGATAAAGCGTTCTTTGTTTCCGTATCGGATACCGGGATCGGAATCGCCCCTCACGAGCACGAAGTGATCTTCGAAAAGTTCAGACAGGCATCGGGAGGAAACAATAACGACTCTCTCACCCGAGAACACTCAGGGACAGGTCTGGGACTCTCCATCGTCCGAGAATTATGCCGCTTGCTCGGCGGAGATATTGCCCTTTCGAGTCAACTCGGCCAGGGAAGCACCTTCCGAGTCGTTCTTCCTATTCATTACGGTGAACCACTAGAAACAACGTAACCGATCAAGCGAACAATTCATGAACAACCCGTCCATGAACATCCGTCAGTCGAAAATCGCGACCTGCATGGCGATACGTAAGTTTCTCATGGTCGATTCCCAACAGATGAAAGATGCTTGCGTGCAAATCGTGCATATGCACCTTGTTTCGAATCGCTAGCTGCCCAAACTCATCCGTTTCGCCATACGACGCGCCAGCTCGCACACCACCGCCCGCGAGCCAAACCGTGAAACCTCCTGGGTTATGATCGCGGCCAGTCCCGTTCTTCTCCGCGTAAGGCTGCCTGCCAAACTCACCTCCCCACCAGACCAGCGTGTCTTCCAAGAGTCCACGTTGCGCAAGATCTGTAAGTAATCCAGCGATCGGTTGATCGACCGCTTTCGCATGATCGGCATGCTTTGGGAGATTCGAATGCTGATCCCATGCAGGATTCGCAGAATCATCTCCATAATTGACTTGGATGTAACGCACGCCAGCTTCGCACAACCTACGCGCTAGCAAACATCGCTTGCCATAAGTCGCTGTTTCCTTTTGATCGATGCCGTAAAGCTTTTGCGTTTGCTCGGACTCTTTCGAAAGGTCAAAAACCTCGGGCGAAACAGCTTGCATACGAGCCGCCAGGGCATAGCTTGAAATCAACGATTCAATTTCATCGGCTTGGGGGAGCGTGACATGACTCGAATCGGTCACCTCGCGAAATCTCTCAAGTTGCATTTCCTGCAACTCGCGCTGCATCAACCATCTTTTGTTCTCTTGCGCATACCCTTGTGCGTCGATCCCTCGCGAGTATTCAATTCCAAGTTCTGTAGAGCTAGCCCGTCCAATGGGTGTCCCTTGGAACCTCGCTGGTAGAAACGCAGACCCGTAGTTCCTTGGTCCGCCGTTGCCGATCGAAGGTGCAATCGATACGAAACCGGGCAAGTTTTCATTTTCACTTCCGAGTCCATACAGGGTCCAAGCACCCATCGACGGACGGACCGAGTTCAACGCACCGCAATGCAGGAACAAAGTAGCCGGACCGTGTGCAACTCCATCGGTATGCATCGAATGGATAAACTGCATCTTGTCCACATGCTCTCCCATGCATGGGAATAAATCCGAGACAAGCTTTCCGCACTCGCCATATGATTTGAATTTCCATGGGGATTTCATCACACGGTGACTACCACCCAGTTTTCGTGTGTTGGCGAATTCCCGAGCATCGTCGAAGGGGAGCATCTCCCCGTCCCGTTTCTCCAGCACAGGCTTATGATCAAAGGAATCGACTTGGCTAACCCCTCCCTGCATGAACAGGAAAATAACCCGCTTCGCTTTGGCACGATGATGCAGCCCGTCGAGCCCTTGAATGCTAGTTGGGTTCAGGGCGCCGAGGCTATCGCGCCCCATCATCGCTTGCGCTGCTAGCGCTCCGAATCCACAGCCTGCCCACCTGTATAAATCTCTGCGATTGATCATCTTCTTTACCTAACCACTTTCAGCGTCGCTCTACGGAGCATATCGAAAATCGATCGATGCAAACAATTGATGCGCAAGCTCCTTCGCGGACGCCTCGCTCAGGACAGCTCTACCCCAACGAAGCTCAACCTCCGTGGGGACTCGACCCAAAATCTTCAAGAACAATGTTTCGATCACTCGATTGCAATCCGCTTCACCCTCACAAGGCTCAATTCCGGCACTTGCCGCTTCGGCTCGCTTTGAAACCCAAGGGCTATTCATCAGAGCCAAGGCCTGCGTTGAAACCGTCGATCGACTTCTTTCGGATATCGAAAAACTTGGATTCGCTCCATCAAATTCTCGAACCAATTCCGGCAAACTATTTCGAAACCAAGGTAAATAAACAGAACGATACCCAGCTTCGTGTTCATAGCGATAGTCTTCCTTCGTCCCCGCGCGAACTGTAGTGCCAACCGCAGGGAAAATAGAGTCGCCCGCAGGTTCGCTCTCTTTCAATTCACCACTCGATCGCAACATGGAATCCCGAAGGGACTCGGCATCAAGTCGACGAAGGTGGCCGAAGGAGAAATAGCCATTCTCTGGATCAGCTTCCTTCGCCGATTCGGTGGGCTTCAACGCACGTCGGTATGCCTTCGATGTTACGATCGTGCGAACCAACCACTTGGTAGACCAACCTTGCCGAATGAACTCACCAGCCAAGGCATCGAGCAATTGCGGATCGGAGGGTGGAAGTCCCGTCGTCCCGAAATTGTCAACAGTCCTGACTATCCCATGCCCCATCAAGTTTGCCCAAACACGATTTACGTAAACTCTGGCTGTTAAGGGGTTTTCAGGTGCGACCAGCCATTGAGCTAGCTCCAGGCGACCATTTGCGGTCGGATCAATCGTGATGCGACGGGCGAGTTCCGGTTCATGCTCGTTAATACAACTTAGGAATCCCCTAGGCACCGATGCACCCAATCGGTGGACAGAACCTCTCACGTGGATCGGAATCCCGCTCGGAGTTGGACTTGGCCGAATTGACTGCGCCATAGGAACGGACTCCTGCAATTTTTGCAGTTGGCTCAATTCTTTCTCTAATACCCCCAATTGCTCCTTCGCCTTGGCTTCTCGGTCAATCTCCTGCTGACCGTCTGCAATTGCTTGAGGTTCTTTCGTGTTGCGAGGAGCTTGACCATCTGGGAGGAACTGCACTGCATCGGCAATCACATGCCCATCCGCCCCATCGTTGCTGATAATTACAAAGGCTTGGCCACCCTTTTCGAAGTTAAAGGTTCCGAGGGTTTGCCACAGACCATCATCGCTTGGAGCTTTTTTCTGATCGATCGAAAAAGCTTGATCCCCGTCGGCACTGAATACTCGCACTTGTGTTTTAGAGCTACGATTATCTCCAGGAGCATAAGCAACACGAACAATGTACTTTCCGGTTGGTATCTCTGAACCTTCAAAGGTAACAGACTTCTCGCCACGTTTCTGGTTACGGTCGTGTAGATATCCGCTGCCGACGTAATTGGCTACCGAGCTCGAGTCTTCCCAATCGCCGATCTTCTTAGCTTTTGAATTGTCTACAACAATGCCGGGGAGTTGCTCAACCGGGACAACAGTGGACTTGCTACCCTTTGATGACAGGGATCCTTTGAGAGTCGCGATCTGCTGTTGAAGACTTGTAAGACGCTCCTTGTTCTTCGCGAAAGCTTGCTGCTCATCGCTGGAAACGGGTAATGGAATCCTTACCCATTTCGAGACATTTTCATGATCCATCGCAATCGATGATTTCAGAATGCCCGCCAAGGCGTAGTAATCGGAAGTAGGAATCGGATCGAACTTGTGATCATGACACCTTGCACAACTCAGCGTTTGTCCCAGAAACGCTTTCCCTAAGACATCGAGTTGCTCATCAATAGCGTCCATCTCCAATTGCTTTTTATCTTGCTCTTCATAGTTATGATCCCCAATCGCCAGAAAGGTGGTAGCAACCAATCGGTCTTGGGCTTGGAGCAATTCCGAACCGGAGAGGGGGGCAGATGCATCTTGATGCTCTTGAGCGTGTAGCAAATCCCCTGCAACTTGCTCCATGACGAAGACGTCAAATGGTTTATCTTGCTGGAAGGATCGGATTAAGTAGTTTCGATACCGCCATACATCGCCAAGGACAAATCCTCGTAGCGTCAACGATTCCGCATATCGCACCACGTCCATCCAATGCCTCGCAAACCGTTCTGCATAACGAGGCGAAGCGAGGAGCTCATCTACCAAAAGCTCCCTTTCCCTTGCGTCCACTAACTCCTGTGCAGCTCCCCCATTTCTGGATCCTTGCAAACGATTTTTCGCTGCCTCCGAATCCTCGTACGATGGGTTCAAACCATGCAAGTCGATATAGAGCCGACGTATCCAGGTTGCATCGTCAACCAAAGGACTTGGTTCAATCGATGTCTGTCGATAGCGATCGTCCAACCAAACATCGATCAGATTTGCAGTTTCAAGTTGATCGGAATTGACGGCGTTAGAACGGTCAACTCGAGTTGCGAGTCCTTGACTTGAAACACCATTCGAATGTTCCAATTGCATCAGTGGACGGTAAGCCCAATGCTCTCGGGCGCGGGCAACGCTCAATGGGGATGCAGAACTGCCACCGGATGTTCCCGGCTCCATTTCGCCGGAATCTCCTTCTGGAGATCGCTCGAAGGATTCCGATACAGCCATACCCGTCCGAATCCACTCCCTCAACAATTGAATCTGGTCCGCGTCGAGTTTCCCATCGGGAGGCATTTGCAATTTCGGGTCGCGGTATTCGATCGCGCGCAGAAACAGACTTGTATCTGTATCAGCTAACTCCACTGCAGGTCCAGAATCGCCGCCGCGAAGAATCAACTCTTTGGAGTCGACGCTCAATCCGCCATTCTTCTCAGTCTTCGACGAATGGCATTCCGAACATTTCTCGATCAATAATGGTCGAACGTGCTTTTCAAAAAACTCTCCTGCATCCTCGGCATTCTGCCCGAATCCAAGTTCAACGCTACTCGTTAGGACTATCCCAATTCCTAAGATGGCTTTGATCGAATCCACCTTTCGCGGGATAGATCGCAAGAGCACGATCCAGCCCCCACTGAATATCCCCGAATCATTCAACAGCACACAACCACGAGCCATACGAATACTTCCAACCAGAACCTGTTTCTGAACAAACATGCAGTTACATGATTATGACTGATTCTTCACCTTCCTGCACGCTCCCCTAGCCTATAAAAAAGCCTATTTCGCAGGCTCCTTCCCCGAATTCGCTTGCGAATCGACTCGCTAAGTTCGAAAATCCATTCTTCTCTCCAATGCTAACTTTAAAGTCTCGATTAGTTCAAACACTTGAGCAAGCAATAGTCTAAAGTAAACACCCAGAGCCATCGCTAAACTACCTACCAACCAACCTACCAATTGCCTTCGGACGGACTTTATGTTCGTCGCTTGGCAGTGAAACGCGGTAGGACGCTAACACGGAAGGATACTTCATTGAGAAGCAAGCTGGACCCTGACGACAAAACCGATGATATAAACTTGAAACGAGCAAGCCAAGTTTGGATTCCCAGACGCTCGATCATCGCCGTTGCTTTGTTGGTCTCCATGGCCATAGTCACACTTGCCCAACCTCCTGGTCGACGGTTTCGCCGCGATTGGCAATCTGCTGGCCGTGGAGGAATCCCAAGCTGGCAAGTCGACAGCAAATTCTCGAAGGACACCTTTACCTTCGTCCGGATCAAATACGACTCAGCGGGGTATCGGCGTGGGGGAGGATGGGCAACGGACTTTCGAGATAGCGAACTGAACTTTTCGCTGCGGCTAAAACAATTGACCACCATCAACGTCAACCCAGAACCGATCGTCCTCGAACTAACAGACCCGAAGCTATTCGAGTATCCCTTTATTTATATCATCGAGCCCGGAGACTTGATGTTCCACGAACCGGAAGTCCTCGCCCTCCGCAAGTACCTTCTAAAAGGTGGCTTTTTAATGGTCGATGATTTCTGGGGTGATTCGGAATACGAAAATTTCTACCGTGAAATCAAAAGGGTATTTCCAGACCGCGAACCGGAAGAAGTCCCACTCGAACACGAAATCTTCCATTGCGTTTATGACCTAAAAGAAAAACCCCAGTTGCCATCGATCCACGCTGCTTGGGCTGGCCGCGATTCGGGGGTAACCTGGGAACCACGTTACGACTCCGACACATCCAAGCCTCACTACCGAGCGATCTATGACGATGCAGGTCGAATCATGGTCTTCATCTGCCACAATACAGATATGGGCGATGGATGGGAACGAGAAGGAGAAGACCCTTGGTACTTTGAAGAGTTCTCCGTCAAAAAAGCCTATCCGCTCGGCATCAACATCGTCACCTACGCGATGACACACTAAGAACCAAAAACTTTCGACTCAACAGGAATCATCCCAATTGTCAAGCGAGCCAAACACACACTCAACTTCCGTCGGTGAACCTAACGATCCACATACTGATGCGGTATTGTTCGAACAGATCCGTGAAGGCAAGCGGCGAATCGAAACCGAATTAACCAAAACAATCGTCGGGCAGAAAGATGTAATCGAACAGCTGCTCATCTGCCTATTCTCCGGAAGCCATTGCTTGATCACCGGCGCACCGGGCTTGGCAAAAACCCTGCTCGTTCGAAGCGTCGCTCAGATTTTTCATCTCGCGTTCAGCCGCATTCAATTCACTCCCGATCTGATGCCAGCGGACATTACCGGCACGGAAATCTTGAGCGATCAATCCGGCAAGCGAGAATTTCAGTTCGTCCAAGGTCCTATATTCGCCAACGTCATCCTTGCAGATGAGATCAACCGAACCCCACCTAAAACACAATCTGCATTGCTCGAGGCAATGCAAGAGCGACAAGTCACCGCTGCCGGAAAACGTTTCGCTCTACCATCCCCATTCTTTGTGCTCGCCACGCAAAACCCCATCGAGATGGAAGGGACCTATCCACTACCCGAAGCCCAACTCGATCGATTCATGTTCAATGTTCTGATCGATTATCTGCCGTTCGAAGATGAGTTGAAAGTTGTCTTAGACACCACAAGCAAATCCCCCGATACCATCGAGCCACTGTTTTCAGGGGAAGATATCCTCGGTTTCCAACGACTAGTCCGGAAAATGCCAATCGCCGATGAAGTCGCTAGATACGCCGTTCAACTTGTTGCCTCAACGCGTCCGGGGCAACCGCAGGCTCCGAAATGGGTCGAGGAATCCATTACCTGGGGAGCAGGATTGCGCGCAGCCCAGATGCTTGTTCTCGGCGCAAAAGCACGTGCATTGCTTCGAGGTAACACGCACGTCCAGTTTGATGACATCACGGCACTCGCCGCACCGGTCCTTCGACATCGACTTTTGCTTTCTTACAAAGCGGAGGCCGAAGGATGGACGATCGAAAAATTCATCGAACGATTGCTCAACGAATTGCCACCTAAATAATTCCAACAAGAAAACTTGTCCGTAACCCAGTGCTCGTATCCCAACTAGCCTACCCCAAACTCTTCCTGGACTGCCTCCTTGAACACTCCTAGCGACACTTCTTCAACTCGATCGCAATGGATCGATCTAAAAACGTTGATGTCAGTTCGCAACTTGCATTGGCGTGCTCAGAAAGTCGTCGACGGCTTCCAATCCGGGCTTCACCGTAGCCCCAAGCATGGGTTTTCCGTTGAATTCAGCGAGTATCGTCCCTACAGCACCGGAGATGATCCTAAGACCATCGATTGGAAACTCTATGCTCGCAGTGATCGTTATTATCAGAAGCGTTTCGAGGATGAAACTAATCGACGCTGCTACTTAGTAATCGACCAAAGCAAATCGATGCAGTTCCACTCTTGCGAACCCACCAAACTGGAATACGCGCGTACTCTCGTTGCAACGATCGCTTTGTTTTTACTTCAACAACGCGATGCTGTCGGTGCTGTAACATTTTCTCAATCCATCCATGACTGGCTCCCTTCACGCTTTCGAACAGGCCAATTCCAACGCATTCTCTCAATGCTAGAACATCCTTGTAGCGGCTCAAGCACTGATCTTGTAGCTCCGCTTCAACAGGTTGCAAATCTGGTAAGGCATCGAAGCCTCATTGTGATTCTCTCTGACTTTTTGGTAGATCCCGCACCGTTGCAAACACCTTTGGCATTCCTCAGAGCGCGACGTCACGAAGTGGTTTTGTTGCGCGTACTCGATCCGGAAGAAAAGAACTTTCAACCGAACAAGCCTGTCCTCATCCGTGAAATCGAATCCGGTCAGGAACGCTTCATCGATCCTGCGTCCGTCCATGCTACCTACCGGAACCGGTTCGAAGCGCATCGCAACTCGCTAGGTTCCGTACTTGCACCCTTGGGAATTCCGCTCGTAGAGTTCTTATCTACCGATCCGATGGAGCAAGTGCTCGGGAAATTCCTATCCCACCGAGAGCATCCACGCTCGGGAGCCCTCTCCCCATGAGCTTGCTTACCCCCCTATACGCTCTCGCGGCCCTCGGAATCCTAGCCCCGATCATCTTTCACTTAGTGCGGAAACGTCCTAAGGATATTCAAGAGTTCAGCTCCGTTCTCTTTCTGGATTCGAATCCACCGAAGTTCAGTAATCGCAGTCATCTCGATAACATCTGGTTGTTACTACTTCGAATTGCCGCGTTCTCGCTCCTCGCATTCGCTTTCACAAGGCCATTCTTGAAAAACCAGATCGAATCGGGCGATCAAGCAAATGTCCCTGTGGAACGGCTTCTACTGATCGATACGAGTGCAAGCATGCAGCGAGAAGGGGTCTGGGAACAGGCGGTTGCGCATGCAAAGAAAGTCATCGCCGATTCCAAACCGGGCGATCGAGTTTCAATCTACTCGTTGGACGAATCACTTACTGCCGTTTTCAACGCGGGACAGCTCAAAACGGGGCAGTTCAAAAACGGACAACCATCCGAACAAACCTCCGTCTCGTCGAATCCGCTTGCCCTTGCCGCAATCGACACCCTTAAACCAACCTGGCTTCGATCCGACCTTGGGAAAGCCCTCACGCAAGCCACGGAGCTGATCGAACAACACAAGAGCGACCAGTCAAATTCCTCGGAAGCAGATATAAGCGATTCGACACATCTTTCTGAGATCAACGAAGTTTTCCTCATATCGGACTTCCCTCGTGATGGCACTCTAGAGAATTTCCAAAGTGGATCTTGGCCAGAGAATGTAAGCTTGGTCCCACTGCGATGCACACCCCGCCAGGAGGGGAACGCTTACGCGAACATCCTTCCGATCGACGAAACATCTGCGAATACCGCATCCGACCAGGAAGTCCGTGTCATGCTTGCCAATAGCGAACTGTCGCAAACTGATCGCCTATCGATACGTTGGCTCGATGCCGATGGAAAAACGATACTGAATACAACCTCGGAACATTCCGTTCCACCAGGGCAACAACAGATAGTGCGAATTCCGATCCCAGTTCCAACATCCAACACAAACTTGAAATCGGTTTCCAGTAGATGGATTCTTGAACTCTCCGGCGACTCCCAACCTTTCGACAACCGCTGTTACTATTCTACAGAAGTTGCAACGAATATTGAGGTGGGTTTTATTGATCGAGTGCCGCCGAATGCAGAAAACTCACTCTGGTTTTTTGCGAAACGGGTTCCGCTTTCAAGAGTCTTTGAAACGGTTCAATGGAGGCTTTTTGAACCTTCGAATGCGTTGGATTCATCCGACACGAAAACCATTCGTTGGTGGGTTGCTTCTGACGCGCTGACGCTGCCTCAAGCTTCTACGCTCACTCCCTTTTTGCAAGGAGGAGGCCATCTACTTTGGGTGTGGGATCATCCTGAGGAAGCTGTCGCAAACCAAGCAGCAGACCTACATGCGGTAAAGCGCCAAATACTTCAATCTCTGTTTTCAGACTCGAACAACCCGACGGTTGATCCCCCTAAACTCGACGAATTGGAAATCACCGAAGCCGGCTCGAAATCTTTCGCATTGCTGGAGAACATCCAATTGAATCATCCTGTGTTCAGCTCGTTCGCGGATCCTAAATTCAACGATTTCTCCAAAGTTCGTTTCTGGCATCACCGAGTTATCTCTAACCTCGACAACTCATCATGGAATGTGCTTGCACGATTTGATGACGGGTCGCCTGCGATGATGGAACGTGGGATCGGTAAAGGCAAAGTAACGATTCTGACCAGTGGTTGGCAAACCAACGATAGCCAATTGGCACTATCAAGCAAATTCGTTCCAATCCTTGCGGGACTATTCGAACAAGCATATCCGTCGAAGCGTCCCCCCGAACGATTTGCGGGAGATGCCTACATCCCAGGGGAGAACGAAAGGGGGCTTATTAGTCCTTCAGGCAAAACACTTCGTTTCGAAAACACATCTCCATTCCAACTCAACGAACTTGGTTTTTACAACATCGAAGACAAGATGGACGCCCAAGTCCAATCGAACGGAGTTACGTCGAACACCGCAGAAGTTCCCAAGCAATTCTTAGCGGTAAACATAGCCAAATCGGAACATCGAATCGACCCTCTGGAAACCGAGGAATTCAGCCGTTTTGGCATTCGATTAGAGACGAGTAATTCGCGAGAAAAGAACTTAGACAAAATAGCGAGTGCCAAGCGGCAATCAGAAGAACTCGAGTCAAAACAACAATACTGGTGGTGGATCATCCTCGGGGTACTGGTGTTAACGACTTTTGAGACACTCTGGGGAATACAACGCGTATTTTTCAGCGATCGCAACTCCACGACCGACGCCCTCGCTTGAGCAATGGAACCCAATATGCATCCCAACATACTCAATCGAATCACTCGCGTTGCAGATCGGCTTCGCAGCCAAGCGTTAGCTACTTGCTTGCTACTGTTTTGGATGGTTGTCCTACTACTCGCGATACAAGGATTTCTGCCAACACTGCGGTTTCCGCGACAAGTATCTGGCGCGATCGATTTTTCGTCACCCACGAGCCTTCTATGGGGATTACTCTTTGTCGGTCCGCTCGCCCTCTACGTAATCACTCGGTTCGCTTATCGTAATCCCAGGGATATTGCCCAACGCATCGAGTCGAAATACCCGGATCTGAAGCAACGACTCTTCACCTTGATGTCTCCCGCCCGAGACGGGGAATCCGAGTTCATGCGAAACAGGCTTATCCTAAGCACACTAGAACACTCCGAACGGCATCCGTGGACCCAATTGGCTCCCTCAGGTCGTTATCGGTGGATGTGGTTCGGCCAAAGTGTATTTGCGCTTTGCACCGTTTCTTACCTACTGTTCAATCCCTCTTCTATTCCACAAGTAGAATCCGTTGCAAAGCTCCCTGAAACGGATTCATTCACGGTGGAGCCCGGGAGCATCGAATTAGAAGCAGGCTCGGATTTATTGATAACCGTACGCTTCGGGAATGGTGTATCAAAACAAGCAACGCTGATCGCACGAGATGAGACTGGAGGAACTGTATCCATTCCAATGCAAGGAAGTCTAAACGACGCGTTGGCAAGCTCGACGGTTCGCAAAGTCAAATCACCTATCGAGTATCGCGTGGTCGTCGGCGAACAGTCAAGCGAAACATTCCAAGTCAAGCTATATGAGCATCCGACAATCGTTACCTCCGATGCTTCGATCAAGTATCCATCCTATGCGCGATTAGAAGACAAGGAAATCAAGAATACTCGCAGAGTCACTGCGGTTGATGGCTCCACGGTCTTATGGGATCTTGCGATTAACAAACCGGTGAAGACTGCTGAACTAGTCGATGAGCAAGGATCCGTTTTGCCACTTACCATCGATCCGACGGATCCCACTAAGTATCGGATTCCCTTGACTCTGAACGAATCCCAGCGATACCAAATACGACTCGTCGATGCACAAGATCGCACATCAAAAGCCAAAGAAGAACTAAGTGTAAAAATCTTGCCAAATCAGGAACCGCAACTCAAATTGACCAGTCCGCTGGATCAACGGGTTTCGGCTATACAAGAACTTGCCGTAAGCGCAAAAGCTCAAGATGATTTCGGAATCCTACGTACCGGAATTAGTGTCGCGGTCGGAGATCGCGAACCGGAGGAGATCGTCCTAAGCGAAACCCCTTCCCCGACAGTGTTAGAACAACCATCCAATAATCTATCAGCGACACCTTCGGAAACGTCCGCAACGAGTCCTCAGCTACAGGCTGTCAAAAAACAAGAGATCAAGTATCTCATCGATCTCGAATCACTCGATGCGAAAGCCGATCAGTTGGTAACGTATCACTTCTGGACAGAGGATCAGAGTCGTTCCGGAGAAACACGTCGCGTTGATAGCGATCTGTTTTTTGCCGAGATACGTCCTTTCGAAGAATTGTTCCGGGAATCCGAGGCATCAGCCACCGAGCAACGCCAACAGCAGCAGCAACAGCAGCAAAACTCACCGGCTGGACAACAAGCAGAAGAGTTGGCAGAGCTACAAAAGAAGATCATGACCGCCGCATGGAACATCCTGCGGTCGTGGCCCAACAACAAAACCGAAAACTCGTTGGCTCCCGAGTTCAAGGAAAAAATCGACGTAGTCAAAGCATCTCAAGAGCAAGCGCTCGAACAAAGCAAGGCTCTTGAGCAACAGCTACAGGATCCTAAGTCCCTCAGTGAGCTTGTTGGGGTGCAGACAGCCATGCAGGGAGCGATCGAGAAACTACAAGCTGCTCCGGCTCCGAGCGATTCGATCATGATTCGGGAATCCATGACGGAAATGCGTAAAGCGTACGAAGGGCTTTTGCGTCTGCGAGCTAGGGAACACGAGATTGTTCAATCTCAACAGCAGCAATCCTCAAGCTCTCAGTCCCAGTCCGCAAGTCAGCGAAATCGCCAACAGCAAATCGAACAATTGCAACTTGAGCAATCCCCGAGTCGTTACGAAGAAGAATCACAACCCATGCCGGAAGAAGCTCCGGCGGACAAAGAAATGCGGCAAGTGATGAACCGCCTCGACGAACTTGCAAAGCGTCAAGCAGATCTTAACGAACAGATACGTGAACTCGATGTTCAATTGCAGTTAGAGCAGGAGAAAAGCAAACGGACTGAACTCGAAGAGCAGCTACAACGACTTCGAGAAGAACAAGAGGAAATGATTCGCGATACAGACGAAGTGCTTGAGCGAATGAACACTTCGGACATGAATGCAACAGAGTCGCAGCAAAACATGGAAGAGGCTCGCAAGCAAGTCGAACAAGCACGTGAACAAATGCAACAAGCTCAACAGCAACTTGAAAATCAGCAAACTTCCTCGGCATTGAATTCCGCTTCACGTGCCCAGCAATCGGTCGATCAAACGCGGCAACAGCTACGCGAACAGTCCTCGCAAGCCCTTGAGCAACAAGTATCGAATCTTGTGCAACAAGCCCAGAACATTGAGAAGCGTCAAAGCGAACTTGAGCAGTTGCTAAAAGACCAAACAGTCGAGGAGCCACGAAAGGCCGATAATCCATCCGCTCCGAGAGAATCCATGCTTCGCAGTGAAGCGGAGTTAGCCCAACAAGCGAACCCGGCAAGCAATCCATCGGAGGGTTGGAAATCCCAAAAGGAAGATCTACAACAGTTGCTTGAGGGCATCAAAGAGACGGTCGAGCAAGCAGAGTCCAGTGAGCCGCTTCTTGCCGAACAACTCTATGATACGTACCGAGATTCGGTCCAAGAGAATACTGAACAGCGTCTTGATCGAATCCCCATGCTCATCGAGCGGGGACTCGATCAACCTGCTCTCGAAGATGCCAAGGCGGTTTCGGATCAAATACAAAAACTGCGGCAGCGTATCGAAGATGCATCGCAGAGTGTTCTCGGCAATGAAACCGAATCACTTCGTCGCGCGATGCAGGAAATCCAAGAGGCGCAAAGCGAAGTCGATAGCGAGCTTCAACGCCAATCCGGCCAAGGTGCCGAAGATCTAAATTCCAAGAGTCCAAATTCAGAGGACTCCAATCCAGAGAATTCCAATTCAGAAGATTCGAGGAGAAGTAGCCAGCAAGGCCTTAACAATCAGCAGGGCCGTAACAAACAACAAGGGAGTGACAACGAAGCAGGTCGTAACAACGAAGAAGACCGAAGCAACGAACAAGGTTCCAATAGCCAACAGGGTTCCGACAACCAGCAAGCTCAAGATCAAAATAACCAAAGGAACGAAGGGGGTAGCGAAGCTAACGCGGAAGGGGATAGACCAGGAACCTCCGCGAATCCAGGGAACTCTTCCCCTCGAGAATCACAGAATCGACGCAACACCGATTCTCAGCAATCGCTTCTTGAGCAGATTGAAGCCGAGCAGGCATCTGGGAACCAGGGAGAGAATCGACGTGCAGGTCGCGCAAGTGGCGAAGGTGGTCTGCAAGCCGCACCGATTACCGGAGAAGATTATGCACATTGGAGCGATCGATTACGAGAAGTGGAAGAGTTGATCAGAGATCCCAACTGGAAAGCGGAGGCGGCGCGGATTCGCGAAGCCGCACGAGATTTCCGAGTAGAGTACCTTCGTCACTCCAAGGAACCGCAATGGGACTTAGTGAAAAAACTTGTGTCTGATCCCTTAAAGGATCTGCAAAAGAAGGTCAAAGAAGAGTTGCTGCGCAAGTCAGCCAAGCAGAATGAAATTGTGCCTCTCGATCGCGATCCCGTCCCGGAGCGTTTTCAGTCGAAGCTCGACCGATACTTTGAAGAACTCGGTACTGGGGAACGGAAATGAACGAGTGGCTATCGAGTATCTATTTGGTACGTCAGGAATGGCTTGCGGGCTTTTCTGTCCTTTGGGTTGTGCTCTCAATCTTGCATTGGTTTTCCTACAGCAACCAAACACCACTGTCTGCTCGGATATTAGGCACCGGTGTAAGGGCAATAGGGCTGGCGTTGCTCCTGTTGTGCTTACTGGAACCTCTTCGAAGCGTCAGCGTACCGATGCCTCAGGCGAACACGGTTGCGATTTTGCTTGACGACAGTCGCTCGATGCGAGCATTGCTTACCGACAAGTCGGCGGTCAACGCTTCATCCGCCGAACCGGCTCTCTCCGAGGAATTCCGAACCATCATTGATGGCACGGACTCTTGGATGGGAACTTTGGAGGAAACTTTTCGAGTGCGCAGATACCTCTTTGGCGATCAATTAAAGAGTGTCGATAGCTTGGCAAGTTGGACGGGCAACTCCAATCACTCACAGCTCTATTCTGCGGTTGCGAATATCGAGAAGAGGCTTGGGGTAGACCCACCATCGGCGATCGTATTGATCTCAGACGGAAGATCTTCACAACCGACAATCGACACGGGCAATACCCCCGTGTTTCCTCTGATTCTCTCTTCAAAAGGGGATGGCAAACGCGATCTTTGGATCGAGGATGTTGGCTCGCAATCAAGCGAATTTGAAACAGCACCGATTTCGCTTCAAGTCAAACTTGGTCAACAAGGATTAAACAGTGAGGAAGTCGAAGTCACATTATATGAGATCGACGGAACTTTGATTGAAACCAAACAAACCACAATCTCCAGCAAGGAGAAGAGCCCGACTGTCAGATTCCAGGTACGTCCCAAACATTCAGGACCGCAGAGCTACCGAATATCGGCTCGATTGCTTCGAGGCGTTGAGGGTTATGAAACAACCTTGGAGAACAACCAGAGATGGGTTGCCGTAGATCGTGGGAATGGTCCGTACCGAATCCTTTATTTATCAGGGAGACCGAATTGGGAATTTAAGTTTCTTCGCAGAGCATTGAGTGAAGATCCCGAGATACAGATTACCGGCTTGGTGCGTATTGCAAAGAAGCAGCCCAAGTTCAGTTTTCGAGGCAAAGCCGATTCGGATACCAATCCGTTATTTTCCGGATTTGAGGATGTGCCAGAAGAAGCCAAAGAACAAATCGACGAACCCGTCTTTGCACGGCTTGGCGTGCAATCCAAAGAGGAGCTAACCCGAGGATTTCCAAAGGATGCAAAGGAGCTTTTCGCGTACTCGGCTATTGTAATCGATGATTTAGAGCTGGAGTTCTTTACCATCGAGCAATTGCAGTTGCTCAGGGAATACGTCACCCAAAGAGGAGGAACTTTGTTGGCTCTAGGAGGCCAAGAGAGCCTAAGAGGTCGCAATTTTCGCGATTCGATTCTCGGTCAGATGCTTCCTGTTTACGGCGATTCCCGCGAGCCGCAATTATTCGAACCACAACCGGGATCCGGATCCGAAAATATCAACCCTTTGCGGTTTAGCTTGACTCGAGAAGGATGGTTACAACCGTTCCTTCGTTTGGAAGACAACGAGCCCGATGAAAAACGCCGAATCGAAGCGATGCCGGACTTTCTTGTTTGGAACGAAGTCGAGGGGGTGAAGGCTGGGGCAAGAGTTCTAGCTGAAGGGACACAATCCGATGGGACCAAACTCCCTGTTCTGGCCGTCCAAAAGTTTGGCAAGGGAACAACGGCATCCCTGTTACTCGGTGACTTGTGGAGGTGGGCGTTGATGCCCAATGAGGAAGTATCAAGCCCTGTTCCACAGGCATGGCGACAGCTTATTCGAGGCCTAATCGTAGATGTCCCAAAGCGAGTCACCATGGAAACCTCGATCGATGAGAGAGAACCATCTCGGCGGAACATCATGGTTCGCGTAAAGGATGCAGATTTCACAGCCATGGATAACGCAACGGTAGAACTTACGATTACACCTCCGATGGGTGAACCTTTGCGGTCCATCGCCTTTTCATCGCAAGAATCCGCAGGACTTTATGAATCGAGTATCCTTATGAAGGATAGTGGCGTTTACCAAATCCTCGCAACGGTTGCTGGCGGAAGTGCTTCAACGAGTGTGAACGAAGACATCGGTCAGGCGGCTACTTCATTCGTCCATGAACCCGAAGTTCGCGAGCTAAATCGATGCGAATTCGATATCTCAAGTCTTTCACGGTTGGCAGAGGACAGTGGAGGAGCTGTGATCCGGTTGGACGATCTAAGCTCACTAGCGAGCCGAATACCGACCGAGAATCTACAATTTACGCAGCAGCGAATCGATCCCCTTTGGCATACACCATGGTGGCTAGCAGCCGCGTTAGGCTGTTTGGTCGCTGAGTGGTGGTGGAGGAGAAAACATGGGATGGCTTAATTCCCCAAAGCGGTACTTGCTAACGACACTTAAGTTGAACGTACTTGTTTGGCCATTGACAGCGTTCGCGCAATCAAGTCAGTCACAAGCTTCTGGAGCCTTCGACCAAACATCTAATTCGTCATCCCCGGTAATCGTCGCCCCAAGGGAAGGTATCACAGGGGAAAGTGACATAGGGGATGCATGTATCGTTATAGGGGCTCCTGGAGAACCTCAGTACGGTGAGATGTTTTCTCAATGGGCGAATCTCTGGGCAGAAGGCCTTTCGTCGAGCCGAACCCAACTTATCGGTCATTCAACACAGCAAGCCTCGGACCTTTCTGATCGTGAATCGCTCAAAAGATGGATCGCTCAAACCAAGGTGCTTGATCCGAAACGAACGCGCTGGCTGATTCTCCTTGGACACGGAACCTTTGACGGAAAAACGGCGAAATTCAATCTCAGAGGGGAAGACATTTCCTCGTCGGAATTACAGCAGTGGCTAGATGGGGATACAGCCCAATGGGTAATCGTTGTAGGTGCTGCAAGTTCTGCACCATTTTTAAAAGCGTTGTCGGGCCCGAACCGTGTCGTCATCGTCTCCACAAAGAACTCCAACGAAAGCAACTTTTCGCGATTCGGTGGATTCTTGAGTCAAAGCCTCCATGAAGAGACATCAGACCTAGACCACGATGGAGTCGTCTCGATCCTCGAAGCGTTCGTCTGTGGTTCACAAAAAACGAAGCAGTACTACGAAGACAACCGCTTGCTGGCAACCGAGCATCCCTTGCTTGAAGATAATGCAGACTCACTAGGTACAAGCGGAGAGAGCTACCGAGGAACTCGCCCCGTGGCAATAAGCTCAGCGGGCAATACTCCAATGGAGAAAATGGATGGAAGGCTAGCGAAGCGGATTACGCTTAAAGTGCGTCCGTCAGATCGTGGGCTCTCAGGGGAGGCCCTAGAAGCGATCGAAAAGCTGGAGATGCAGATCGATAACTTACGGTCTAACAAAGAGTCGCTGCAACCCGACGACTACTACTCGAAGCTCGAGACGATCTTCCTGGAGATTGCCAAGATTCGCTTCGGGCCCCGTAGTTAGTGTTGCTGCTCGATACAGTGTTGTGGCTCGATGGTTGTGTTGCTTGAATGCTCTGGAGCAATCAATCCGGCAGAGCGTAA
>Ga0214163_1000167_pt1 | contig 30507 bp, 18 predicted proteins | sample LakMenepilimnion_2_FD_153001 | JGI IMG/M metagenome (GOLD analysis project Ga0214163, IMG submission 153001) | Freshwater microbial communities from Lake Mendota, WI - Practice 15JUN2010 epilimnion v4 | ecosystem: Environmental > Aquatic > Freshwater > Lake > Epilimnion/Euphotic zone | place... | reverse complement strand
GCGCGCGTGGGGGGACGCCCGACCCAGCGGGCGAGGGGGAGCAGCGCGCGCAGGGGTCTGTCTTGCTTACCAGCAATCCGCTAGCACGATCTAACTGTGTTGCCCACCTCGCCTCGGGCACACTGATCTACACAACTCGCTGCCAACGAATCGAAATCCAACTGCAACTGCTCATACTCCCGCTTCGCCGAAAACTCTTTGAACATCATGCTCGGCTGAACGTCGTGGTTGTTCTGATACTTCGAACTGCAAAACTCGCCAATCTCCCCGACAATCTCATGATAAGCGATCTGGCAGATGCGAATCCCCGCATATATCCGTATCGGCTGAACGGTAAACAACTCAATGGTCCAGTGCCCTTGGAAACCTATGTTCCCAAAACCGCCCGACCCATGCACAAATAACCCCAATCGCGATAACGAAGACCGCCCCTCAATCATCGGTACCAAACGCTTCGTCTCGGTGTACTCGACCGTCCTGGCCAAATAAACCTGACCCGGACTCAGTATCAAACCTTCTTCTGGAATCATCAGGCGACGGAAGCGATTCGGCTCTTTGACATCGAGCACCACCTCTTCGTAGACCAGCAATTCATTGTGCAACGTCAAGTCGACGCTGTTGGGATTGCAGTGCTCGTCCTTGAACGGCGTAATGCAAATGTCCGACCCCAATCGAGATCGGATCTCTTCACCCGTAAGAATCATGCGGAATCCTTGCCAGAAACAGAGAAAAGTCTGGAGTAAAGGAAAAGGCTGAAATGCAGATAGAGGATGTGTGGCAGTGACGCCCTGCGAAAAGATAATCGCTCCAAGGGGACTTCGGCTAGCACCCCAACACGTTTCCTGAGTTACTTTCCTCCCTTTTCTGCCCCTCTTGGACACTTTTCGCACCGTTCAACCCCACACTACAGCGAAATCCCCTCCATAAACGGGACTTGCTCCTAACCAGAACACGCGGTCAGTTGGTCTACCGGGATATGTTCCTTATGAACTATCCTAGAACACGTCCAAATACCAAACTTCTCCCTCAACATAGACTTGTTCTATGTTCGGACTGCATGACTTACTCCTCCGATGAACAACTCTCACATCCCTAAATCCGACCCACTTCCGGTCCCCTTGCAACCCGAGCCACGGCAATCTTGGAAACCCTGGCTCTGGATCGCAGGTTGCCTGCTGAGTTTCCTCGCCGGACGATTCTTGCTCCCCGCTTCCCACCACGCGGAAGAACGACTGTCCATCGCCAAATCAAACCACCATCACACTCCCGGTGACGCGATCGTCGTTACCACCGAACCAGTAACCACTCGTACCCTGGATCGAACCGTCGAAGCTGTCGGTACCCTCTACGGTTTTGAAGAAGTCGAGATCAGCTCGAAACTAGATGGCACCGTCGCGAAAATCCACTACGACCTATCAAGCGTCGTCAAACCAGGCGACGTTCTCCTCGAACTCGATTCGACCGACGCAAGCCTCGCGCTCGATCAAGCCCAGCGCAGCCTTCAAGCCGAGCTTTCAAAATGGGGATTCGCTTCCGTTCCCGATGAATCCTACGATCGCAACCAACTACCGATGGTAGTCTCTGCCAAGCTTCGACTCGACCTAGCTCGCTCTCGACTCGAACGGATGCTTCCTTTGGAATTGACCCGATCGATCAGCGCCGATGATCTCGAGCAAGCCAAGTCGGAAACGCGAATCGCGGAATCCGAATGGAAGAACCAACTCCTACTTGCAAACTCCGCTGCTGCAAACGCACGACTGAAAGCTGCCGACCTAGCCATCGCCATGCAACGCTTGAAGGATTGCCAAATCTGCGTCCCGAATCCAACTCTTACCGAAAGCGACATGCCGGCACTCTACACCGTTTCCGAACGCATGGTCTCCGAAGGCACCCACGTTCGACCAAGCTCCGTCGTCTTTCGCATCGTCCTCGGCCGAACACTAAAACTTCGCTTGTCGATCCCAGAAGTTCACGCATCTTCTCTCGCGATCGATCAAAGAGTTCAAATCACCACCTCGGCTTCTTCTGAATTCCAATGGGGACGCGTCGCGAAGATCAGCCCCGCAATCGACCGCGCTACACGAACCTTTATCGTCGAAGTAGAAGTCCCCAATGAAGACGGCAAAAGCAAACCTGGAAGCTTTGCCAAAGCCAAGATCCTCATCGGTCGCAGCGACAACGCAATCACAATCCCACTCGCAGGACTCTATTCCTCAGCCGGTATCAACAAGATCTTCCTAGCCGACGCAGACTCCGCTCGCGAAATTCGAGTCACTCTCGGCGATCAGTCCGGAGAATGGATCGAAATCGCTTCACCCGCACTCCCAGCAACCTCCCGCGTTGTCACCAGTGGACAACGACTCCTTGCCGACGGCACTCGCATCTCGGAACGTAATCCCACCGTTGGCTCGGCGAACACAGCACCTACTAACGCAGCGCCTAACAACGCAGCGCCTACTAACACAGAGACCAAGGACCACGCAGCACTTCCATGAGCATCTCTGAAATCTGCATCCGCCGGCCAGTCTTCACTTGGGTACTGGTCCTTGTCCCTGTCGTTCTAGGAATCGTCTCCTACTTCGAACTCGGCGTGGATCTATTCCCCAAAGTCGACTTCCCTGTCATCTCGATCTCTGCCAATTTGCCCGGTGCAAGCGCCGAGGAAATGGAAAGTTCGGTGACGAAACCGCTCGAAGAAGCACTTAACACGATCGCCGGTATCGACGAACTTCGCTCTGTCACCCGCGAAGGGCTCAGCACCATCGTGGTCCGTTTCGTCCTCGAAAAGAACGGCGATGTCGGAGCACAAGAAGCCAGAGACAAGATCTCCTCGATCACCCGATCTCTCCCCGAAGGGATGGAAACTCCTCTTGTAAACAAATTTGACCTCGATGCTGCGCCAATCATCACCTTGGCTGTCTCCGGCAAACGCGATCTACAAGAAGTCACTGAAATCGCAAAGCACGAAATCCAAGAACTCCTACAAACGGTCCCCGGAGTCGGAAACGTCTTCCTCTCGGGAGGCAGAAGCCGCGCGATCAACGTTCGCGTCGACACAGATCAATTGCGCGCCTTGGAAATCTCCATCGAAGATGTTCGCAGAGCTCTGATCACGCAAAACCTCGAAGTCCCCGGCGGCATCGTTGACCAAGGCCCTCGCGAAATGGTCCTTCGTACCCTCGGACGAATCACTCGCCCCGAAGACTTCAATAACTTGATCGTCGCAAACAGAAACGGTTACCCCATCCGAATCAAAGACATCGGACGTGCGGAAGACTCCATCGAAGAGCCGCGAGGCTTGAGCCGTCTCGATGGCCAAAACGCAGTGAGCTTGTTCGTCCAAAAGCAATCTGGCACCAACACAGTGGCGATCTCCGATGCCATCGAAGAGCGTTTAAAGAAAATCAAAAAGTCTCTTCCGCAAGACATCATTGTCGAAGTCACCCAAGACCAATCGCGGTTCATACGCGTCTCGATGGAAGAAGTTAAATTCCACCTGATGCTTGCCGCTGTACTCGTCGGTGCGACAATCCTTTTGTTTATTCGCGATTGGCGAACAACCATCATCGCTACCCTCGCGATTCCTACATCCATCGTCCCGACCTTTCTCCTGATGCAGTGGATGGGATTCTCTCTGAACAACATCACGATGCTCGGCCTTATCTTGGCCATCGGTATCGTCATCGATGATGCGGTTGTCGTCCATGAAAACATCTTCAGACACATGGAAGAAAATGGGCTCGACGCGATGCAAGCCTCCCGCATCGGAACGAATGAAATCGCTCTTGCCGTTCTCGCAACCAGCTTGTCTCTCGTCGTGATCTTTGTCCCGGTCGCTTTCATGGGTGGTATGGTCGGCCGCTTCTTTAGCAGCTTCGGACTGACCGTCGCCTTCGCTATCCTGATGAGCCTCTTCGTCTCCTTCACCCTGACACCAATGCTCTGCTCTCGCTTCTTGAAACTCGAGAAGACCGACGCAAAGCATTCAGGTTCCAAGTCCAGCCCAATCTACCGCTTGATCGAATCGGTCTATTCATCGATCCTGCAATGGTCCATGAAACACCGATGGATTACGGTCATCACAAGCTTACTAGTCGTATGCTCTACCGTACCGATCATGATGAACCTCGGTGTCAACATGATCCCACGCGACGACCAAAGCGAACTGCAAATCGGATTTATCACCCCAGAAGGCTATACGCTCGAACGAACCGACGAAGTCGTCCGAGAAATCGAATCTCGCCTCGCGGAACTTCCAGGCGTAGTCCATCGCTACACATCGATCGGCCAAGGCGGAAGAGCGAAGGGCCAAGGGGACGTCACTCGAGGTTCGATCTACCTGCGACTCGTCGAACTCGAAGACCGCAAATTCAGCCAATTCGACATCATGCGCAGAACTAGAGAAATCCTCTCTGAATATCCAGACCTACGCACTTCTGTCTCCGACGTCTCCGCCCTCGGCGGCGGACCCAACGGCGATAACCGCATCTTTCAAATCAGCTTACAAGGCCCCGATATCAATCAACTGGCCCAATACGCCGAAACCCTTCGAGCCAAACTTGAAGCCCTCCCAGGCATGGTCGATGTAGACTCCACCCTTTCGATGCGGAAACCCGAACTCCAAGTCTCCATCGATCGCGAACGAGCCATGGATCTGGGAATCCCCGTCCAAAACATCGCAAACACTCTCAACGTACTCGTCGGCGGACAAATCGTCTCAAGCTACAAAGAAGGAACCGAACAATACGATGTCTGGCTCCGCGCTGAAAAACAATTCCGAACCGATTCAAAAAGCCTCTTGGCTCTAACACTCCCCTCCCCGACGGCCGGCCCAATCGAACTCGGAAGCTTGGCTCGATTAAACGAACAACAAGGGCCAAACCAAATCGATCGATTGAATCGCCAACGAACCGTCACGATCATGGCTCACCCCGATGAAGTCTCGCTCAACGACGCCGTTCAATACGCCAATAAATGCGTTGCGGATATGAAACTTCCTCCTGACTACGGTATCGTCTTTGGCGGACAAGCCGACATGCTCAACGAAACCGCTTACTACTTTGCTGTCGCCCTGATCCTGAGCATCACCTTTATGTACTTGATTCTCGCCGCACAATTCGAAAGCTGGATCCACCCTATAAGCATCCTCGCAGCCCTTCCCGTAACGATCCCCTTCGGCCTGCTCTCACTCCTCTTACTGCGAACCCCTCTGGACCTCTATGCCATGTTCGGGCTCTTTATGCTCATCGGCATCGTCAAGAAAAACGGGATTCTCCAAGTCGACAAAACGAATGAACTCAGAAAGGCCGGGATGGAGCGTGAACCTGCAATCCTCGAAGCCAACCACACTCGATTGCGCCCTATCTTGATGACCACCGTGATGCTTATGGCCGCCATGATCCCAATCGCCATGGGCCAAGGCCCCGGCGCAAGCGCTCGGGCCAGCATGGCCAAAGTGATCATCGGCGGACAAGCCCTCTCGCTCCTCCTCTCGCTCATCGTCACCCCCGTCATCTACTCCCTACTCGATGATTTGAAACTGTTTCTCGCCCGCCGCTTTCGCACCTTTTCAACGTTCCTACTACCTCCAAATCCCAACGATCTCCAACAATTGCCCGCGATCGAAAAAGGAAATATCTAAAGAGGAAATCCAAGTTTCCAACACAAAATCCTTCTAGCATTTACAGCGTGACAAACCGGCCTTCGTTATAAATACGTTCGGACAGATACCTTCAGAGTACCTTCGACTCGCCGAGTGTAACTTTCAACCCTCCTACCCTTTACTCCCACCTCACTACTTCGAAAGGCTTTCAAAATGAACTATCGATTAAACAAACATCGCCCAACCTCGAACCGACTCGCCCGCAGGATGCTTGCTGGTATCGCAGTGATGCTCACAACCCCTTCGCTGTGCACACAAGCCAACGACTGGTATCAATGGCGCGGACCGAACCGCGATGGGATCGCTAAAGAATCCAAGCTTCTCGACCAATGGCCTGAGTCCGGTCCAGAAATCGCCTATCGAATCAAAGGACTCGGTTCGGGAATGGCAAGCGTCGCGATCTACGGCGGACTCCTCTACACCATCGGAAACTCCGACGGACAAACCACCCTGCACTGCTTGAACCAAGCCGACGGCACCGTTGCTTGGAAAACACCATTCACCCCAGACAAGGGAGCCGCTAACGGCACCCCAACCTTCGACCCCGAAACCGGTCTCGTCTACGCCCTGAGCTTCGACGGTATCCTTGTTTGCTGCAACGGCCGAACCGGTGAAGTCGTATGGAAGAAAAGCTTCCCTGGCGACTTCGGTGGCAAAATGGAATCGGGCTGGGGATACAGCGAATCACCATTGATCGATGGCAAAAAACTTCTTTGCACCCCAGGTGGCAAAAAGTCGATGGTTGTAGCCCTCGATAAAAAATCAGGCGAAATCCTCTGGTCAGGCAAAGCACCTGAAGGGAAGTCAGCCGACGGACAACTTCGCGGAAACGACGGGGCCGGATACTCCTCGATCGTCATCTCGAATGCCGCCGGTCGAAAACAATATGTCCAACTCGTCGGTCACGGGATCGTCAGCTACGACGCTGAATCCGGTGAACTCCTTTGGAACTACGACCGCGTCGCGAACACCACCGCCAACATCCCTACCCCTCTGATCAACGGTAACTTCGTCTTCTGCTCAACCGGTTACAATGACGGGGGCACCGCACTCCTAGAAATCTCTCGCAACGCCAACAAATGGGATGTGAAAGAAGTCTACTACAAGTCCTCCAAAGAACTTCAAAACCACCACGGTGGTATGATCATGATCGGGGATTATGTCTACATGGGACATGGTCATAACAACGGCTTCCCAGCATGCGTCGAATGGCGCACCGGAAAAGACCTCTGGGAAAAAGGACGCGGCGCCGGTGGCGGATCGGCCGCAATCCTCGCAGCCGATAACAAACTCTTCTTCCGATACCAAGATGGCGTCATGGCTTTGATCGATACCGATACCAAAGCCTACAAACTTCTCGGTCAATTCAAACTTGCAACCCATAACGGTGAAAGCTGGCCACATCCAGTCATCGTCGACGGACAAATGTTTATCCGCGACCAAGACGAACTCGTGGTCTACAAAGTCGGCAAGTAACCGACGCGGCCTTGCGACCAAACACCTACTCTACTTTCAGCTGGCGGCAATAAATGGTATTGCCGTTGGCGACAAACAGAATGCTATGGTTCGCACCACCCAAGATACAAGTTGTTAAAGGTTGCCCTTTGTTTGGTTTGGGCAACACACCGCATGGCCGGCCAGTCGGATCGAAGATCTGAACTCCCAAGTCACTGGTCACGTAATAACGCCCCTTCTTATCTACCGCCATGCCATCTCCCTGCGAAGCTTGCACGTACGGCGGAGCCATCTGAAACTCAAACGGTTTTTGATAATCGTAAGCTAACCGCATCGGCATCACGGGCATCTTTCCATCAAGCTCTCCCATCGCATTGACGCGAAACATCCAAGTCGAATCCCCGCCGTAGTCGGATACCGCTAACGTCCCGCCATCGCGTGACAATGCGATCCCATTCGGCAAATTGATCCCTTCATCGACCACCGTTGTCTTTCCTGTCCCAACGTCGACCCTGACAACCTGTTTCGCTCCAGTATCGGTAAACAAGATATGTCCTTGGGAAGTCACCGCCAGGTCATTGGGTTTGACCCCCTCTGCAATCGTTCGCACCTCACCGGTTGCTATGTCGATCGAAATAATCCGCCCCTTGGACCCCTGGCATCCAATCAACCGCTTGCCATCAGGAGTTAACTCCAAACCACTGACCGACTCTTTCCATAACTCGGTCAAGCTTCCGTCAACTCCCTCAATTCGGAAGATTCCAGGCTTCTTCATATCGCAGAAGTAGACGTTGCCCATCGCATCGGCACACAGTGCGTCGGCGAACCCTAAACCCTCCGCAACCACCTTCCACCCCTGATCGGGCACCAATAAATTCAGGAGTGTTAAATCACCACCGAGATCCCCTCGGGTGTCGTAGACCGGCACATGCTTCTCTTTTCGCCACAACCATTGCATCGCTTCAGGAAAGCGCGAACTGCCGTAATCGTCATTGTGAGCGTACCCCTCGGCCCAATCAAATCGCACATCGTATCCCATGTACTTCAATGACGAGGCCATCAATTCATTGGCGATCGGCCAACTTCCAAACGGATTATCGATGTCGCCACTCGTATCGGACATGTAAACGCGTAGCGGCTTAGGTTCCGTCTTGCGAACCAACGATGGATAGACATCACCTCCTCGCAGATTGGTGAAACTTCCAACCGTCGAGTAGACCTTGCGAAAACTCTCAGGGCGTTCCCAAGCAGCGGTAAAAGCGCAGATCGCTCCAGAACTTGAACCGGCAATTCCTCGCATTTCAGGATCCGAAGTGATGCGATATTGCTTTTGTACCTCAGGTAAAATCTCTTCCAACAAGAACCTCGCATAGCGATCCCCCAGACCGTCATACTCAAGGCTGCGGTTCGAGAAACGACCACCTTGCGCCGGCTGCGACTTCTCCTGCCCTGGATTGAGAAAGACGGCAATCGTCACCGGCATTTCCCCTCGCGCAATCAGATTGTCAAACACCGTCGGAACACGCCATCGCCCCTTCTCGTTCTGAAGCCTCTCGCCATCCTGAAAGACCATCAATGCCGCTGGCTCTTCTGGGTTGTACTGTGCTGGAACATACACCCACCAATCGCGAACCGTGTTTGGATAAATGGTCGATTCCCAAGCTGGCATCTTCTCGACCTTACCCTTCGGTACCCCATCCTTAGCGATCGCGTCTGGATGAGGTTCCCAAGCCGGTTTGCTCTCGGTATTCGGTATATGTGTCGACTCGGCATCCTTCGACCATAACCAACGCAGTGCATCGGGCAACTCCTCGCCACCCCACTTGCCACTGTGCCCTCCCTCAGTCATCACGAACTTGTAGGTGTACCCCGCGAACTGCAATGCAGCCGCCATGTCGCGATTACCCAACGGCCAATTTCCATGCAAGTTGTTTAAATCCTCTTTGCCCTCTTGAAGATAAACCTTAATCCCCTTCGGAGCAGATTTCGTTTTGCGAATCAAACCCGGATAAGCCCAACCCCCTCGGATGTTGGTGAAACTCCCAATGTGACTGAGTACTTTCCCAAATTGATCTGGGCGTTCCCATGCAACACCAAAAGCACAAATCCCACTTGAAGAGATACCACAGACCCCTCGGTCTGCCGGGTCGCTCGAAACATTCAATCCCTTCAATGCAACAGGCAGAAACTCATCGATCAAAAATCGACTGTAGCGATCCCCCATCGAATCGTACTCAAACGATCGGTTGCTTCGATCCGCACCACCCGGCTGATTCGCAACCACGACACCTGGATTGACAAAGACCGCAATGGTCACGGGCATCTGCCCCTTGTGAATCAAATTGTCGAAAACCACCGGCACTCGAAACGCCCCGTCCCCTTGCGCATATCCCGAACCATCCATGAAAACCATCAGACTCGCCGGACTCTCCGGTTTGTACTGCGATGGAACGTAAACGCTATAAGCCCGCTTCGTGTTAGGGTAAATCTTGCTTTCTAAAAACTCCCCGCTCGTAAGCTTGCCCTGCGGGACTCCCGGTTGCACCACCCTGTCAGGTGATTCTTCACCCCAAGCAGCGAGCCCGAAGGCTACCCAAGCCACCATCACCAAACTCGCTCGTATCACCCTGTCAATTGCCATTGTTGTATCTCTAAGCCTTCATGAAATGAATAATCGCGTTCGCTCGCCTAAATTTATCATCCGTTTACAAATTCGGTTCTTCGGGAATTTTAGTGGCTGCGATCGGTATGTATCGGTTTCGCAGCGCCGTGCTCGCGCTCCTTGCTCGTGCTCAGCGAAACCACGCCGGGCTCGTGCTCAGTGAAACGGTGCTCGTGCTCGTAATCGAAAGTAGCCTGTAGTGGTATTACGTTCCGTCAACACACGACCTTCCTCTGAATGCAACTAAACCGGTCCCGTTATCCGAGCACGAGCACGAAAACAGGCCCGAATCACAATCATATTGGCCACTATTTCTCCTCAATAGCCACAAATTCTATCTCGTATCCAAATCTTACTTGGTCTCTGAATTCTACTTCGTCTCTCCAACCAGCGGTACATAGGGTCGCTCCGTTCGCCACCGCTTCATCAAATCCAAGTTCTCTTGATATACCGGTGTACGGTTCCCCTTCCCTCCCTCTAAATGCTCCGCGCCCGCCTCAAGGTCATAAACCTCCTGCGATTCAATCCCATGATTATCTCCCGTACGCTCCTGCCACTCGATGAGCATGGCTCTTAAGCGTTCAAGCACCTCTCGATGCTCGGCGAGTTGAGCCAAGTTATTTAGTTCGTAGGGATCATTCTCTAGATCGTACAGTTCCTCAATCGGTCGATTCTCTGCCATGATCAACGCTTGCTGAGCCGTAAGTTTCCCCTCTGCATGCCACTGACGCATCGCTTGCACAATCGCTTTAGAATCCTTGTACTGATTCGGCTGCAAATAAGGTCGGCTCGGAAATCCATTGCGAATGTACTTCCACCGGTTAGTTCGCACAGAGCGAATCCAATCGACTGTCTCATCCGCCCGATCCCGCGCTCCATACACCGCTTCTCGCGACTCATACCCCTTAGCAAACACATCTTGAGATTGCATCGCACCAGGCTTCGCAATCCCGGCAAACCCAAAACTTGTTGCACCCAAATCGATATGCTCGACCAAATCGGTGCGAACAACCCCGGTAACTGTATCTTTCGTCTGACTGTTGCCCCCGTTCACCCCCGAACTAGGCCCACCTAAACTAGGCCCCGCAACAATCAACGGAACATGAATCCCGCCGTCATACAAAAACTGCTTGTTCCTGACGTGAGAGATACCATGATCCGTCATAAAGAAGATGATCGTTCGATCTAACTCTCCTGCCTCTCGCAACCGATCGATGATCTTTCCCAACTGATAGTCGGTATACCGAACGCAATCTAGATACTGAGCCCAGTCTGCACGAATCACCGGATGGTCAGGTAAATACGAAGGCAAGACTACATCCTCCGGACGAGTGATGCTCCCAAGCTCTTTTTGAACTTTTGCAGGCCAAGATTCCTTAGGAGCTTGACCACGGAACTTCCCTCCATGCAATTGCACTTGGACAAAGAAAGGCTTTCCCTCCCCTCGCATACTCCAATGCGTCGCATCGTACGACTTTTGCGGTTCCCACTCAAAGTTGTAATCCGTCTTCGCGATCGCTACCTTCGCATCCTTCGACAACTCCTCGGAACCTCTGAGGAACGCTTCCCAAGTCACATTATTGACGTGATAACCCGCTTGATGAAAAAGCTCGCTTACCAGTGGAGCGTTTTGATCAAGCTCGATGACATGCCCAGGGACACTTGAACGATGATTCTGCACCCCTAAACTCGTTTGATACCTGCCGGTAATCAAAGCAGACCGAGAGATGCTGCATATCGGCCCCGTCACAAAAGCGTTCGTAAAGCGGACTCCTCGCGACGCTAAAGCATCCACATTCGGCGTCTTGATCGTCGTCTCACCATAACATCCAAAATGCGCCGACATATCCTCAACTATCACCCATAGGATGTTCGGACGCTCGCGAGGCCCATCGGACTCCTGACCACTCGGATACTGCTGGCGAAATCGCACCTTGAATGGATTCTCACTGACCGGCGTGAGTGTCTCATTGACCAAATGAGGTTGGACGGAATCCCACCACGCTTCATACGCATCCGATAAGCTTGCAACCACATCCGGATTCTCTTTGGATATGTCTTGCTTCTGCCCAATATCACTCTTCACATCGTAAAGCTTCCAGTTCGGGGCCGCTCCCCCAACATCCTTACCACGCTCCTTACCCGGTTCACTGGCCGGCTTACCCGGCTCACTGGGCAGCTTACCCGGTACGCTTACGAGCGTATAGCGATCGTTGCGTATCGCAGCATGATGATACTTCTGCACATCCGGAGATGCTCCACGAGGCCATCGCCCAAGATGCGTTACCAACGTGCGATCTTCCCAAATACCTTTCGGATCCTTCAGCAATCCTAACAAATCGCGTCCGTGTGCTTGCGACTGAAGCTCATCGTCTAATTTCACACCTGCCAGCGACGCGAAGGTTCGAAAGACATCGATGTGCGCCGTAAGCGCATCGCAACTCCCCGCAGGGATCTTCGTCGGCCATCGCCAAAAACTGTTCGCTCGCGTTCCACCCAACCAAGCTGTCCCCTTTGCCCCTCGCATCGATGCATTGAACCGCTCAGCCCCCAACGCAGTCCCATTGTCATTCATGAACACCACTAACGTCTGCTCAGCGATCCCCCACTGATCGAGCTTCTGCATTAACTGGCCGACGTTCTGATCGATATTATGGATCATCCCATAAAAGTTCTTCTCGTTCTCCTCAAGCCCCATCCCTTCAAACAAAGCAGCATCTTCAGGTCGAGCAATGTAAGGTGCATGCGGTGCGTTGGTCGCAATCCAACAGAAAAACGGATCGCTTCCCCTAACCTTTTCTTCCATCCAATCCGTTGCTCGCTGAAAAAACACATCGGTGCAGTAACCATCTGTCTTCTCAAAAACTCCGTTGTGCAACACCCACGGTCGATGGTACTTGTTCTCCGGCGCATCCCCACCACTTCCCGGATACGTCTGGCCAATACCACCAGCCCCATGAATAAAGGTCTCTTGAAAACCTCGAACCCCAGGCTGATAAAGATCCTCATCTCCCAAATGCCACTTGCCAAATATACCCGTGCTATACCCCGCCCCTTGCAACACATCCGCAACCGTTACCGCATCGAGCCGCAACCGCTCACGCTCCAAAATCGTATGGGTCACTCCATTGAAAAATTCATGCCTACCGGTCATCAACGCAGATCGTGTCGGTGCACAAGTCGGAGAGACAAAGAAATTCTGGAAACTGCGACCTTGAGCTTCAAGCCGATCGAGGTTCGGTGTTTTCAGGATTGGATGCCCATGCCCGGATGTGTCCCCGTAGCCTTGATCGTCCGTCAACACCACCACGATATTGGGCCGAGCCCCAGCTAACTCACCGGCCCGTAATTCATTGGCCAGTAACTCACTGGCTGCTAACTTAGCGGCCGGTAACCCGGTACCGCCCGCCAGAACCATCGCTAGGAGGCATGCCCAAGGCATCCACAGCGAGAACGCCTGTGCAACTGAATGTGAAAACATCTGCCAAAATCCAAAGCGACAGCTCGTCGAATTCATCGTGGTCCCTTTTATTCAATGTGGTTATTCAGTGCTGTTATTCAGTGCACGGGTAGCGTCCAAGCTCGTATGAAACCAATTAAAAACATAAATACGGCGAATACCAACCGCTCACAGTTCGGTCCTATTTCGATCCTAAGGAATCTTACTCAGCATCTCGCACCCTTGCGACCACGCAAAAAACGCTGCGGCACGCAAGAGGAAGCAAACTGCGGACAAGTCCTCACGTTTCCTCATAGGTCGATTGAGTTTCCATGAAATCTAGTTAGAGTGGCTGCATCGATTCTACTTGCTTTCCACCCGCAAATGTTCATTCCACAACGAGCCTTATCCCCCAACGAGTCCCATCCATGAGCAGCGGCACCCCCACAACCGCGCCCAAAGCCGAATTGACCAGACTTGGAAACACTTCACAGTGCCCAATCTGCGGCTCTGATGTTCACTCCGAAGCCTACCACTGCACCAAGTGCCGCAGTTTTTTCTGCTACCACTGCCGCGCACGACTCGGATTCAATGAAGCTGTTCTGCAATGCTCAAATCGCGACTGCGGCTACTACGGAAAACTTCTGTGCTCCTCCTGCGATAAGCCAACCACAAAACAAGAATCACCGCTTGAGTACATCGAACCTGTCGATGGCTACTGGCCCGGTTTACTTCTCGCTTCGATCCTCATCAGCCTCCTGATCGCATGGAAATTCACTTGGATCGCTGCCCTGCTCGCTTTCCTAACCCTCTTCGCCGGGGTCGGAACGATTCTTCAATCGATGCAATTCAACATCTTCGGTAAACAACGGCACGTCAGCATGCCTCGCACCTCGAATCATCACTCATGTATTTGCTGCAATAGCGAAACGAAAATCACTTCGATCCAAAAACGATCAAGCTAATTCGCGTTCTCTTAGCCATCGAAATCAACGGAACTATGGCCGACTTTCAAGTTAAATACCTCGAAGGCATGCACTTCGTCGAAGCCCATCTGCATCAAGAAATGGTGCGATGCGAAGCCGGTGCCATGAACTACATGGTAGGGAAGATTCACGTTCACTCCCAACTCATCCCCTCCGTCGGCAGCGTCGTCTCGTCTTGGATGGCCGGCGAGAAAATCTACCGACCTACCTACACCGGCTCAGGGATCATCACCCTGGAATCCTCACTCGGTGGTTTTCATGTCGTCGAACTCGAAGGCCAATCCTGGATCCTCGAAAAAGGTGCCTTTTGGGCCTGCGAAGGATCCATCGACCTGAAATTTTTTCGCGAAAGACTCTTAACTTCGATTTGGGCCGGCGAAGGTTTCGTCTACCTGCAAACCCAAGTCTCCGGGCACGGAAAAGTTGTCGTGACCACGAAAGGCCCAGTTGAAGTCATCGATCTCGAAGAAGGACAAGAAGTCGTTGTTGACGGTGATTGCGTCATCGGACGAATGGCAAGCGTCAAATTTCAAATGCGTCGCCCCACCGAAAACTTCTTGGGCCGTTTCACCGCCGGGGAACCGATCGTCCGCGTCTACAAAGGCCCAGGCAAAATTCTCCTAAACCCGACCTTCTACTGGCGATACTTCATGTCCGAAAAACGCGGTCGCTAACTCCCCCAACTCGTTGCCTCCCGTCTCGCTCCCCCACCGCAATCGCTTCCCGCTCCCCTTCGCGTCCTGCCAATCGTCAAAACCGGCAAAATCTCACCGCCGGTGCCGCCCACCGTGCGCTTCGTCCGATAGGATTAGAAATTCTTTCCATCTGTCCCCGCACGCTCTCCCACCTCACGGAAAGTAAGGACACACCCGAATATGGCTACCTCTGCCTCACCCACCAATCGCTGGCTGCGTCGACTGGCCCTTCTAGGCACCCTCGCCACAGGCACACTTGCCCTCGGAGCACTCGGCCCAAAATACCTCTCGAACAGTCCAAAAACCAAACACCTAACCCATGTCCTTACCCGTGGCGACTTGGCAGTAACCGTCACCGAAAACGGAGCCGTAGAAAGCTCCAATAACAAAGAGATCAAATGCTTGGTCAAAGGTGGCAGTACGGTTCTGTGGGTGATCGAGACGGGTACTATGGTCAAACCCGGCGATGAACTTGTAAAACTCGATCAATCGCAAATCGAAGACAAGATCCTGCAACAAAAGATCGTTTACGAGAACGCACTAGCCAATAAGATCACCGCCGAAAGTGACGTCGCAGTCGCGAAAACTAGCGTCACGGAATACTTGGAAGGAACCTACCAAGAAGAAAAAAGCAAAGTCGAGAAAGAGATCTTCGAAGCCGAGCAAGCTCTACGCAAAGCCGAACTCTCCCTTCAATCAGCACTTCGTCTTACCGCCAAAGGAGTCGTCAAAGACCTACAACTTGAAGGAGAACAATTCGCCGTCGACTCCGCCCGCAAAGATCTTGAACTGAAAAAGACACGGCTCGATTCCCTCGAAAAATACAACAAAGTAAAAACCGTCCAAGAGCTCCAAAGCAAACTGCGAGCAGCCGAAGCGAAACTCGCTTCCTACGAAGCCTCCTTATCGCTCGAAGAAGCCAGACTCGAGCGCGAAAAGAAACAACTTGAAAACTGCATCATCCGCGCTGACACCGACGGCATGGTCATCTTCCCCTCAATGGCCGCTTGGAAAGACACTCCAGATATCGCCGAAGGTGCCGTAGTCCGCGAACAACAAACCCTTTTGATGATCCCCGATGTGACGCAAATGCAAGTCAAAGTCGGTATCCACGAATCGAAGGTCGATCGACTCAAAGTTGGAATGAAAGCCAAAGTCCAACTGCAAGAACTGGTTCTCGAAGGAGAGGTCAGCGAGATCGCCGAAGTCACCCGGCCGGCCGGCTGGTGGACCGGTAACCTAGTGAAATACGACACGATTATCAAACTCCCCTCGAACTCGTCCCTCAAACCTGGAATGAGCGCCGTGGTCGATATCGTTCTGGCTGAACATAAAAACGTGCTTACCCTACCGGTGGCCGCAATCATCCAAGGTGCCGAAGGGACCTTCTATTGCTGGACACAGTCCGCTGACTCGATCCGTAAGAAAATCATTCGGGTCGGTGATACCAACGATCAATTCTCCGTCATCCTCGATGGTTTAAGCGAAGGGGACGAAGTCATCCTCAACCCACTGTCGTTCATCGAAGAAGCCCAAGAGATCGCTATGCAATTCGAACAACAACTATCCCAATCCAAAGGTTCTAAAGAACCTGCGGCAGCAACCGAGAAAAAAGCAACCGAGAAAGAAGTAGCCGGGAAAAACGCAACGGAAAAGAAGGAATAGTCAGAGCATAGCTGCACAACATTCGCTCGAGCTTGCTCGTTATTCGCTCGAGCTAACTCGTTCAATACAGCAAACTCGACTCGGTGCCGCAAACTCGACTCGGTGCCACAAACTCGACTCGGTGCCGCAAGCTCTTCCAGTAGCCACGTCCACTTTCCTAGCGTGTTTACCTTAACAATAGCTCTCACAATCACTCTCACGATTCTAACGCAACTTCGATGCTCGCATCCTTCCTCCAGACATTCAAGCTAGGGCTCAAAAGCCTCATGCTTCAGAAGATGCGCTCGGCCCTGGCAGCCTTGGGGATTTTCATCGGTACGACCACCGTCATCTGGCTCGTTGCGATGGGGGAAGGAGTCAGCTACCAAGCTCAACAACAGATTCTCGAACTCGGCGCAAACAATATCATCGTCCGAAGTATAGAACCGAAGAACACCAGCAGCTCAGAACAGAACCGCGTCAAAAGCTACGGACTGCTGCGAGCCGACTACCAACGCTTCCTCTCCAACATCCCAGGCATCACGCGCTCGGTCCCCATGCGGGAACTTCGGCGTGAATTCGCAAGCAAAGGTCGGCTTCTTAACGCGAACCTCGTCGGATGCTCTCCAGAATACTTAGACCTTAACCGCTTAGAAATCGCACGCGGACGATGGTTCTCAAAATCGGACGGCAGAGAAAATGTCATCGTTCTGGCCGATGGCACAGCGAAACGGCTTTTCCCCCAAGAAAATCCCGTGGGCCAGAAAGTACGTGTCGAGAGCGACGTTTACACCATCATCGGACAAACCAAACCCCGAACGGCCTCGGCTGCCATCGGCGGTAGCCTCGAAGCTCGAGAATACTCCTACGACGCATACATTCCCTTAGACACTTTCCGCCAACGTGTCGGTGACCAAATCATGACTCGCACCGGTGAAGGATTTAACTTCAAAGGGGAAATCGTTGAACTGACTCAAATCACCCTGACCCTCGGCGATATCGCCATGGTCGACGAAACAGTATCCATCCTCGAACGATTGCTCAAGAAATACCACGACCAAGAAGACTATGCGATCGTCGTCCCAAAAGAACTGCTTCAACAAGCCGAACGCACAAGATCCATGTTCAACGCGATGCTTGTAATCATCGCAGGGATCTCGCTACTCGTCGGTGGCATCGGGATCATGAACATCATGCTCGCTACCGTAACCGAACGGACGCGTGAAATCGGGATCCGCCGCGCACTAGGGGCAAAACGATCCCACATCATCCAGCAATTCCTCGTTGAAACACTGGTGCTTACCGGTAGCGGTGGTTTGCTCGGCGTCGTTGTCGGATTGCTGTGCGGTCCGATCTTTCGATCGATCCGCTGGACCATACGCCAGTTCTCTCCAGATCTGCTACCTCCCACCATCCTTACCCTTGAACCCCGCATCGCTCTCTGGAGCGTCTTGCTCAGCGTCGGGATCTCGCTGCTCGTAGGACTGCTCTTCGGACTCTACCCGGCTCGACGAGCCGCAAGCATGAATCCGATCGAAGCCCTGCGGCATGAGTAATCTACTAGTTCAAATTGCCAGGACGCCTTGGCATCTGACGCGGATAAGGCAACTCGCGCTGCTCGGGCGGCGTCAGCCCGGTCTCTAGCGACCATTGCTCACGCTCGTCTTCGTTCGCATAGTAAGTCAACCAACAGTCCATATCATCATCATCCAAACAATGCCAATGCAAGAAATTCCGCGAACCGGAAATCTTCTTTTGATACACCGGCAAAATGTCTCGTGCCAATAAACAATACAACTGGCGATCGCTCAAGTGCTCGGTGAAATCCAAAGCGATCTTTTGGCTGTACAACTGATGAATCGTCCGCCACAACAACGAAGAGACTTCCTCGTCACTCAACGTATCCGGAGAAGGAAGAACCAATTCCGGCTCAAACCACTTGGAAATCGGTAAAGATGGTGCACGCTCCCAAGCCAAGATCGACTCGAGAAACTCATTCTCTTCTTGAAGGCTAAGCCGCGTCGAAGTCAGCACATCCACTGACTCGTCCAAGAACGGTTCGAGTTCGTCACGAAGATGAGCATTCTTCAATAACAGCTCGACATCGGCGTTTGGGGAAGCGGGTCGGTTCGTCATGAATCGCGTTCGTTTTCTAGGGCAAAAATCCACTACTTGTCTCAAGGCCGAGACATCGTATTCTTTTGCCCTGCGACTCCCAAGTCGCAACTTTAACAATTCACCAATAGTCAAAGAGAAAATCGAAGCTCAGCCCGCAGAAACGGCAAAAACCGAATCTCTTGACATTTTGTATCAGTTGTACCGTTTCTCCGACCGCTCTCTTATCCCGCGCAAACGCCTGGCTAATCCCGCGCAAGCTTGCGGAGTACCGCAATGCCTCGATCCAGCGTCTCGTCGCTGGCCGCAAACGAAATACGGAAATGTGTATCCCGCTTGGAAAAGATATTCCCAGGTATCACCAATAACTCGTTGGCTATCGCCTTGGCAACAAACTCGCTCGCCGTGCTGACTCCCTTGCCTGCCCCCCCCGAGGGAACCTTCGGGAATATATAAAAAGCCCCACCGGGCTCAACAAACTCGTAATACCCACGCAACCCGTCGACAATCCTGTCTCGCTTCGACTCATAGTTCTTGTAAAACGCAGTCATGTCGTAGTCCATCGCGGCCAATGAAGCATGCTGTAGCGGAGTCGGGGCGCAGACGAAAGTGTACTGCTGAAGCTTGATCATCGTCTGGATAATCTCCCGAGGCCCATGCACATAACCCAACCGCCAACCGGTCATCGCATAACTCTTCGAGAATCCATCGATCACAATCGTCTGCGGATTGAACTTTGCCGGCGAGACCATCGGCGAGCCAAAGTGAAACGGACTGTAGATCTCGTCCGAGAGCAAAGCGATTCCTTTCTCAAGACACAACTCTGCAATCCCGCGTATTTCGTCAAGCGTAGCGGTCACACCCGTCGGATTCGAAGGACTATTGAACAACACCATCTTGGTCTTCGGTGTGATCGCATCACGAACCTTGTTCACGTCGATCCGGAAATCGGGGTAAGTATCGATCAGTACGGGCACGCCACCGACCAACTGAATCAAAGGTACATACATCACAAAGTACGGGTCGAAGACGATCACTTCATCCCCGGGATTGACCATGCTCAACATCGCCAAAACCAATCCACCACTGGTCCCCGATGAAATGAACAAATCCCGGTCTTCCGACGGGTACTTCGACGCTACCTCAGCCTTAAGCTTATCGATCAATGGCGCAATGCCCTGCGTCGGAGAATACATGTTCTTCCCCGATTCAATCGCTTCACAAGCCGACCGGCGGATCTCGGCAGGCACGTCGTAATCGGGTTGCCCAATCGATAAGTTGATCGGGTTTTTCATCGTCGCGGCCAACGCAAAGACTTTGCGTATGCCACTGGAATCAAATGCCAACGTTCGGTCAGCAATCCAAGACGATGCGTTGCGGTGTTCTGTTGTCATTCCTGCTTAATCCTTGATGAAATCCAATACCGCCGCTACGACCACCCGGACTAGCGACCCGAAGAGCGAACCACAAAAGCGATCTTTACACGTCCTGCGGCGAGACACGATTACCACTGCGCAAATTCTTCTCAGTGATAATTCGATTGATTGCGTTGAGCATCGCCAATATCGTCGCTTCGACGGAGTCGGTCGAAGCCCCCATACCGCGATAAGATTCACCTTCATGCTCGACTTCTACCGTCACTTCACCAATCGCATCGCGCCCCAAAGTGGCACTGCGAACGCGAAAGTCCCTGCAATCGCTTCGAATACCGGTGATTTTCTCCACCGCCCAAAAAGCCGCATCAATCGGGCCGTCTCCCTGCTCGACTCGCTGAGTAAACGTCTCGGAATCCTTCGACAACGTCAACTGAACCACTGGATTGCGATCCGATCCACTGCAAACCTCATACGAGACCAACGACCAACCCATCGCAACACTTCCGCTGATCTGCTGCTGGATCAGCGCGACAATGTCACCGTCGAAGATGTTCTTCTTCTTGTCCGCTAACACCTTGAACTGCTCGAACAAGACTTGCAATTGCTCGCCTGTCAGATGGTAGCCCAAGTCCCTGGTCCGGTCCGCCAAAGCAGCCCTGCCTGAGTGCTTGCCCAACACCAAATCGGTCTTCGAAAAACCGACATCCTCCGGACGCATGATCTCGTATGTACGACGCTCCTTGAGCATCCCGTCTTGATGGATCCCCGCCTCGTGCGCAAAAGCATTCCGCCCCACAATCGCTTTGTTCCTCTGAACATCCAAACCGGTGATCTTCGATAACAACCGACTCGTCGGTACCAACCGCTCCGTCCGGATCCCCGTGCTCATCGGATACAAATCGCTCCGAGTCCGCATCGCCATCACCACTTCTTCCAAAGCACAATTCCCCGCACGCTCCCCAATGCCGTTGATCGTGCACTCAATTTGACCCGCTCCAGCCGCGACCGCAGCCAACGAGTTCGCGACCGCTAACCCCAAGTCATTATGGCAATGACAACTCAAGATCGCTCGGTCGATGTTCGGAACCCGATTGAGCAACGCTTCTATCCTCGCCGCCATCTCCACCGGCGTGGTATACCCAACCGTGTCCGGGACGTTGATCGTCGTCGCCCCCGCATCAATCGCGGCTTCTACCACCCTACACAAAAAGTCGATCTCGGTCCGAGCCGCATCCTCCGCCGAAAACTCGACGTCGTCACAATAAGAGACCGCTCGCTTCACCCCATATACCGCCCGGGCTATGATCTCATCCTGGGTCATCCGCAACTTGAACTCGCGATGAATCGCACTCGTCGCCAAGAATACGTGAATCCGAGATCGCTCCGCCTTCTGCAAAGCTTCCCAAGCCCGATCGATGTCCCCGTCGTTGCACCGTGCTAAACCACAGATAATCGGACCACGAATGTTCGCCGCAATCTCCCGCACCGCCTCAAAATCCCCAGGGCTCGCAATCGGAAACCCCGCCTCCATCACGTCGATCCCCAAATCCGCCAACGCTTGCGCCATCTCTAACTTCTCTCCGAGATTCATGCTCGCCCCAGGAGATTGCTCTCCGTCTCGAAGGGTTGTATCGAAAATTCGTATCGTGCGCGGATTGGTTTCTGTCATGAATCTGGTCGAATTGTAAGGGATTCCTTGCGTTCGGAGCCTCCAACGAACCCTAGCTACACCGGCGGCTCAAACAACGCTGCCCATTTTTCGACCCACTGCCGAGAAATAAGGCAACTGCTTGCACCATGGACGCTCTCTCGTCGCTGCTCCTGCTCTCCGTCGAGTGATCATCGTACGGATAAAAACAATCGTACCGAAAAAAATAATTCCTGAAACGGTCGAAAAACGATGATTCCCCCCATTCCATTTCCCGACTCCCCCGAAATGGTACGACGATTGCATTCTCTACCCTTCCATACGCGGTTTGCTCGGTTGTTGTGCAAACCTCGATTTTTCTACCCAGTAGTCGAAAGCGCTTGCGGAAGACAGGCGAATTAAGCCCTCGTCGGTCTTCCGCGCTTTCGATTCCACCTCTACGAGATTCTCAGAAACTTTGCGGCGGGCATCCGTACGCTGAGGTACCCCTACGGCCTGCTTGTAGTGTCCGCCTCACTGCACAGGCCGGGGTATTTCCTCATACCCAAACCTCACAAGACTCCCTACGAAGTGCACCGCCTACCTGCGAAGTGAATTGCGATCGTTCGAAGCGTCTGGCATTAAGGCACAAAAGCCAACTCGTTGGTGTTGAGCAACACCAATGCCAACTCACGCAAGGTGCGCCGCTGCAAATAAGCTTTGCACAACTCGTCCTCTGACTCACTGGGCTCCCTACCAAAGATCTCCTGATACAACCCTCGTATCGTCCCAACTCGGTCCGCCAACCCCTCAGCACCCCCACACACCCACTCGTTGTTCATCACCGCTAAAGCCTGCGATGGAACAATCGACACATCCCGCTTACCACACGAGACGGTGTTCTCGGGCAAATCAAAAGTCTCCATCCAAGGCAACCGTATCGTCCGCTTCTGAATCAAATACAAACTGCGCACCGTCTGCTCGCTCTTCGGCGAAGGATACCAACCCTTCGTCTTCGTCTCGTTATCATCAAGCACCGCCGGATTGGCTTTCAATACATCTTGATCCACCTCCGGCCATACCGCAGGTCCACCCATCCGCTGATTCAACAAACCGGTTACCTGCAACAACACGTCCCGCATCTGCTCTGCACTGAGCCGCCGCACCACGCGCTGAGCCCCACCGGCCCGCCGATACTCCACCGACTGAACTATCCGCCGTATCAACCCCTTGGTCGACCAACCTCCCACCACAAACTCGCTCGCTAAATGATCCAACAACCCCTGCGTGTTGGGCGACCCACCGGTGATCCCAAAGTCATTCGGTGTCGAGACGATCCCCCGCCCGAAAAGCTGCTGCCACACTCGATTGACGTACACCCGAGCTGTCCAAGGATTCGCTGGATCCGCAATCCACTTCGATAATGCCAATCGACGCCCCGTCGTCTTGCCATGCGCAGGAACCTCCACCACAACCTCCCCCTCCCCCAACACACTCGGAAACCCTACCGTTACTTCCTCCATCGCATAACGGTGATCCCCCTGCTTGAAAACTCGTATCGCTTCAATTCCATCGACTTTGTCACTCATCAACAAACCCACCTGACGCTCCGCAGGGGCCGCTTCGCCATTAGCTGTATCGGCCCCTCCCGATACCGATATGCTCAGCGCATCCGCAAACTCCGTCGCTGCAAAAAACGCCCGAAAGCGATAATGATCGACCTGCGTCAAAGGATCGGTCTTGTGATCATGACACCGACAACACGACAAAGTCAGCCCTAGAAACGCCGAACCGGTCGTCTCCGTTAAATCGGCTAATAACTCCACCCTGGCCCGATCCTGCTCGTTAAACAACTTCGCAGCATTATCGTACGGACCTAACCTCATATAACCGGTCGCTATCAACTGATCCCGCTCAAGCGCACTTGCCGGCGAACCCCGCACCAACGCCTCGCCAGCTAACTCATCACCCGCCAACTGCCACGTCATGAACGTGTCATAAGGTAAATCGTCATTGAACGATTGAACGACAAAGTCCCTATAGCGCCATGCTTCCTTGCGAAACTCATCCCAATCAAAACCATTGCTGTCGCTGTACCGGACTACATCAAGCCACATCCTAGCCCAATGCTCTCCAAACCTCGGGTCACCCAACAAACGATCGACCTGACGCTCATAAGCCCCGATCGAATCATCGGCAAGAAACGCGTTGACTTCCTCCACCGTCGCTCGCAAACCGATCAAATCCAACGTTAGCCGTTGCAACAATTGCGGTTTGCTCAATCCTCGCAATTCGAACTCGTCCGCTTCAACCAAAGCGTCTATCGGCTCAACTCCCCCTCCGAACTCCAACGCACGCACTAACCCCGGTGCCTGCTCACCAATCTGCGGAGCCACCACAGGCTTGAGCGACCATAACGACACCCGCTCGTCATCGCTCCACTGCCCCCGACTACCCTGCTCCCGAACATCCTGAGCCATCTCAATCGACAAGCTCAAGCACACCGCGAGCATCCAACAAAAAACACTTCTCACAGCAAGACCTCCGCAAGCGGCTTTGCGGTACCCGCCACCCCTGTAATCCGCTCGTCACGCCCACTGACTTCATAGGAGAGCCCTTCATAATCAAGCCCCAAACAAGTCAGGATCGTCGCATGTAAGTCCCGAAACTGAACAGGACGCTCCACCGCCATCAATCCAATCTCATCAGTCGCACCTAATCGCACCCCAGGCCGAATTCCCCCACCCGCCATCCAGATCGTAAATCCCGCCGCATTGTGCTGCCGACCCATATCCCCCTGCTTCATCGGCGTACGCCCGAACTCACTCGCCCAAATCACCAAAGTCGAATCAAGCAATCCGCGTTGCTTCAAATCGGTAATCAACCCCGCCACCCCTTTATCGGTCCACTTCGCTCTCGGAACATGATTCTCTACCAACTTCGCATGCGCATCCCATCCATCTTTGTCGGGCATATCGTAAAGCTGCACGAATCGAACTCCACTTTCCACCAGCCTCCTCGCCAATAAACACTTCCGCGAGAAACTCTGTGTCCTCTCCTCGGGATCATCCACGCCATACAACGCATGAATATGCGCCGGCTCACTCTCCAAGTCGGCAACACGCATCGCACTCGATTGCATTCGATAAGCCAACTCGTACGTGGCAAGCCTCGCTTCAAACTCGCCCCCAGCCAACTCACTCTCTGCTCGCACCTGCGATAAATGCATCCCATTGAGCTTGCCGAGCAAATCCAACGATTCTCGCTGCCCCTGAACAAATCCACTCATCGGACTCAAATGAAACAGCGGTGGTGTCGTCGAACGAAATCGCGTCGGCTGAAATGCCGGAGGGAGAAATCCATTGGTGTAATTCGCGGCACCCCCAAGCGGCCCGGCATCAAATAACACCACGTAGCCAGGCAACTCCTCCGACTCCGAACCCAACCCATAAGTCACCCACGACCCTAAACTCGCCTTCCCCGCCCGAATATCCCCCGTGTGTAACTGATAACTCGCCGGCGCATGATTGTTCGAATCGGCTTGCATCGAATGCACAAAACACAAATCATCAACCACCTTCGCTGTATGTGGCATCAACTCGCTGACCCACATCCCCGTCTGCCCGTATTGCTGAAATCCGAACGGACTACCAAGCAATTGGTCATCACACCCATGAAACACATTCGCATGTTTGGTACCCTCCAAAGCCCGACGAAGCGACTCTGGTACCCCCTTGCCATCAAGCTTGCTTAACTCTGGCTTGTAATCGAATGTATCGATCTGCGATGGCCCACCGACCATGAACAAGAAAATCACACTCTTGGCCTTGGCCGCAAAGTCCCCTTTACGCACCCGCATGGGGTTCATCGGATCAATCCCCTCGACCTCTGATCCATATACACGATTGCCTAACAGACCAGGGCCTAACAGACCACCGCCAGCCAAACCACCAACACCCTGCCAACGACTCGCAAGAGCATCACAAGCCAGTGCGCCGAAGCCGCCGCCCAACGAGCGCAAGAATGCGCGACGAGCCGAGGACGAACCTGTCGGTTGTACAATCGCCCCCGATTCCTGATCCATCTCTACCACCGCTTCTCGGACTCTACCACCGCTTATCAGTTCGCTGATAACAACACGCAAGCTTCATTCGACTCGCGAAAACACAGCGTTTATCTTAACCCAAAACCGAGCCCCGTGGAGCAGAAGACCAGTGAAGCAGAAACGCAGTGAAGCAGAAGACCGGAAAACAAATGCCCAGTAAACAAAAGCCCAGGAATCTCAGCAGTCGAGCTGTGATCAAGTCGCTTGCAGGTTGCGAGCCAACATAGAAAGCTGACGTAGACTATCGCAATAAGCCGAAAACTGCATCTTCCGTCGCAAAGCTTCCGTCAAACAACGACCTCCAACGACCAACATCGTCCCCGCCGGAACCGACGTCGCGAAATCTTGGAACTGTTTCAAAAACACAGCTTCATCCGCAACGTACGAAACACTCAACCAAAACACCTTCGGACGATACCGTTCGATCGCCGAAAGCAAACTCGAAAAAGGTACACCCGATCCTAAACTGATCGTGCGCCAACCAGCTTCGCGGAAAATAATCTCAATCAACTGATTTGCGACTTGATAGTGATCCCCCTCGGATGTTCCACCCATCGCCAACGGCGCATCGCTCGCAGGTTCGCATACCAATCGCCGCAACTCATGGATCAATCGAATGCAGATCTCACAACCACGGCGCTCTTGATACACATCCGCTCGGCCACACTCCCACAACTCACCTATCGCATGGAACGTCGGAGCGAGTAACTCGTCAGCCACCGAAACCATGCCGCCGTTTAACGTATACCACGAACTGATCACCTTGCGGCATTGCTCTTCATCCCCAGCCAACAAAGCACGCTCGAATTGCTCTCGCAACATCGCATCATCGGGCAAGACCCCTGCCCTGCCACCCATCTTCTCCGCTTGTTGCTCCAACCCAGCCAACGCGTCACGATTGAGCTGCCGGTGATCCCGCAAACCAATAGCATCCGGATCGACGATCCTACGGTTCGTCGACTCAAGAAACTCCATTAGGTATTCCAAAGGGATCCGGCGATGCCCGCCATGCGTCCGGTCGGTGCGTATCACCCCACGATCGCACCAACGCTTCACCGATGATTCACTCACCTGCAAAGCTTGCGCTACCTGCTTTGGACTAAAACTGCTCTCGAGACTCATTGATAAAGCCTACTGATCTGTGCTCCCGCCAAGTTGTTCGACAGTTTTCTAAACATCCGATTCATCCCCCGTTCTTCCTTCCAACCAAACGATCAGCAGGAATCGGTGAAGCAATACAACCAACTGGTTGGCTCCAACCATTCCAAATCAATCGCTCAGAACACGGACGATGAAACATTCTTATTCTTCCACCCTGTCAATTCCCCACCCAAGTTAACAAAACGTTCAAACAAATCGGATGCGAACGATTCCAAACCAAATTCGTTCACAAAAATCGTCCACGAATGAACGTTATATCTGTCTACATCCTACGGTTTTTCTCCCTAGATGAATAACCCCATCTGACAAACAACTGCAAAATACATGGAATTTTTCGCTTCATCGGCAATTCCAGAAAATTCCGCACGCAACGTATTGCTTCCGTTCACACCGGACGATATAACGACTCCGAATGAACGATTTGAACGTTTTCGGTCCGGACGCAAGTCCCCATCAAGGCAGGTAGCTCGCATGATCACACCAATGAAAATGATCAATTCAACGAAAATCGTCAACGATTCGCCAGCATCGAAGCCAAAGAAGTCCGCCGACGCCCAGTCGAGCGTTGCAACAAAAGCCCGCAAGCCTGCCTCCGAAAAGAAAACAGTCGCAGCCGCCAAAAAGCCAAAATCGTCCAAGTCCGCACTTCCGAGGACATTCTCCTGCGAGGCTGTCGAAAAGTCCTTCGTCCACTATTGCCAACTGGTCACCGCCGCTCGTAAGTCGCCTGAAGACATTCGCACCGCAGTCAAAACCGTCCTCTCCCAAGAAATCGACTTCATGGGACACGCAGATTTCACTGCCGAGTCCGCCTCCGAAGTCATCTTCCACGACGGACAACTGATCCCCGGGGCTACCGAAGAATCGCTTCGCGTACGTACCCCAGATCTTCCTTCGCACCTCGCTCGCCTCTGCGAAACAAAACTTCTGACTCCGGAAGAAGAGTACGATGTCTTCCGCAAAATGAACTTCCTCCGCTTCCGAGCAAACCAACTTCGCTCAGAACTCTCCCTCGACGCCGATGTATCCGCTGAATCGCTCGACTGGACAATCCGCCGGATTGAAACCCTGCTGCGTGCCGCCGACTGGTACCGCGATCGCATGGTAAAGTCCAACATGCGATTGGTGATCTCGATCGTCAAGAAGTTTGTAAACATACAAAACGGTTTCGATGATCTCCTCTCCGATGGCATCATCGCCCTGCTCCGCGCCGTCGACAAGTTCGACGTAGGTCTCGGTTTCCGATTCAGTACCTATGCAACCCAAGTCGTTCGACGTAACACCTATCGTCGCGTTATGGATAAGCAAAAGGAACGTCAACGAATCACATTGAGTGTCCATGACTCGGGCATCGACATCAGCGACGAACATCGCACCGCCGGTATGAGCGAAGCAAAGTGGGAAGCCCTCCGCGGCAAACTCTCGACAATGCTCGATCAACTCGACCGACGCGAGAAACTGATCATCCGAGCCCGATTCTCTCTCGGTGGTCATCGCCGCGTTCAAACTCTTCAAAAGCTTGCCGATCGCCTTGGTGTCTCCAAGGAACGCGTGCGACAACTTGAGAAGCGTGCTCTCGACAAACTCCGTGGCTTCGCGGAAGTTTCCCCGCTGCCTGAGATGGACGCGTAAGCTCGCTCAATCAGCCACCCAGGCAATCGATCTGTCTACACTTCTTCCTATCTACCTCTCCGATAGGAAATCGGAGATTCCAACGCGGTGGCACTATTTTCACTATCCTCCGAATTCAATTGCACGGTCGAAACACTCTTCGCTTATCACGAGCAAGCCGGCGCGATCGACCGATTGATTCCCCCTTGGGAACCTGCCAAGGTCGCTTCGAGCAATGACTCCTTACATGTCGGCTCAATCGTCGAAGTCGACAATTGGCTCGGCCCCCTAAAGCAGCGCTGGATCGCCGAGCATACAGCTCTCATTCGCAACGAGCTTTTCGTCGACCAACTGAATCAAAGTCCGTTCGCCAAGTGGATACACTCCCATCGCTTCAAAGCGATCAGCACGAACCGCTCATCCCTAAGCGACGAAGTCGATTTCGAACTACCGCTCGCCCCCTTCAGCCGAATCGCTTTGCCCTGGGCGAAAAACAAACTGCATGCGATGTTCCAGTTTCGTCATCAGATCACCGCTGATGATATTGCCTTCGGTCAATCGCTCCTGCCTGACTTGTACCGATCGACTCCCAAACGTATTGGTATCTCCGGTGCATCGGGCCTCATCGGCAGACGAACCGTCGCCCTGGCTCGCGCTCTAGGAATCGATGTAGTTCGCTTGGAGCGAACCAATAAATCCGCTCCAGCTAGATGGCCAAGTGGAGTGCAGTCCGTCTCATTAACCGACTGGACCAAAGGGACTCACAACAAGTCCGCCGTCGAGAACCTCGATGCTTGGATTCACCTCGGTGGGGTAGGAATCGCCGACCGAAGATGGAATAGCGAGACAAAGCAAGCGATTCGGCAAAGCCGAACACAGTCCACCAGCCAAATGGTAAGCTTGCTGCACCAACTCAATGCACCGCCAAAGTGTTTCGTCTGCGCCTCCGGAGTCGGAGCTTTTGGAAACCGAAACGACGAAATCCTCAGCGAAGACTCCTCGATTGAGCCAGCACACACAGGCGACGATTTCCTAGCAGATGTAGCGCGAGAGTGGGAGGAAACAGCTAAGCGATATGCAGACCCGCTAACTCATCGCAGCGAAAAATCTCAAGAGCCCGAACCTCTACGCGTCGCGATTGCCCGCTTTGGAATGGTACTTCATCCACGCGATGGAGCTTTAAGCAAATTGCTGCTCCCTTTTAAACTTGGTCTCGGAGGACCAGTCGGCTCAGGGAAGCAATATTGGCCCTGGGTACACATCGACGATGCCGCCAGCATTCTACTTCACCTTGCACTCAAACCGAATTGCCAAGGCATCTATCACGTCACAGCCCCAGATGTTCTAACCAACAAAGAATTCTCTAAAACGCTAGGACGCGTACTTCATCGACCAGCAATCCTCCCTGCACCCAGCGCAGCGATGCGACTAGTCTTGGGTGAAATGGCTGACTCTCTGCTTCTCTCAAGTGTCCGTGCGACAAGTGATCGACTGATAGAGAGCGGGTATCGATTCCGATTCCCAAAACTCGATTCAGCGCTGCGAAACCTGCTCGGTTTAAGTTAAAGCAAACTCGGGTTTAGTTGCTGCTATGCTGAATACGCCCGATAAAATGGCTTTACGCCTTTCCCCAACGCTCAAGAGAATCCGCAATCGCTTCGCGGACCGGTGAAAGCTTCAATCCTGCACCCAACGCTTTGCTCGAATCCAAAACACAGTTCGACCGAGGCGTCTTTGAAGCCTTCCGCATGAACTCTTCTTCGTCCTGAAAAAAACGAAACTCTTTCTCATGCACCCCAGACTGCTTGATCAACTCGACAACCTCCCGGGTCGTCACACTACCCGGATTGGTCATGTTATAAATCCCATAAGGTATCCCCATGCGGAAGCTATCGACGCAAGCTGCTGCGAACTGATGAAGCTCCGACAAAGAATTCTCTGCGTCGAGCAGTGAATCGTAACTCATAAG
>Ga0214163_1000166_pt1 | contig 30615 bp, 26 predicted proteins | sample LakMenepilimnion_2_FD_153001 | JGI IMG/M metagenome (GOLD analysis project Ga0214163, IMG submission 153001) | Freshwater microbial communities from Lake Mendota, WI - Practice 15JUN2010 epilimnion v4 | ecosystem: Environmental > Aquatic > Freshwater > Lake > Epilimnion/Euphotic zone | place... | reverse complement strand
TGCTGCGGTGGAAATAAGTGTGAAATACGCGGGCTATTTGCAGCGAGAAAGGGATATGGCCGATAAACTTACTCGGTTAGATCATATACAACTGTCTCCTGAGTTCGATTATCTCAAACTAACTTCTATGAGTATTGAGGCTCGACAGAAGCTTTCGAAGATCAGACCAGCAACAGTAGGGCAGGCAAGTAGAATTAGCGGGGTCAATCCTTCCGATGTATCTATTCTTTTGATTCACCTTGGACGATAATTTCATGTGAAACAATTCACTTTCTCTCCTTCAATTTGATACCGTCCACCTTGTAAAGCTTACCACCTTGGTAAGTTACGGTGTTAATGTAATTTCCGTCTTCATCGAAATACATCCAATCGCCGTCTAGCTCTCCACCTTCATAACCTCCCTTCATTTCCTGCTTTCCGTCGAGATAAAAATATTCGTGTTTGCCAACCGCAACTCCCAACTCGAACTTTCCTTCAAACATTTTATTTCCATTGGAATGTGTGAACACCCAAACTCCGTTTCTTTCATCGTCTACATATTCCCCCTCTTCCTTGTGGTCGTTGATAAAACGAAACCATTTTCCTTGCTTCAACCCATCTGAAAAATCTCCTTCTAAAACAACTCTTCCCAGACTATCATTCTCTATGTAATGGCCGTCTAATTTACCTTTTCGGTAATACTCTTCTCTCAGTACGATTCCGTTTGAGTAATACCATAACCACTTTCCAGAAATAAGATTGTTGTCGTATTTACCTGATTGTTCCAATTTTCCGTTGTCAAAATAATACTTCCAATCTCCTGTTTTTTTTCCGTTAGAAAAACTTCCCACTGATCGAAGAACACCGTTAGGGAAATAATACTTCCATTCTCCAATCTCCCTGTTTAATGAATCGTATTTACCCTCTGCTTGTTTTATATCATTCAAATAAAGTCTTGAAAATATTATGTTTCCCGTGGAATCTAACGTTTGAAAAGTACCGTGTTTCAACCCGTTCTTTTTTCCTCCACGTTCGATAACCCTTCCTTTTTCGTCATAAAATTTCTCAATTTTAACGAATTCCGTTTCGTCTGTATTCTCCTTCAACACGCCCAACTCATAAAATTCAAATTTCCAAAACTCCCCTTGCTTGTTGTATACTTTGAATGTTCCTTCTTTCAAACCAGCTAGGTAATTTCCCTCTTCCTTCAATTTTCCATTCTCTCGCAGATCTATCCACAAACCAACGCGTTGACCGTTCTTATTGAACCTATTGATTTTCTCTTCTGAATATATTAACCCATTCTTGTATGTCCTTCGAGTTATAACCCTTCCGTCTTCAGCGTACTCAAAATATTTTCCTTCAATCTGATTGTTCAAATAATTGAAAGAAGTTTTCTGACTTCCTGTTGGAAAATATTCACTTGCTGGACCTTCCTTCACATCACTTTTGAAAGAAATACTTCGTTCTTTTCTACCCAAAGAATCATAAAAACACTCTTCGCCGAATTTTAAATTTTCTTTGTACTCAATCGATTGCTGAAGGCTTCCATCAACACGAAAAAACTTCCAAGTGGAATCTAGCTGAAAGTTCTTTCGATTTCCTTCCGACTTCAACACACCGGTATCAAAATAATTCTTCCAGTAGCCATCTGGTTTTCCTTCCACCAAAAAACCTTCACTGCTTTTTTGTCCGTTTGGATAATAAAACACTCTGTACTCCTTTTGAGACAGCACCGAGAGCTGAAAAGCAAAAAGCAAAGTGATTAATATTCCGATTGATTTCATTTTTCAAAGGTCGGTATCTATTCCAATTCAAACTCATTTGACCCTAACTTTGTTTTCACCAACATCTATTATCTAATTATATTCTTTATAAAAAGAAATAGTAATAGTAATAGGGCTGTTAGTACCGTCAGTAAGTTTTATTATAATTGTTAGGATTTGTGGTTATTATCATTGAATGAACATGTTCTTAACAGGCTGTGTTGTGTTAAACCTGTGAAAGTGAGTTAATTTATAATGATTCAACAATTAAGATGAAATAACTGCTTGTTGATAATCTACCTGGTGTAAAACCTCTTTTTGTGTTGATTGATTTCGTTCATAAAAAATGCAAAAAAGTGAGAACTAATTTTTGATAATTTGTTTTTCTGTATAACGGCTCGAAAAACACGAAAGAAAAAAAATTCTTTTGAACAGTTATTCACAAGTTAAACACAGAAAAAAGCAAGAGTTGTTAAAAGTCTAAGTTTTCCGTTCACACCATTATTCAAAACAGAAATAAAACGAATAAGTTTGTACAAATCTAAATAAATATGAGTTTATATATAGGATCTGATCACGCGGGATTTGAAATGAAGGAAGCGTTGAAAGTTTGGATAAACAAAGAGTTTCCTACAGAAGTAATAGAAGATAAGGGTTGTGAAACCTTGGATAGTTGCGATTATGCTGATTATGCTCATGCTGTTGCAGAAAATGTAACTGGAGATTCGCGCGGAATATTACTTTGTGGTTCTGCGAATGGGGTGAGCATTGCGGCAAATAAGCATGCTGGTGTAAGAGCAGCGTTGTGTTGGACGGAAGAAATTGCAGTATTAGCAAGACAACATAACGATGCGAATATATTATCGATACCAGCAAGATTTGTTACCCTTGAAGTGGCGCAGGCTATGGTAAGAGCATTTTTAAACACCCCTTTTGAAGGCGGTAGACACGCTAAAAGAGTAGAAAAAATTGATTTGTAATATGAAAAAGATAGTAGGGTTATTTTGTGTTTGTTTAAGTTTTTGTGCCGACGCTCAGAATACGTTAGATGAATTTGATAAGCGTGACACATACATGAATACCATTACGGTAAGTGAGCTTAAAGAACAACTCTTTATTTTAGCGGCAGATGATTTTGAGGGTAGAGAAACCAGTAAACCAGGTCAAAAAAAAGCCGCTACTTATCTTGAAAATTACTATGAATCTTTGGGTTTAGAAAAAGGTTCAAAAACAGGTGTTCAGCAACAAAGTTTTCCTTTAAGAAAAAGAAAATTAATTTCAACAGTTCTAACCGTTAATGGTAAGAATTATGAGAGTTCTAAAGATATTTTCTCTTTGGACGCAGAGGGTTTAGAAGGAACAAAGACGTTTTCTAAAATTGTATTTGCAGGACATGGAATATCCGAAGGGCGTTACAATGACTATCAAGGTTTGGATGTAAAGGACGCCTTGGTTGTTGTTATGGACGGCGAACCAAAAAACAAAAAGGGTAAATCTATTATTTCAGGAAATGCAGAGGAGCTCAGCGATTGGTCTTATGACCCAGGGTTGAAAGTAGCGTTAGCACAACAACAAGGGGCAAAGGCTATTGTAGTGATTCGTAGAGATTATGCAACATTCTTACCGCGTATTAAGTTTTGGTTGGAGTCAGAGAAAATGGAATTGATAGAAGATATGGACGCCGCTGTTGCGACGGGAATTCCTTTGATTTTCACCAACGAGAAATCAGCGAACGAGTGGTTTCGTTTAGACCTCGCAAACAACATGGGTAAGTTTGGCAAGAAGGGAAAAAAACTACCTCATTCGAGAAATCGTATAAGTTTAAATGTGCTGTACACAGAAGCTTCATTAAATGTGAATGTTACAGACGAAATGGTTTCCAGTGAAAATGTATTGGCATTTATTGAAGGAAGCGACGAAACATTGAAGAGTGAAATAGTTGTTATCTCTGCTCACTATGATCACATTGGTATTGTGAATGGCGAGATTAACAACGGTGCAGACGACGACGGTTCAGGAACCGTTTCAGCCATGGAAATTGGGGAGGCATTTATTCAAGCGAAGAAAGACGGAAATGGTCCTAAGCGAAGTATACTTATTCTGCATGTAAGCGGTGAAGAGAAAGGGTTGTTTGGAAGTGATTACTACACAAGACATCCTGTTTATCCGCTTAATAACACGGTTTGCGATTTGAATATAGACATGATTGGCCGTGTAGACGAAGCGCATAAAGACAATGAGAAATATGTTTATCTGATTGGAAGTGATCGATTAAGCATGGATTTACATAACATTTCAGAAGAGGTAAACAAACAAACGTCTAACCTCGCGTTGGATTACACCTTCAATTCAGAAGATGACCCTAACCAATTTTACTATCGCTCTGACCACTACAACTTCGCTAAGAACAACATTCCTGTTATCTTTTATTTCAGTGGGGTTCATGAAGATTATCATAAACCTGGCGATGATCCTGAAAAGATACTTTACGATAAGATGTGCAGTATAGCACAATTGGTATTTTCCACTGCGTGGGAAATAGCTAATCAACCAGAAAGATTAAAGGTGAAGAACTAATTTTCTTTTCTCGGAAGGAAGAAAAAGAACGTACTGAAAAACGCAAAGAACGCCACGCCGGGCTGCGTTGTAAGGGTGTCTTCCGTAAGACAAGATAAAAAAGCGAGCGTTACAAAGGCTAATGCGATTTCATTTCTTCGAGCCTGTTTCCACATGAAAAAGAAATACAGGATGAAGCAGAGCAAAGCAAAAACGCCCCCTGCAATCCAATACGACAAGAACTGATTGTGTACAGCGTGTTGTACTTTTTCATCCAGACTTGGAGAAGTTTGTTTGTAAGCTTCGTTGTAGGCCGCTTTCACATTGCCTTGTCCGACCCCGAAAAGGAGATTTCTTTCAATAATAAATTTAGCGCCCTTGTAATATTCTAAACGTTGGAAGAGTGAATGCCCACTGGGGTTTTCGCTGCTTTGGAAGGTTTGATATTCGAAAACAATTTGGTGCCAACGCTTTTCTAAAGCATTCCATTGCGGCTCATTGCAATTGGTGTTTCCGGCGAGAATATTGGAAATATCGGTATCTGATAATTGTTGAATTCCAGCAGCATCTTTGGTTAATCCTCTGCTCGCCAAATAGCGGATAAGTGTTGTTTGAACCAATTGTCCTCTTGCGTCTTTTTGAAGCATGGGGTGGTTTGTTCTAGCGAGCCACGCACTGTCTAGCTCATGTGGAGCAACGTTTATGAAAATTCGATTTCCGTTTTCTGTTTGAAAATTAGTCGGTTGGTGAATGTATTTTTCACCACGGGCAGATTGAATTTGTTCCGTTTGGAAGGACGTTGAGCCTGTGTTTTTGGAAAGGAAAAAGAGTAGAACTGAAGCAACGGAGATGGTGGTTCCGATTACAATGAATTTGTTTCGTTTCGATTTTGAAGCGAAAAGAATAGCGACTAATACAATTAACAACCCCCAACCGGTGAGTGTTCCAACAAAGAAGAAAAAAGTACACACGACGGCGGTAAGCCCAAGTTTCATGGATAGCGGGATAACACCAGGCATTCTCCAAGCGCCAATAAGCGCCAATACAGCCATTAAACTAAATCGGATATGAGAGATAAACAAAGAAGCGCTACGAGGCTCAGGAAGCGGGTATTTGACCGCCGCGTAAACAACACAGATGAGTGCAGAAATTCCAACGGCAAAGAAAAACACTTTCCAAATAATTGCTTCTTCGGACTTCGAGATGGGATTAAGATTTTGCAGGAAGAGAGGCGCGAGGACCAATGGGAGTAGTGTTTTAATTTCCTTCCAAATCAGGTAATTTTCACCCCCACGAAAAACACCAAGTAAAATCAATAACCAGACAACGAGGAAGCTGAGGTACAGCGGGTTTTTGCAGACGGGGAAAAAAAGAAATTTCTTTTTTTCAATGGCAGATGCTACAGCAACGAATAGTAAAAAAAACATAGCAACAGACATTCCTAAGTTCCACAAGGGAAGCATAAAAGCCCAAACAGCTAAAGCCGTGAGTTGAGTTTTCGGAAGACGGAAGAATTTCAGCACGTCTTATTTATTTTCTCTGTTTGCGGGTCCCGCGAGAATAGTTGAATAGTTTTTTTGAAACACCTCTTGTGAAGCTCTTATGAGAGGGTCATTTGTAAGAGATTGTTTTATTGCCGCAGAACGGAAGTAATACACCTCTATAATTTTAGCTTCAATTTTTGGAGTGATTTCATTTTGAAGTTGGAGCAGCGAGCTCTCCAAAGCCTCAGCAATACCGTTTTGCAGTTTAGTGAGTTGTTCTTTTAGATCGGGATTAACAACATTTTGACTGGTTAATTCTTTCTCAAGTTTTTCGATGTAATTGTACCATGTTGGCACAAAGTCTTTCGCGTTAGCTTTTGCGAATTGCACAAAGTCGGTATAGTCTTTTGATGAAAGAGTAAAGCTTCCAGCGGAGTCGATAGACGCATGTGTTTTCTTGAACTCAATACCAAATCTGAAATAGGCGAAATTCTTTTGAAGTAGTGAAAGGATTTCTTTGGCTTGGCCTGGGCCGATAAGAACATCTGGATAAATACCACTACCATCTTTTACCGGTCGGCCGTGAGTGGTGTAGAACGTTCTGAGTTTAGTCGTGTCTATTTGTGTGGCGTGTCCCTCTGTCTTGTTGCCATAATCAAGCTTCTGAATACACCTGCCACTTGGCGTGTAGTACTTGGCTACGGTAACTTTCATTTTAGCGTTGTACGACAAATCTACCGTCTGTTGAACCAAACCTTTTCCAAACGAAGGAACGCCCACAATTACCGCGCGATCTAAGTCCTGCAATCCACCGCTCACAATCTCGGAAGAGGACGCGGACATTTCATCTACTAAAACAACCAAAGGGATTGTTAAATCTAGCGGGTCGTATTGAGCAACGTACACATGCTTCCAAGACTCTACCTTACCCATTGTGCGGGTGATTTCAGTTCCTTTAGGCACAAAGAAATTCACAATATTAACCGCTTCGTTGAGTAAACCGCCCCCGTTTCCGCGAAGATCGAGTATAAGTTTTTCCATACCCTTTCCCTTCAACTTGTTGAAGCTTGTCTTTACGTCCTCTGATGCAGTTGGGGTGAATTCATCGAGTTTGATGTACCCAACGTTGTTTTCAAGTAATTGGAAGTGAGGAACGGCGGGAGTTTTGATGCTTTCACGCGTTATCACCAATTCAGTAGCAGTTGGTTTTCCAAGTTGAAGAACGGTAAGAGTTACAACACTACCAGGGGTACCGGTTAGTCCGTCTTCAAGGTTATCTAAATCAATACCATCAATAGACTTTCCGTTCACGTGTGTAATAATATCTCCGGCACGCAGTCCGGATTTGTAGGCGGGAAATGATTCGAAAACTTCAAGAACTGTATTCCTTCCGCTCACTAAACTGACACGTGCGCCAACGCCGCCATACCTTCCTGTTTGAAGGTACATCGCATCTTCAATTTGAGATTCCGGATAATAAACCGTGTAAGGGTCCAATGAAGCAAGCATTCCTGAAAGAGCTGTGTTGACAAGGTTTCCAGGGGTAGACTCTTCAACATATAACTGATCGAGCTGTTTGAATACGTCCGTAAAAATCTCAAGGTTTTTTACAACGTCGAAGTAATTAGTAGGTTGATTCGGTTGGGCAAAAGAGCAAAAGGAGAGCAGAAAGAAAAAGAGTGAGGTCTTAAATATTTTCATGGTTGGAAGGCTCTTGGGTCGTTAAAGAAATAAGTTGTCGAATAAGGTACTTTATTTTTTGTTCCACATAGTCGTAATCTGGGATGCGGTTTCCCGTAAAGATAAAGGCTAACGATAATTTCTCCCCCTTGTTGTTGAGTAGATCATAAAGCGGTTGTTTTTCTTTTCGATAAACTTCTTTTATCAGTCGCTTTATTCTATTTCTGTCGTGCGCTCTTGCGAATCGGCGTTTTGGCGCAGTGAATAGCGCCTGAACAGGAAACTCAGAAACTTCTTCAGAGGGGTGGTACAAGCAAATAATTGCAGGTGTTTTTATGCTTTTTCCATGAGCGTAAAGTGACTCAATGGATTTTTTTTTGTAGAGCCGTTCCTGTTTGGAAAGCGTTTCCATTAGGGATGATAGAAAAAGGTATTGTAATTTTTAGAAATCTCTACAGCCTTTATTAATTCAGGGTCTGCCATGTTCATGATGCGAATCATTGCGTTTTCATCGAACAACGAGCGAGCGATTTGAGCTTTAAATCGAAGTGAACACTGCGCCTTTAGTTTTGAAACTTCTGCTTTGGTGTAAAGGATGTTACTTTCCTTCGCAGACTGAAGTGTTTTCTCGAGCAACGCGTCGTCTGTTTTATAATTTTTTTGATATAAATCGAAGGACTTCCAGTTTGAAAGTTGCGTTCTATTTTGATCTACATAATCGAAACACAAATGACGAAGAATTCCGAAGTTAATAATGTCGATTAATGCAAAAGACGTTGATGTTGAATCGAAAGGAATAAACACATCGGGAGTAATTCCACCACCACCGTACACCACTCTTCCGGAAGGGGTGTAAAATTTCAGCGAGTCCACATGTGTGATCTTGTCTTGATAGAATAATTCTCCGCTAGACCAACGCTGATGCGTTTCGTTGAAGTATATTGAAGAATCCCCGTAAGGCTTTTGAATACACCTTCCTGTTGGAGTATAATAGCGGGCGGTGGTTAATCGAAGAGCGCTTTTATCGGGTAATTCAATTTCACTTTGAACCAAACCCTTACCGAATGAGCGTCGTCCAACAACAATTGCGCGATCCCAATCTTGTAGCGCACCGGCAACGATTTCACTGGCCGAGGCGCTATACTCGTCTATGAGAACAGTTACTTGAACATCGGCGAAAGACCCGCGTTTTTGGGTGTTGTAGTTGTTCCTTCCAGAGTGGGTACCCGCAGTGTAAACCATTAAGCGGTCTTTTTCTAAGAACTCTTCGGCAATGTTAGTAGCTTGCTCAAGCAATCCACCACCGTTTCCACGTAGGTCTAGAATGAATTTCGTGCACCCTTGGTTTCTAAGTGCATTTCCTGCGGTTAGAAACTCGTCGTAGGTTGTTTTTGCGAAACGTTCAATTTTTATATATCCAAGATCATCTTCAACTTTATAAAAAGAAGGAACGCTCGGAAGAGGAAGCGAGCCTCTTTCTACAGTGAAATTAACATATTCTTTTTTTCGAAGAACACTAATGTTAACGTTGCTTCCAGCTTCACCTTTTAGCATTTTCATAACACCCTCGTTGTTCAAAGATTGTCCAGAAATATTGTTTCCATCTACTTGAACAATGCGATCACCCGACTGAATTCCCGCTCGGAAACTTGGCCCGAAAGGGATTACGCGATTTACCATTAGCGAATCGCGAAGGATTAAAAATTCAATACCAACCCCTTCATATGAGCCGGACATTTCTTCTTTTGCCTTGGCGTATTCTTCGGGGTTTAGGTAGTAGCTGTGAGGATCTAAATTTTTAAGGATAGACGCGATGGCGTCGTCGATGATTTTCTTTTTGTCTACGCTATCTACGTAGTTGTCTTCAATGAAGTCAATAAGACTAACGAGTTTATTCGGATTGTCTTCTTTCCCTGTTTTTATGGTAAGCAGGTTTTTATCGGCAAGAAGGGTTCCAATGAGAATTCCAGCTATTAATACAAAAGAATAGTACAGTGGCTGTAGTGGCGACTTACCTGATTTTTCGTTTTGTATTTCTTCAGACATGTTTTTGTTTCGAAGTGGAAAAGATAAGACTTATTCGGGTAATTCTCGTTGAACAACCTCTACCCCAGAATTTCTTAAAAAATCTATTGCTGTTGTGTCTTTGTAGGCGTTTAGGTACACCATTCTCGTAATTCCCGATTGAAGAATAAGCTTACAACAATCTTTGCAAGGACTAAGGGTTATGTATAATGTTGAACCGTGAGCGTTGTTGGTAGATTTTGCGACTTTAAGAATAGCGTTGGCTTCGGCGTGCAAGACATACCAATGGGTTTCACCCAAATCGTTTTCGCACGCATTTGGAAATCCGCTTGGCGTGCCGTTGTATCCATCTGAAATAATTACTCCGTTTTTCACAAGAAGTGCCGCTACTTGTTTGCGGTTACAATGCGAAAGTTTAGCCCATTCTTTGGCCATGCGCAAGTATGCGAGGTCGTACCTCAGTTGTTTTTGTTCCTCAGCTGTGGGCATGGAAAGCGTCTAAGAAGGAGAAATTAATATTCGTCTTCGTTGAAGAAGAAATCTTCTTTTGTAGGGTAGTCAGGCCAAATGTCTTCGATGCTTTCAAACACCTCTTCTTCGTCTTCTAATTGTTGAAGGTTTTCAACCACTTCCAAAGGTGCTCCAGCACGCATGGCGTAATCGATTAATTCTTCTCTTGTTGCAGGCCAAGGTGCGTCTTCGAGATATGAGGCCAATTCTAAAGTCCAGTACATAGTATTAACGCTTAAGGTTTTTTTACGTTTTGCGAATATAACATTTTTGAGCATGCACGCAAGAAATGATTATTTCGTGAGTTTAGGCATGCGACCCTTCTTATATACGTTGCGGACTACAGGCGTTTTCTTACGCAGTTCTTTTTGCTCTTCTTCACTTAAATGAGTAATGTTTTGACACTCTTCAGAGCAGCAATTCTCGTATTTCTCTTTGCATGTGTTGCATTGAATGAACAGAATGTGACAACCCAAGTTCAAACAATTTGTATGATGATCGAAGGGATCTCCGCACTGGTGGCACGTTGCGATAACCTCGTCAGAAATTCTTTCCGCAAGACGTTCGTCGAATACAAAGTTTACACCTTTGAATTTGATGTCTAAATTATTTGCTTTGGCGTCGCGAGCGTATTTAATGATACCACCTTCGAGGTGATAGACATTTTCGAATCCTTTGTGTTTCATATAAGCCGAAGCTTTTTCACAACGAATTCCGCCGGTGCAATACATGAGTACTTTTTTGTCTTTGTCGTGTTGAAGAATATCTTCAACAATATGAAGCTCTTCGCGGAAGGTATCAACATCGGGACAAATAGCTCCTTCAAAATGTCCAACCTCACTTTCGTAGTGGTTGCGCATGTCAACAACAACAGTATTCGGGTCGGAAAGCTGTTTGTTCCACTCTTCTGCGTTTAAATATTTTCCGGTATTTGACGGGTCGAAGTTGGGATCTTCAATGCCGTCCGCAACGATTTTATTTCGAAGTTTTACTTTTAACGCATAGAACGATTTTCCTTCGTCCACAGCCGTGTTCAGGCGAATGTTGTTTAGGAAATCTATGGTGAAAAGATCTTGTACAAACGCATCGAAACGATGGGTAGGAACAGAAATTTGCGCGTTAATTCCTTCAGAGGCTATGTAGGTTCTGCCCAGAACGGCGAGTTCGCTCCAACGCGCAAAAAGTTCGTCGCGAAAGACCTGGGGATTTTCAATCTGATGGTATTTGTAAAATGAAACTGTTGTTCGCGGAGTGCTATCTGCGAGCATACGTTGGCGCAGGATGCGCTTGTCTTCGGTGTTGTGTAGTTTTGTCATCTGAACAAGTATAGATTATTCTAGATGTGGCAAAGTTAAACCTGAATTTAGATTTCAAACTGAGTGATGTCATCTAATTTTCTTCGAATAAAATCGATGTCCATAGAGGTTACCAATTCCATTCGATAAGGTTTGAAGTTTGGAATTCCTTTGAAATAATTGGTGTAGTGACGTCTCATTTCGAGCACACCTAATTTCTCTCCTTTCCAACGAAGGGAAAATTCGAAATGACTCTTACATGCTTCAACGCGTTCGGCAATGGTTGGTGGCGGAAGCAATTCCTGTGTTTTGAAGTAGTGCTTTATTTCTCGGAAAATCCAGGGATAGCCTATACTTGCGCGACCAACCATGATTCCGTCTACCCCGTATTTGTTTTTGTATTCCCACGCTTTTTCAGGAGAGTCGATATCACCGTTACCGAAGATGGGAATGTGAATGCGAGGGTTTTCTTTAATCTTCGCAATAAGCTCCCAGTTGGCTTCGCCCTTGTACATCTGCACTCGCGTTCTTCCGTGAACCGTTAGGGCTTGAATACCGATGTCTTGAAGTCTTTCAGCAACCTCTTCAATGTTCTTTGAACCTTCATCCCATCCTAAACGTGTTTTAACGGTAACGGGAAGTGTGGTGGCGTTTACAACCGCTTTTGTCATAGCGACCATTTTCGGAATATTCTGCAGAATGCCTGCCCCGGCGCCCTTGCAGGTTACTTTAGAAACAGGACAGCCGTAATTAATGTCTAATAAGTTAGGGTTCACCGATTCGATTATTTCGGCGCATTTTACCATAGACTCAATTTCACTTCCGAATATTTGAACACCAATAGGCCGTTCATACTCGAAAATATCGAGCTTCATTCTACTTTTTACTGCATCGCGAATAAGTCCTTCGCTACTGATAAATTCAGTGTACATCAAATCCACCCCCTGTTCTTTGCAGACCATGCGGAAAGGCGGATCGCTCACATCTTCCATGGGAGCGAGCAGCAACGGAAATTCAGGAAGTTCGATATCACCAATCTTTACCACATGCTTGGGTTTAGATGGACATAATATCTTTGTCTTTCGCGGCTAAGACTTCGTCTACTTTTTTGTTGAACTTGTCTGTAAGTTCTTGAACTTTTGATTCACCAGTTTTCGCTTCGTCTTCAGGAAGTCCGTCTTTCTGAGCTTGCTTAATGAAATCTAACGCCTCTTTGCGAGCCGTGCGAATTCCAACACGAGCGTTCTCACCTTCTGAATGTGCGCGCTTCGACAAATCGCGACGACGTTCTTCAGTAAGCATAGGAACAGCAATCATAATTACATCGCCGTTGTTCTGCGGATTCAAACCAAGGTTTGCTTCCATAATTCCTTTCGAGATGGCGGTTAACATGCCTTTTTCCCAGGGCTGAACATTGAGTGTTCGCGCATCTGGAGTGGTAACGTTAGCCACGTTTTTCAACGGTGTCATGGTGCCGTAATAGTCTACGCGCACGCCGTCTAACATAACAGGGCTTGCTTTACCAGCGCGCACTTTATTCAATTCGTTTTCTAGGTGAGTAATGGTTTTACTCATTGAATCAGCGGCCTCGTCGAGTGCCATTTTAACTTCTTCAGACATACTCTTGTTATGCTTTAAAATTCTACTTTGGTTCCAATGTTTTCGCCAGAAACTAAATTCAGAAGGTTACCCTCCTTGTTCATATCGAAAATGATAATAGGCAATTTGTTTTCGTTGCAAAGAGTGAATGCGGTCATATCCATAACATTCAATCCTTTTTCATATACTTCGTTGAAAGTAACGGTTTCATACTTTGTAGCGGTAGGATCTTTCTCTGGATCTGCAGTGTAGATGCCGTCTACGCGCGTTCCTTTCAAAACCACATCTGCTTCAATTTCAATGGCACGAAGTGACGCTGCTGTATCTGTTGTGAAGAATGGATTTCCTGTTCCCGCTCCGAAAATGACTACACGATTTTTTTCTAAATGTCTTACCGCTCTTCTCTTGATGAAGGGCTCGCAAATTTGTTTCATTTCAATGGCGCTTTGCAAACGTGTAGGAACATGTGCAGATTCTAATGCACTTTGAAGTGCCATGCTGTTGATCATGGTTGCTAACATGCCCATGTAATCGCCTTGCGTTCGCTCCATTCCACCTTGCTCAGCTTGAACTCCGCGGAAGATATTTCCACCACCGATGACAATGGCGACCTCAACCCCTTTTTCCCAAACAGCTTTGATTTCTTGCGCGTATTGCATGATGCGAGCGTTATCAATTCCGAACTGTTTGTCGCCCATTAAGGCTTCACCACTTAATTTTAGAAGAATGCGTTGGTATTTCATACTTCGCGAAGTTAGTGAATTAGGTCATTCTGCGCCCTATCTTCGCGAACGATTCTACACGATTTATGGAATACGATTTTAGAAATATTGAAGCAAATTGGCGCAAGAAATGGGCCCATGACGAGTCTTATAAAGTAACCGAAGACCCGAATAAGAAGAAATTTTATGTCTTGGACATGTTCCCGTATCCAAGCGGGGCAGGGCTTCACGTGGGCCATCCACTGGGTTATATCGCTTCTGACATTTATGCGCGATACATGCGTCACAAAGGATACAATGTGTTGCATCCGATGGGCTACGATTCATTCGGACTTCCAGCAGAGCAATACGCAATTCTAACCGGACAGCATCCTGCGAAAACGACAGAACAAAACATTGCGCGCTACCGCGAACAGCTTGATAAGATTGGCTTCTCATACGATTGGAGCAGAGAAGTACGAACGAGCTCTCCGGATTATTACAAGTGGACGCAATGGATTTTCGGATTGTTGTTCAACGCGTGGTACGATTTAGATTCGAACAAGACACGACCAATTTCAGAGCTGATTGCAAAGTTTGAAGACAACGGTTCATACGGCGTGAATGCGCACATGGATGAAGATTGGTGGAAGACTTATTTGTTGGAAGCCGATCATATTTTTTCTTCTCACTTCGAAGGAGAATTTACGGACACTGATTGGAAGAGCATGAGCGAAGCGCAAAAGGAAGCGCTGCTGATGAATTACCGCGTGTCTTATTTGGCAGACTCGTTAGTGAACTGGTGCCCTGCATTAGGAACCGTTTTGGCTAACGACGAGATTAAAGATGGCGTTAGTGAGCGTGGCGGACATGCCGTTGAGCAAAAGAAAATGCGTCAATGGAGTATGCGTATTTCGGCCTATTCGGAGCGATTGATTTCCGATTTAGACACGATAGATTGGCCCGATAACATTAAAGAAATTCAACGCAACTGGATTGGAAAATCTTCCGGTGCACGCGTTCGTTTTCAGGCGGAAAAAGAAGTGACGATTGAAGTATTCACAACACGTCCGGATACCCTTTACGGCGTTTCATTTTTAACATTGGCTCCCGAACACGAAAGCGTGGAAGTCTTGACCACAGCGGAACAGCGCGACGCGGTAGCTGAATATGTTGCGAATTCCAAATTGAAGACAGAACGTGAGCGCATGGCCGAGAAAAAGATTTCGGGCGTGTTCACTGGAAGCTACGCGCAGCACCCTTTAACGGGAGATCAAGTTCCTGTTTGGATAGGCGACTATGTGTTGGCAGGATATGGAACCGGAGCGGTTATGGCTGTTCCAGCAGGAGATCAGCGCGATTATGATTTCGCGAAGCATTTCAACCTAGAAATAAAAAATATTTTTGTTGAATCTGATTTGTCAGAGAAGGCAGAAACATCAAAGGATGCGCTGTTAGCGAATTCAGATTTCTTGAACGGAATGAATTACTACGCTGCATTTGATGCGGTGTGTGAGCGATTGATGGAATTAGGTGCAGGAGAAAAGAGAGTGAATTATAGACTTCGCGACGCGGTGTTTAGCCGTCAGCGTTATTGGGGAGAACCCTTCCCGATTTATTACGAAAACGGAATTCCTCGATTGATAAACACAGAAGAACTTCCAACAGAATTACCAGATGTAGACGCTTATCTTCCAACAGAATCCGGCGAACCACCGTTGGCTCGTGCAACGAATTGGGAGCGAAACGGCATGCCCATGGAGTGTAACACCATGCCAGGTTGGGCAGGATCTTCTTGGTATTTCTTGCGTTACATGGACCCGAACAATCATTCGGTTTTTGCATCGGAAGAGCGCATAAAATATTGGGGACAAGTAGACTTGTATATGGGCGGTGCCGAGCACGCAACCGGACACTTGTTGTATTCTCGTTTTTGGACGAAAGTGTTGTTCGACTTGGGTTACATACCGTTCAATGAACCGTTCAAGAAGATGATTAACCAAGGAATGATTCTTGGCCGCAGCAGCTTTGTTTATCGAATAAAAGATAGCAACACCTTCATCTCTTTCGAGCGAAGAAAGGAGTTTGAAACACAGCGTTTGTATGCAGACATTTCATTGGTTGACAATGATAAATTGAATATTGAAGGATTTAAGAATTGGCTTCCTGAATACGCGAACGCAGAATTCATGTTGAATGAAAACGGCGAATACACTTGCGGTTGGGAAGTTGAGAAAATGTCGAAGTCGAAGTACAATGTTCAGACACCAGATGAGCTTATTGAGAAGTTTGGCGCCGACACCCTTCGTTGCTATGAGATGTTCTTAGGCCCTGTTGAACAAAGCAAACCTTGGGACACGAAGGGTATTAATGGGGTGCACAATTTCTTGCGCCGGTTCCACAGACTTTTCATGGAAAATGAAACGTTCTCGGTTTCTTCGGAAGAAGCCACAGCGGCTGAAATGCGCGTGGTTCACAAGACCATTAAGAAGATTACCGAAGACTTGGAGCGGTTCTCTTGGAATACTGTAGTTAGCGCTTGCATGATTGCCACCAACGAATTGACAGATTTGAAATGTAACAAGCGCGCTGCGTTGGAACCGTTGGTAATTATGCTTTCTCCGTATGCACCGCATTTAGCTGAAGAACTTTGGAAGAATTTAGGTCATTCCACTTCTGTTATGAACGAGTCATGGCCAATTGCCGAGAACAAGTATTTGGAAGATGATAACTTTGAATATCCCGTTTCTTTCAATGGGAAGACAAGATTTTTCTTATCGCTTCCTGCAGGCATGAGCGCCGCAGATGTTGAGGCGCAGGTAATGGCACACGAAAGCACAGCGAAATATTTGGAAGGAAAAACCCCGAAAAAGATCATTGTTGTTCCAAAACGTATTGTGAATGTAGTCATGTAACACTACCTTTGGTAGTCCCATGATTTCCCGCTCCACCATAGATCGAATTTTTCAGGCCACTCTTATTGAAGATGTGGTTGGAGAGTTTGTTCATTTGAAAAAAAGCGGATCTTCTTATCGCGGTCTTTCTCCGTTTGTGAATGAAAAAACACCGAGTTTTTTCGTTGTTCCAGCGAAAGGTATTTACAAAGATTTCAGTTCTGGAAAGGGCGGAAACGCCATTGATTTTCTTATGCAGCATGAGAAGCTTACCTATCCGGAAGCCTTGCGCTGGTTGGCGAACAGGTACAACATTGAGATTGAAGAAGAGAGTCAGACCGAAGAACAAAAAGCTGAAAAAAGCGAACGCGAGCAACTTTCTGTAGTAACAGATTTCGCGAATAAATACTTCCAAGATCAGATGTACAATTCAGAAATGGGAAGAGCCATTGGCCTTTCCTATTTCGAAGCGAGAGGATTTCGTGAAGACACGCTGAAGAAATTTCAACTCGGATATTGTCCAGATGGATGGGACAAGATGTCTCAAGCGGCGCTGTCTGCAGGGCATTCATTGACTTATTTGTTGAAGACTGGATTAACGCGCGAGAAGGACGGTTCGCCGTATGACTTCTTCCGCGGACGTGTGATGTTCCCCATTCACAATGTGAGTGGAAAAGTGATTGCGTTTGGTGGAAGAACATTGAAGGCAGAGAAGGACATTGCGAAGTATTTCAACAGTCCAGAAAGCGATCTATATCACAAGTCGAACACCTTGTATGGCCTACACCTCGCCAAGAACGCGATGGTGAAAGAAGACAATTGTTTTTTGGTTGAAGGATATACAGACGTGATTGCGCTTCACCAAGCGGGCGTTGAGAATGTTGTTGCTAGTAGCGGAACAAGTTTGACGGAAGGGCAGATTCGACTCATTCGTCGTTTCACACAAAACATTACGATTTTATATGACGGAGATAAAGCTGGAATTAAAGCGAGTTTCCGGGGTATTGACATGATATTGAAGGAAGGGTTGAACGTTCGCGTTGCAACATTTCCAGATGGCGATGATCCTGACAGTTATTCTAGAAAGCACAGCAGTGAAGAGATTCAGCTGTATGTGAAGGATAATGCTAAAGATTTCATTCGATATAAAACGGCTTTACTTCTTGAAGAGGTTGGTAATGATCCCATTAAAAAAGCGGGATTAATTCGTGGAATAGTTGACAGCATCGCGCTGATTCCAGATGCGATTAAGCGTTCGGTTTTCGTGCAAGACTGCTCGCAGATTATGGGTATTGGAGAGTCTGTTCTATTCTTAGAATTGAACAAATCGCTTCAAGAAAATTTAAAGAAAGGCCCAGTAAAATCAACTTCTTCGGAAGATGGAGGTGTTCACACAACGGTTGAAGCACCTACCCCAACACCTTTCGACGAAACTGTTCCGGTTCCGGATACACTGAATGCTGAAGCGCAAGAGCGAGACTTCATGCGCATTTTATTGATGTACGGAGAATATGAAATGCCCATTGAAATAGTAAATGAAGAAGGCAAGCGAGAGGTTATTCATTTATCGGTGGCAGATTATTTAATTGGAAATCTTGAGCATGATTTTATGACTCTTCAGTGCGAGGTTTATTCGAAAATGTTGAAGGAGTATTTGGAATTGGTGAAGGATAATCAGATGCCGAGTCATCACAATTTTACTTCTCATGAGGAAGAAAGTGTTCGAAGTGAGGCTGTAAACGTTTTAACGACACGTCATCAAATTAGTGAGAATTGGAAAACGAAACATGGCATATTAACTGAATCGGAAGAGTACGTCATAGGAAAGGCAGCGAAAGATTGTTTATTTCGCATGAAAATGCGGCATGTACAAATAGCATCAAAGGCCATAGAATCCCAATTGGAAAATGAATCCAACGAAGATGAAGTCATGATGTTATTAGCGGAGAAGAAAAGATTGGACGAAGTACGGAAGCAGTTAGCAGATAATTTTGGAACAGTGGTTTTATAAAAGAAGAAGATGGAAAAAGCGATCAGATACCCAATGCCTGGAGAGCGTTGGAAGCATTACAAAGGTGGGGTTTATGAGGTTATTACTTTAGCGAACCACAGTGAGACAAAAGAGGCTTTGGTTATCTATAAGTCAGTCCCCTTCGGATCTATTTACGCTCGTCCTCTTCACATGTGGGAAGAAGAATGTGAGCTTGGACGCATTAAGTTCAAGCGTTTTGAAATAATTGAATAAGTTGAAAAATCATCTGTTTGAAGTCACGGTTTCAAATTAAAAACCGCTGTATCTTCGACACAAATATTACTCTATGTTTGAACGTAAAGAATTTAAAAAATATGCTACAGGCCATCTAGGTATCAATAGCACAGTGGTGAACGATGTGATTTCTCACATGTATGGTCCAGAGAACATGACAAGAACAGTTATTGAAGAGCGTCACATGCCTTTTCGTGAGGTAGATGTGTTTTCTCGTTTAATGGCTGATAGAATTATTTTCTTGGGAACTGAAATCGATGACTACATCGCGAATATTATTCAAGCGCAGTTGTTGTTTTTGGAAAGCACAGACTCTAAAAAAGACATTCAGATTTACATTAATTCTCCAGGAGGAAGTGTATACGCAGGCTTAGGTATATATGACACCATGCAATACATTAATCCGGATGTAGCAACCATTTGCACAGGTATGGCCGCTTCTATGGGTGCTGTTTTGTTGTGCGCAGGTCAAGCGGGAAAACGCACAGGCCTGAAGCACTCACGTGTCATGATTCACCAACCTTTAGGCGGTGCGCGCGGACAAGCTTCAGACATTGAAATCACAGCTCGTGAAATTCAAAAATTGAAGAAAGAATTGTACGACATCATTGCTACACACAGCGGTAAGACGTATGATCAAGTATGGGCAGACAGTGATCGCGATTATTGGATGATTGCATCTGAGGCGAAAGAGTACGGAATGATAGACGAAGTTTTAGAAAGAAAAGTATAAGAATTTCAACCTGAATAAAAGTAGAGACACGACCTTCGTGTCTCTATTTGTTTATAGACTATGAAAACCTTTTTTGTTGATGTTGTTGTCCCGCTGGCACTTCCGCAAGTGCTTACCTACAGGGTTCCTGTGGCTTGGGAGAACTACGTTCAACAAGGGGTTCGTGTAGTAGTGCCTTTAGGAAAATCTAAACGTTACACCGGAATCGTTTGGCGCGTGCACGAAGAGGTTCCGCAGGACTATGCGGCAAAGTATTTTGAAGAAGTGCTGGATGATGTGCCGGTAGTATCAGAAACACAAATGCAACTGTGGGATTGGATAGCGAAGTACTACGCCTGCACGCTCGGAGAAGTTATGACTGCAGCTCTTCCAAGTGGACTGAAATTATCGAGTGAAACAGTTTATACAACGAAAGACTTGTCTGTTGAATTAACACCGAATGAACGTTCGGTTGTAGATGTAATTGTTGAAAAAGACCGCGGAATGGGCGTTATGTCGAAAGACATACAACACGCATTACCGAAGGTTTCCATTCATTCCACACTGAAAAACTTATTGAAGAAGAACGCCATTGCGTCGTTCGAAGAGGTGAAAGAGAAGTTCATTCCGAAAAGAGTTTCTTATGTGAATTTAGGACAAAACGGAAACACCGATGAGCAGCTGCAACAACATTTTTCAGCTTTAGAAAAGCGCAATGCCGACAAGCAGATTCAGGTTCTCATGACCTTTTTGCAAATGAGCAAGTGGGACGGAAATAGCGGAGAATCTGTAAAGAAGAAGGAGCTTGAGATTCAATCGAAGACCGACGCCTCAGCCATTTCAGCACTGGTGAAGAAGGGAATACTGTCCATTGAAGAACGCGCTGAATTGCGCATGATAAGCGGAGATCATGAACTTCTTCCACTGCCTGTTCTGAGTGAATTACAACAAAGTGCATTTGAGAAAATCAAATCTCATTCAGGAGTGACGTTGCTGCACGGAGTGACCTCTTCCGGAAAAACAGAAGTGTATTTGCACCTCATGCAAGAGCAAATTCAGCAAGGCAAACAAGTGTTGTTGTTGGTTCCTGAAATAGCCTTGACTTCGCATTTGATAGATCGCATTCAACGGTTTTTTGGAGTTCGTGTGGGTATTTATCACAGCGGCTACAGCACGCATGAACGCACAGAAGTTTGGCATCGTGTACATTCAGAGTTGCACCGATTTGATATTGTTTTAGGAGCACGTTCAGGTGTGTTTCTTCCTTTTGAAAATCTTGGATTAATCATCGTAGATGAAGAGCATGAAGGAACGTTTAAGCAACAGGATCCGGCTCCACGTTATCATGCGAGAGACACCGCTATTAAACTAAGTGTTTTATCGAATGCACAAGTTGTACTTGGAAGCGCAACACCTTCCTTGGAATCGTACTTCAATGCATCGCAAAAAAAATATCAGTTGGTTGAAATGTTCGAGCGTTATGGCAACGCCGTTCAACCTAAAATAGATTTTGTAAACCTTCGCTCTGAGCTTCAAGCGAAGCGTATGCAAGGCGTTTTTTCTTCGACTTTATTGGAAGCCATAGACACGACAGTAAAGGCGGGCAAACAAGTTATTTTATTCCAGAACCGCCGTGGATACACGCCTTTGTGGGAGTGCGAAATGTGTCATTACACACCCGAGTGTAAGAATTGCGACGTGAGTTTGACGTATCATAAATTTCATCATGAACTGCGCTGTCATTACTGCGGTCATCATGAAATTCCTGTTCAGCAATGCCCATCTTGTGGAGCCAACGCCTTTAAAATGTTGGGCGCAGGAACGGAGCGAATAGAGGAAGAGCTGGGCGAGTGTTTGCCTCATCTTCGAATTTCGCGCATGGACTTGGATGTTGCAAAAGGAAAGCATGCGCATCATAAAATTATTTCAGAATTCGAAAGTGGAAAGACTGATGTGCTCATTGGAACACAGATGGTGACGAAAGGCTTGGACTTCAGCAATGTTCACTTGGTTGGAATTTTAAATGCCGATCGCATGTTGAAACATCCCGATTTTCGTTCAATAGAACGGGCGTTTCAGATGATGGTTCAGGTTGCGGGAAGAAGCGGAAGAAGAGAAGAACGCGGGCGTGTGCTTATACAGACGTACGCGCCTGAACATTGGGTTTTTCCGTTGATTGAAAACAATCAGTACGGACAATTTTTTGCTTTGGAGTTGGCAGAGCGCAAGCAGTTCAGGTATCCGCCTTTCACAAGAATGATTAAACTTACGGTTAAGCACAAAGAACAAGGTGTTGTCTTAGGTGCAGCTGCAGAGCTGGCCACGTGGTTTTTCAAATCGTTATTCGGAAATTATACAGGCCCTGAAACGCCTGCCATAGGACGCGTGAACAATTATTATATTCAACAATTTTGGATTCGAATTCCGAGTGAAATAACACCCGCGAAAGTGAAACGATATCTTATGGATTGTTCTCAATCGCTCACGTCTCAACAGAAATACAAAATGGTTCGCGTGTCTATTGACGTAGACCCTATGTAAACAGCCGACTTTCATTACCTTTGTTGGAAAGAATTAAAGATGGCCAAACAAGAGATAAATTGCTCGTTTTGTGGTAGAAAAAAGAGTGAGGTGAATGTGCTCATTGCGGGTGTTTCTGGACACATATGCGACGACTGCGCGAGACAAGCCAACGAGATTGTAAAAGAAGAAGCAGTTGTTCCGAAGGAAGAATTTAGCACTTCTGAATTAATGAAGCCGATTGAAATCAGAGATTTTTTGAATGAATACATCATTGGTCAAGACGAGGCCAAGAAGGTTTTGAGCGTTGCGGTGTACAATCACTACAAGCGTTTGGCGCAGCATGCAGCAGGGAAGCAAGATGATGAAGTTGAAATTGAAAAATCGAACATTGTATTGGTTGGAGAAACAGGAACAGGAAAAACACTTTTGGCAAAAACCATTGCGAAAATGTTGAACGTTCCGTTCTGCATTGCAGATGCCACCGTGCTTACACAGGCCGGCTATGTGGGTGAAGACGTAGAGAGTATTCTTTCTAGACTTCTGCAAAGTGCCGACTTCGATGTTCAAAAAGCTGAACGTGGAATTGTATTCATTGATGAAATAGATAAGATTGCTCGCAAGAGCGACAACCCTAGCATTACGCGAGACGTAAGTGGTGAAGGCGTTCAACAAGCGTTGTTGAAATTGTTGGAAGGCGCGACGGTGAGTGTTCCGCCACAAGGAGGAAGAAAGCACCCAGAGCAGAAGATGATTCAGATTGACACGAAGAATATTTTGTTCGTTTGTGGTGGGGCTTTTGACGGAATAGACAAACACATTGAACGCCGAATGAATTCAGCTAGCATTGGATATCGCAATGCGTTTACTGTGGAAGAACAAGGCGGGTGGTTGCAGTACATTGCTCCTGCCGACTTGAAACAGTTCGGGTTAATCCCAGAATTAATCGGTCGTTTCCCGGTATTAACGTTTTTGAATCCGCTTGACGAGTCGGCTCTAAGAAGAATTTTAACAGAACCGAAAAATGCATTGGTGAAGCAATATGTGAAGTTGTTTGAAATGGACGGCGTGAAGCTTTCTTTCGATAAGCAGGTGTTGGATTATATTGTTGAAAAAGCAATGACATACAAATTAGGCGCACGCGGATTACGTTCAATCTGTGAAGCAATTTTGTTGGACCTCATGTTTGAAATTCCAAATCAAACGGAAGAAAAAGAATTCAAAGTAACGTTGGCTTATGCACGTGATAAATTTGAAAGTTCGAAACTAAGTCAATTGAAGGTGGCGTAAAATGACGGAAGAAAAATCGACGGTGGTGGAAACACCACTCATGAAACAATTCAACGAGATTAAGGCGCAATATCCAGATGCGCTTTTGTTGTTTCGTGTCGGTGATTTTTATGAAACGTTCGGATCAGATGCGATTGCCGCTTCACGCATTTTAGGAATTACATTAACCAAGCGAAAGAACGGGGCAGCTGCATACATTGAGTTAGCAGGGTTTCCGCACCATTCACTAGACACTTATTTACCGAAGTTGGTTCGCGCTGGAAACCGCGTGGCCATTTGCGATCAGCTCGAAGACCCGAAGCTTACCAAGAAAATTGTGAAGCGCGGCGTTACAGAATTGGTAACACCTGCGGTTAGTTATAACGAAAAAACATACGACAGTTCGAACAACCAATTTTTGGCTGCTGTTGTTATGCGCGATCAGCAAGCCGGGGTGAGTTTTTTAGATATTTCCACCGGTGAATTTTATCTGGCGGAAGGAAGTACTTCCCACATTAATAAATTGCTGCAGAGTTTTCGTCCGAATGAAGTGTTGTTTCAAAAACACGAGGACCAACAATTCCGCGAAGCTTTCGGAGACACGAAGTGGTTTACGTTTCGCGTAGACGAATGGGTGTTTTCATTGGACTACGCGAAAGAAGTTTTGCAAAAGCAATTCGACACGAAATCGCTAAAAGGATTTGGTGTTGAAGAATTGAAACTCGGCGTAATTGCTGCAGGAACAGTGTTGCATTATTTGAAAGACACGCAACATCACAAGACGCAGCACATTCAAAAAATCTCGCGCATTGAAGAAGATACTTTTGTTTGGTTAGATCGTTTCACCATTCGAAATTTAGAATTGGTGCATTCGAATTACGACGAAACAGCAACGTTGTTCTACACGCTCAATCACACCAGCACGCCCATGGGCGCAAGACTCTTGAGACGTTGGGTGCTTATGCCGCTCAAAGACATTGCGCAAATTGAAAAGCGTCAGTTTGTGGTTGGAAGTTTTGTTAAGAATGCAGAGCTGTTAGCAGAAACGCGTTTGCACTTGAACACCGTTGGCGACATGGAGCGCTTGGCTTCGAAGATTGCAACTGGACGTGTAAATCCGCGCGAGCTTCTTCAATTAGCGAAGGGCATGCAAACGGCAGAGCACATTCAAGCGCTAGGTTCGAAGTCAACGAGCAAAGAGATACAAGCCTTGTTTAACGTGTTGAAACCACTTACCGAATGGTGCAATACAATTTTTGAAAAGATCAACGCTGAAGCCCCCTTAGCGCTTAACAGAGGTTCTGTCATAGCCGAAGGTGTGAATGCGGATTTGGACGAGTTGCGGAATTTGCAAAAGTCTGGAAAGGACTATTTGCAAATGGTTCAAGAACGCGAAAGCGAACGCACTGGAATTCCTTCCCTGAAGATTTCCTTCAACAATGTTTTCGGATATTATTTGGAAGTACGAAACACGCACAAGGATAAGGTTCCGCCAGAGTGGATTCGCAAACAAACAGTCACACAAGCGGAACGATACATTACCCCAGAGCTGAAGGAATACGAAGCGAAGATTATGGGTGCTGAAGACAAGATTTCAATTTTAGAAAATCAGATTTACCAATCGTTGATTGAGGAAACCCTGCCGCATTTGGTGAGTATGCAATTGAATTCGCGCGTACTTGCAGAGATAGATGCGTTGGCTTCTTTCGCAACGGTGGCTGTAACGAATAAATACTGTGCACCAGAGTTTACAGAAGATAATAAATTGGAGATCGAACAAGGAAGGCATGCCATTATTGAATTGCGCCTTCCTCCGAATGATCCGTATATCGCAAACGACATTACCCTCGATAGAGATACGCAACAGATTATGATGATTACCGGGCCCAACATGTCAGGAAAGTCTGCTGTTTTGCGTCAAACCGCACTCATTGTGCTCATGGCGCAGATGGGTTCTTTCGTTCCAGCGAAGCGCGTGAGAATGGGCATCGTTGATAAGGTGTTTACGCGTGTGGGCGCGAATGACAACATGAGCGCAGGAGAATCGACCTTCATGGTTGAAATGAACGAGACGGCGAGTATTTTAAATAATTTAAGTGATCGAAGTTTAATTTTATTGGATGAAATCGGAAGAGGAACTTCCACCTACGATGGCGTTTCTATTGCTTGGGCTATTGCTGAATATCTGCATGAACATGCGCAGTTCAGAGCAAAGACACTTTTCGCAACGCACTACCACGAGTTGAATGATATGACGAATTTATTTCCACGTATTAAAAACTTTAATGTGTCGGTTTCTGAGGCGAAAGGAAAAATTGTTTTTAGAAGGAAGTTGCAAGAAGGCGGAAGCAATCACAGCTTTGGAATTCACGTGGCGCAGTTGGCGGGAATGCCGAAAACGGTTGTGAATCGGGCGAACGAAATGCTTCATGAACTGGAAACGAAAAGAGGTGAAGCCCCTGCGGGGAAAGGGAAAGCGAACGTAGTTCAAGGAGAGGAGAAAATGCAATTAAGCTTTTTCCAACTCGATGATCCGACGTTGGTGCAGATAAAAAAAGAAGTAGAAAAAATTGATATCAATACGCTTACCCCGGTTGAAGCTTTGTTCAAGTTGAACGAGATCAAGAAGATAGTGGGAAGCTAATTTGTATATTTGAGAATATAAAATAGAAAACATGGGATGTTCGAGTTGTGGAAGTAATGATGGTAGCGTTCCTAACGGCTGTAAAAGCAATGGTAATTGCGGAACCTGCAGCACTGGGAAGAAGGAAGTTTTCGATTGGCTGTCAGGAGTTCCATTGGCAGATGGCTTGAAGCCGTTTGACGTGGTTGAAGCGCGTTTTAAAAATGGCCGCAAAGCCTTTTTTAGAAAAGGAAATTTAGAATTGTTTCAAGGTGATGTAATAGCTGTTGAGGCTTCTACTGGATACGATGTGGGAATTGTTTCTTTGGCAGGTGAGTTGGTTCGTGTTCAAATGAATCGCAGAGATGTCAAAGACAACTATGAATTGAAACGCGTTCTTCGAAAAGCAGTACAATCCGACTTCGATATCTGGCAAGCTGCCCGTCAGTTGGAAACAGGCACTATGACTCGTTCACGTGAAATTTCGCGCGAGCTGGGTCTTCAAATGAAAATTAGCGACGTGGAATATCAAGGCGATAAAACCCGCGCGATATTTTACTACACGGCCGATGACCGTGTAGATTTCCGTGAACTCATTCGCAAGTATGCTGAAGAGTTCAAGGTGCGCATTGAAATGCGTCAGATTGGACTTCGTCTTGAAGCGGGGCGTTTAGGCGGAATTGGATCATGCGGAAGAGAGCTTTGCTGCTCGACTTGGTTAACCGATTTCAGATCGGTATCTACCGGGGCAGCACGCTATCAGCAGCTGTCATTGAATCCAGGCAAACTAGCAGGGCAATGTGGAAAGCTGAAGTGTTGTTTGAATTACGAGTTGGATCAATATGTTGAAGCTGTTCGTATGCTTCCTCCAACACACGTGAAGTTGAAACTTCCGAAAGGAATTGCAACGCATTTCAAAACAGATATTTTTAAGCAAGTAATTTATTACACCATTGAAGGACAGCACGGCGACGGGCCATTCGCTCTCTCTGCAGATGTGGTGAAAGACATTATCGAAAAGAATAAACGCGGTGAAGTCATAGGTGAAGTTCAGACGTTTATTGAAGAAAAAGAAGTCGTTGAAAGTGTTGAATTTGCAGAGGTAGTTGGACAAGATAGCCTAACTCGTTTCGACAATAAGAAGCGTAAGCCCAACAACAATAACCGCAATCGCAACAACAAGCCTGGAGGAAATTCCAACAGACCCGCACCGGCTGCTGGAAATGCGAAGCCTGGAAATGCTGCTCCCCAAAGCGCAGCAGCACCAAAGCCGAAAGAAGGCAATCGCCCTCCTGGAAATGGAAACAGACCCAACCGCTTCAAAGGCAAACCAAACAACCCGAATCAAGGACCAAAAGAATGATGAGAATAGTTTTCTTTTTAAGTCTAACGCTCCTTCTCAGTTCATGCAGCGATGATTTTGTATATGAAAATAACATGCCTATTGAAGGCGGAGTTTGGGACAGTAAAAAAGTAGCGAATTTTGAATTCGATATTCAGGACACGGTAAGTTTACACGACTTTTTCATCGATGTTCGCAACGGGGAACAATACGAATTCAGCAATCTATTTGTATTTATTGAAATGGAATTTCCAAATGGCAAATTGTCGGTCGACACCTTGGAATGTCCAATGGCAGACGCTCAAGGAAATTGGTATGGAAAATCTGGACTAGGCGATTTATACGACAATCGAATTATTTACAAATCACATAAGCAATTTCCGCTTTCTGGACACTACAAAGTGTCTATTCATCAAGCCATGCGAATGAATCCTGTTGAAGGGATTTATGATATCGGATTTCGTCTAGCCAAATCGAAATAATTATTTCGTCGCTTGGCGACTCCAGATATTGTATTTCGCAATGCACCAAAACGCGCGAACGCCGTCTTTCCAGCCAATCTTTTTACCCTCTTCATACGTGCGACCGTAATATGAAATTCCAACTTCATAAATTCGAATGTTTGGAATTCTTGAAAGCTTCGCAGTGATTTCTGGCTCGAAACCGAAACGCTTTTCACACAACAATAAATTCTGAGCAATGTCTGCACGGATTAACTTGTAGCAAGTTTCCATGTCAGTAAGATTCAGATTGGTAAAGGCGTTGCTTGCAAACGTGAGTAATTTATTTCCGATGCTGTGCCAGAAGAATAGAATGCGATGTGGATTTCCACCCATGAAGCGAGAGCCGTAGACAACGTCTGCACCGTCTTTAAATACAGGCTTTAACAAGTCGTTGTATTCATCAGGATCGTATTCCAAATCGGCATCTTGAACTAAAACGTAATCGCCTGTTGCAATCTCAATAGCCTTGTGTAAAGCCGCGCCCTTTCCTTGATTGAAGGGTTGCGAGTAAAAGTTGAACGTACGCTCAGGATGTGCCGCAATGTATGATTCAATGGCCTCAACAGTGTTGTCTGTAGAAGCATCGTTCACAATCACAATTTCCATTTCAATGTTGTTCATCAACTTAACATCCGCAATTCGATCGAGAATTAAGTGAATAGTTCTTCCTTCGTTGTAGGCAGGAATAAGTATAGAAAGTTTTTTAAACTCGTGCATGAATTATTGTTTAATTACTTTAGGAACACGGAAGTAATACATGTCTTTAGACGGGGCGTTTTTGAGCGCTTCGGCTTGTGAAATGGGCGCTTCTACAACATCTTCTCGCAAGACATTCGTTTCTTCGGTCATGAACACGAGAGGCTCAACATTCGCAGTGTCTAGCTCTTTGAGCTTGTCTACAAATGCAATCATTTCGTTCAAACCGTCTACCATTTCTGTTTCTTCGTTTGCAGAAAAAGAGAGCTTGCTTAATTCAGCTAGGCGACGAACGGTGGCAACATCAACTTTCATGTGTTTTATTCAATTCGCGTTGAATGGTTTCAAACGCTTGCGTGCGCAAAGGTAATAAATCAGTTGCAGTTAACCCTGCGGTAGCAATAGGGGCATGCACGGTAACTCTTATTTTCTGAGGAAGAGAGTATTGAAAAAATTTCGCAGGGTCTAAAAGAACTTTATAGTTTGAGTGCCAAGTGACAGGAACAACGGGCTTTTGCTGCTCTATGGCAACCTTGAATGCGCCATTCTTGAAGGGCATTAATTTCGGAGCATCGTCCGGAATGGTGCCTTCCGGATAAATAGCCACGCTCATGTCGTTACGCAAACTTTTCGCAACACGGTCCAAAGCAACTAAGGCTGCTTTGTTTTGTCCTCTGCGAATGGGAATGTCTTGCTTTCGAAAAAACAAAGAGAACAAGGGCCAACTTAATAACTCACCTTTTCCAACAAATAGAAAATCTCTACCGATGGCCTCGTACATAAATACCGTGTCGAGGTAACTGCTGTGATTAGAAGCTATAATGAAAGAGCCTTCAGGTAAAGGTGCTTCAAAGTTTATCTCAATAGGACAAAAAATACATTTGCGAATAAGCTTGCCCCAAAAGCGTTTCAAGACGAAAGCTTTTAGATGACGCTCTCTTTTTTTATACACCCAAACGAAAGGCACGTATAGAAAAATAAGGGTAATCCAAAACACTAAACCAATCCACAGTTTGTAAATGAAATATATAGGCCCTAGAATGTAGTGCAAGGTTGGGTTGGTTTAGAATTGAAAGATACGAACGAAAAGCTATACCGAATAACCTAAATTCTTTCTAACTCGATCAAGAGTATGAGCGGCAGTAATGCGCGCTTTTTCTCCGCCTTGTTTCAAAATGTTTTCAAGTGAAGTGAAGTCAGAAATGTATTCGAAATAGCTTTTTCTTTCCGCTTCGAAACGTGTGAGAATAGCTCCAAGCAATTCTTTTTTTGCGTGTCCCCATCCGAAATTTCCAGCGATTAATTTATCACGAAGAACAGCGGCTTCGGCACCACCAGCAATGAGTTCGTACAACGCACAAATACTATTGGCATTAGGATCTTTCGGATCTTCAAGCGTGGTAGCATCGGTAATAATGTTCTTATTGATGACGTCTTTTAATTCTTTTTCCGGAAGAAAAATGTTGATGTAATTGCCGTAGCTCTTACTCATTTTTTGTCCGTCTGTTCCTGGAACATACATGGTTGCTTCGTTCACTTTTGAATCGGGCAATACAAATGTTTCTCCCATTTGATGATTGAAAGCGGAGGCAATGTCGCGAGTAATTTCTAAATGTTGAAGTTGGTCTTTCCCTACAGGAACAACGTTTGCGTCGTACAACAAAATATCTGCAGCCATTAAAACCGGATACGTAAACAATCCTGCGTTTACTTCTTTCAAACGGTCTTGACGATCTTTAAAACTGTGCGCATTCGCTAACATAGGGAACGGCGTGAAGCAGTTTAAGTACCAAGCAAGTTCTGTTACCTCTGGCACATCGCTTTGACGATAGAACACATTTTTATCTGTGTTGAAACCGCACGCCAACCAAGTTGCGGCAACACTGTAGGTGTTGTTTCGGATCTCTTCCGCGTTCTTAATTTGAGTAAGTGTGTGGAAGTTGGCAATGAATAAATACGCTTCGTTGGAAGGGTGATTGCTCATTTCAATTGCCGGAGCAATAGCGCCTAACACATTCCCTAAATGCGGTGTTCCTGTGCTTTGAATGCCTGTTAATACGCGTGCCATAGTTGATAATATTCACTGCAAAGAAACGGCTTTATTTGCTTCGTTCTTTATCGTATTTGTTCTTGTACAATAAGTACATTTCGGTTTGCATGTTGCTTAACGCAATGTTTCTTCCGTCGATGTATGC
>Ga0214163_1000162_pt1 | contig 30935 bp, 26 predicted proteins | sample LakMenepilimnion_2_FD_153001 | JGI IMG/M metagenome (GOLD analysis project Ga0214163, IMG submission 153001) | Freshwater microbial communities from Lake Mendota, WI - Practice 15JUN2010 epilimnion v4 | ecosystem: Environmental > Aquatic > Freshwater > Lake > Epilimnion/Euphotic zone | place... | reverse complement strand
CATGCACGGAAGCGGTGTGCAATTAGGATTCGCGGATGGTTCCGTACGTTTCATCGCAAACAGCGTCGACGAATTAGCCTACCGAAACACCTTCTCAGCCAATGGCGGTGAAATAGCCGTGTCCCTGGATGACTAGCCCTTTTCGGAACCAACTCCGAGAATACCAACAATTCTCGCAAAATTGAAAACAGTAGGAACTCCAACCAAAATCATTGCATTTGGCGAAGCCGAATACTAACACCTGTAATTCGGCGCTCGATGGGCAGCGATCAAGGCAAACTACTGGCAAACTACTGCGGCTTGCGAGGAGGAGCGAACTTAATCCGCTCGACCAATCGCTGGATCTGATCCCCCTGCCTCTGCCCAGTAACGGTCGAGATTGCGGAAATCACATGCGCATAACGCAAGTTGTAATCCAAATCGATTTCTACTTCAGGGCCTTCCTCTGGACTCGGCGGTGCGTTCCCACCCGTTTGTTGCAAAATGAAGGCTCGCAACTTCGTGAAATCATTGCCAAACGAACGAGTCTCATCGACGACGATGTCGACCAACTCCCCGTCTGTATTCGATCGCAACCGCAACTTGATGGGTAAGTTCGTATTGTCTGCGGCTCCTGAACCACCACCGATCGGCATGCGGATATTGAAGTCCCCTTCCTGCGCAGCGATCTTGAACGTCATCACGAAGAAAATCAGCAACAAAAAGATGATGTCGATCATCGACGTCAACTGCATCTCTACCTTCTCGTTGCTTCTGGATTTGAATTTCATTCGCGAATCCTTCTCGTCGTCTCGTAGCGACTCGTAAACTTCCGGAACCTACTGGCTGATTTCTTCTTTGGCCCTTAGGGCAAATTTCTCAAACCCAGACTCCTGACACTTCTTGATCAGTTCTTGCACCATACCACCCGCGGTATTGCCATCGGAACGAATGATGATATTGGCATCCTTCGCCCCCTTGCCCTTGGACTGCAACACTTTCGTTTCGAGTTCGAGCAAAGGTCGCAATCCAGCGATCGTTGCCGTCTCAGGCCCCATGTAAACTGAGCCATTGAAAGCCAAGTTAATCACGATCGGATTCTCTAAGGGCGCTTCCGCTGGCTTCGCTAACTCACTGGTGGGCAACTTGATACTTTGATTCTGATCGTCCTGCGAAAAATTGATGAGAACCATGAAAAAAATGATCAACTGGAACACCATGTCGATCATTGCCGTCATGTCCCCTTCCGCAGCTTTCGTATCGAATTTTCTTCGAATCGCCATCGTATCCCCCCAAATCCCACACGTGTATTTTGCGTTGCGAACAACGCCGCAGAATCGCCTACAAAATTACTTGCTGGAGGACTCTTCGAATCGCTCAAGCAACTGTTCCGCTTTCGAACCAGCTTGCATGATCTGCTTCTGTACCATGTTGCGGAGAATGTTATAGATAACGATCGCAGGAATGGCCAAATAAAGACCAACAAGGGTCGTATAGAGAGCTTGCTCAATACCACCAGCGAGTGCACTGGGCTTTGGGGTCTGCTGACTGCTTGCAATGGTACCGAAGGAAGCCACCATCCCTTGAACGGTCCCTAGCAATCCAACCATCGGGCCGATGTTTCCAATCAATGCGATGTAACCGATCAAGTGTTCGATTTTCATAGTCTCCGCATCACCTGCAACCTGCATGGCATCCAGAGCAGCTTCCTTGCCCTTGGGAAGTTGCGGCAAACTGGAATTGAGCAGGGTTCCTAGGAAGCTCTCATCAGCAGCGAGCAACTCGGCAGCCGCTTGCGGATTATTCTCCGAAAGACTCGCTTCAACTCCTTGAACCAAGTCATCAGGTACGAAGTTGTTCTTCTGCACCGCTAAGATCGCCCTAACTACCAAGGCAACCAAAACAATCGACATGATCAAAAAGGTGACCGCATACATAGTCCCCAATGACTGCCACGTCTTGATAAGCATATTCTCGCTGGCAGGGGCTGCGGCAGCTTCAGCGGCTGGCTCCTGAGCAAGCCCCACTGAGCTCATCATGATCATAAAAGTTGCTGCTGAAAGGTTCCGGCCAACTCGGGAGAAGAACAAGGAACGGATCGAGCGAGAAAACGCTGGCATGGGAACTCCAGTATGCATGTGGATTGGTGGGATGAATACCATTGGAAGAGTGAATGGAACGCAGGAGCGATTCTAGGTCTACACCGGCTCCTAAGTTCCAACCGGTTCCTAAGTTCACTACCGGCCCGCCTATTCTAACGAACTTATTCGGTGCCGGGATAAATGGACAAAACAAAACAGGGAGGAAAGGACACAGTTTTTCATTTCTATCCCTTCGATCCTACGAGTGCCGACTACTTCTTTACCCAAGGAGAGGTCGGATAGAGCTTCTCCAACTTTTGCTTGGAGTCTGCTGCCCGTTGATTATCTCCAACCTTGGTCCAAAGCTGAGTCAATTGATACAGTGCCTGAGCATGCTGTTCGCTCTGCGAACCATAAAGCAGATCGGTTTTCAGATACGACAAAATCGCTTCGTCATTTCGTCCTGCACTCGCCAACAATGTTCCGAGGGTGTTGAAAAGCTCGGCAAAGAGCTCTGCATCGGTAGAGTCCCCTTCGTCGACCATCTTCTCCAATTCGCCGATCGCCTCGTTCGCTTTCCCCTCTGTGGCATCGCATTGAATCACTCCAATTCTCGCCATCTTTTGAAACTTCAGCGAAATCGGATCGGATACCTTTGCCTCCATCACGGCTTGGAACTTGCTCTTCGCTTCCGCATTCTGCTTCTGAGCCATCAAAGCTCGCCCCTGCAGAAAACTACCCTTCGTTTTGGCTTCGGGAAACGGTGCTGCGGCCAATCCCCCGTAATAACGAGCCGCTTGATCCGGCACTCCACCGGCAACTGCTAAGTCACCCATCATCTCGGCAACATTGTAAAAGAGATACGATTGTGGATTATCTTTCACCCAATTGCTCAGCAGCGTCAAAGCGTTTTTCGGATCCCCTTTTCCTCGCAATGCAAAAGCACCTGCTAGATATCCACGAAGATATTGGTAATCCTGTTTCATGTCCTCCGAAGGTAACGACGCTCCATCGATCTTCTTGAACTCCTCAGCCGCTTGATCGATCTGACCTTGAGCCACAAGGTCTTTCGTTCGCGAAAGAGTCGGTGGTTCGCCTTCAAACAAAACTCTTAGAATCTCATTGGTCGGAAAATTCTGGTTGTTGCCCCGCACTTCAACAACCACGCGGTCCCGATTCTTCTCGACAATCTTCCCTGTCACGGCAGCTCCCTTCATCGGAAAGACTCGATCTCTTTCCTGGGCGTTCAGGGCAGGCAAGATCATCAACAACCCTGCTATTGCAATCGCTGAACTGCCTACCCTTGCAACGCTTTTGAGCTCTCCCCAAATCGCGGATGTCTTGGACTTCTTCTGGCTTGTCATACTGCTACTCGTAAAGGTACGGATGAAATTTGTAAAGAATTTGAATTGGACGTTAAAAGCTTGTTGTTACGGGTTCTTCGGTGCGGCCGATGGATCTTGAGCTTCCGAAGGCTTCCCTTCCGGTACTGGTAAGCCAGCGATCCCCGTGGGTTGCTTCCCTGACTTCTGCTGTATTTCGCGCAGCAATCGATCAAATTCCCCGCGAAGGGCAGGTCCACCTAGCTCCGGGAAGCGAGAGTAGGTCTGCGTAATATCCGCGATCGCTGCATCGTAAAGTTTTTGTTTCTCCGCACCGCTATTCTCCGCAATCATCGCACGGCACTTGGCAACGTTGAGCCGCGCTTCGAAGAACTCTTTTTGAAAATTAGGGAATCGCACGGCGGTTTGCGCAAGTTGGCCCCAACCCCAGATAAGCTTCTTTTTGTTTGCCTGTGGCTCAGCCCCCAACATGGCCATCTTGAGCTTCTCAACGTCCTTGCCAGCAGCCCACTGTTGCAGATTCTTCGCAGCTTCAATCTGCACGGTGATGTTGTTCTGATTTTTGGTCAATGCATCAACCAACAGCTTGTTCGCTTCTTCAAACTTTCCCGCCCCTCGCTTGGTCATCGCCAACTTGAGCATCAACTCTTCGGGCTTCCGCTTGATCTTCTCAAGCTCAGCGGGAGGAAGCTGCGATAGCTTGGTATAGGCTTTCTCGGCAATCCCCATCATCTCAGGAACTCTTGATGCCAGAGACGGGACTTTCTCCAAATTACTGGCCAGCACAAGCATTGCAGCCCCGCCTGACTCAATAACAGCCGGATCGGTACTAACGCCAAGAAGCTGATCGATCAAAATCCGAAAACAAGTCGCAAGCTTAGCTTGCTGCTCGGGATTCTTATTCGCCTCTAACTGCCCTTGCAACTCCGCCGAGAGATTCTGAAGCGACTTCGAAAGCATACTGGTATCCCCAGTCCTATCGCACAACTCCTTCATTACCTTGATCGATTCGTCAACTTGCTCGGCGGTCAATTCGGTTCGCCCCTGACCTGCGGACTGAACCATGGCTTGCAAGTTCAACCGATAGGTATCTAGCTGAAGAGCTGGTTGCAAATCGGCAATCGCTTTCGACTGCGCAACCGCTCCCTTCGCGGGCTCATTGAGCAAACGCAATGCATCGTCGAGTCGCCCACCTTGAAGATATAATCCAACTAAGTCGTTGGTTCCCTCAAGAGTGCCGTTTGCATACTGCTCGGGTGCAAGAGCCCCCCAAGCATCGGTCAGCAATTTCTCAGCACGTGCCCGCATGGCTTCTTCTTGCGGACTTATCTCGGTCTTCTCTTGACGGTGCTTATAACTCGCTTTGCGATACTCAGCCCAAAGAATCCGTCCGAGCAAGAACGCATTTTTACCACCCCCGGATTGCTTGAGTCCAATGTACTTCTCGGCCTTGTCGAAATCTTTCTCCCGCAACGCCAAACTCACCAGCACATCGATCGCTTGCTCAGCTTCCGGAGATCCAGGAACGGTCTCTCTCAAGTAATTCGCGAGTCTCTCTAATTGCACAACTAAAGCACCTTGACGTTCCGCAGGAGCACTATCGATAAGTTGCCCGAGAGACATCAATGCAAAAGATCCGGCTTTTTGAGCCGTTTCGGTTCCTTTCGAAGAGCGAATCACTGAATCGCTGATCGCAAATGCTTCCCAATACTTCTGCAATCGCAAATGCAAATAGGCTTGAAGAAATCTCGTCTGCAGCAAATCTTCGCGGGAGTCTTCATCGCGGTAGAGCCTCAACGCTTTGTCATAAAGCTCGATGGCTTGCAGACGATCGCGCTCCATGTCGGACTCCACAAGCTTGATCTGATCCTCGATCCCTTTGCGATCTGCTTCCGGAGCATCTTTAAGCTGCTTTTCCAATAACTGGATAGTAGCATCTCCCTCTTCAGCACGATCCAAACGGCTCCGCCCAGCTTTCATCGCTTCGGTGAAGTTGTTTGCATCAGGAAGCTTGTTGTCGTCAGTGTTCCCTTTAACCTCGATCCCGAGGTCCTTCAAATAGTCCTTCGCGATGTTGCCAGCACGCCCCTGCTTTTTGGCAAGATTCTGAAATGCATCGCGAGCTTCTCGCTTTAAGTTCCGGATCTTCGCTTCATCCCCTTTGGGATCGAGGGTTTTTATCCAAGCGAGCCTCGCTTCGGCAACGGCAAGCTGTAGATCTTGCCACTCGGGTTTCTCGCGTTCGCGGAAGTCGACCATTTTGAGCTGTTCTTCACCCGCCATGATGGCCGCTTCGTACTTCCCCGAAGCCGCAGTGCTGTCGAGCCGAACAATGTCGGAGACGGCTTGGATCCTCCACGTACGGAAGATTCCAGCATCTTCATTCTCCGCAACCCGCTTAAGGGTCTCTCTTGCTCCATCGACCTGCCCCAACATGGCTTGAATCCGCCCGCGATTGAGCAAACTCAAGTACTTTGCTCCCGCTTGCTTACTGCTTTTGTCTGCAACATCAGCAAGCTTCTTCTCGGCATCTTCGAGTCGCTGTTTCCACTCAGGGGAATTCGCATCGAATGTCTCGGCTGTCAACTTATTGCTGATCGCTTGAAGGATCTGCGCCTGACGATACTCCCGTTGCAACTTCTCACGCAAAGCGAGCCGCTCGGTCTCATTGGGTTTGACATTTGCCCCTTGCATCTGCTCCAACGTCGGACGAAGGGAATCGATCGTCGTTGTGTAAGTCTCGAAAGCTTGTTGCAGTGATCCCCTAGCTCGCTCCCTCTGTTCTTTCGCTTTGTCAGCCAACTCTGGCTTGCGTGCGTCTTCCTTGGAGTCTTCGAGCAACTTCGTTCCTCGATCCAAATACAGGTCAGCAAGCTTCAGCAACGTCTCTCCACGCCTCGGATGCTGCGGGCTATTGGTCAGAAATTCTTTGTATCCCTGCTCTACCTGCGCAAGTTTCACATCCAAATCCTTTGCGGTACGAACCTCCGCCAAGGACATCTGCAAAAGCATGACTTTCTCAAGCCCGATGTCTTCCTTCATCGATGCAGGAAGCCGATTTTTTTGAACACTTAAGTCCAAGTACTTCAGAGCTTGGTCGTAGTATCCTTCCTCTTTGAGCCGCTGAAGAAACTTCGCAGCAGGCTCCTCCGCCACGGCTTGCGATGCTATCCCAAAAGCCGCATGCACACCTAAGAGAAGGCTACTGAGAACCAGGAACCGAGATTTCCTGCCAGGCTTCTTCGTGTTCTGATGCATAAGTTTCGATCGCTACTTGGAAAAGGTGGATACAATACTGGAGACGAGTCCGCCCGTATTATAGCGGTATGGCCGTACAGATGGTACTTCCCTATTCCACGATTCATTTGCAGCTATTTCTATGCCCCGACGAAGACGCGATCGATGGTACTCGCTCGATGGTCAACGCAAAATCCACGAAACGGCGTTGCGAGATAACAACGGCCCCAGACGAGTCGTATCCCTCGTCGTCCTGCTCGTTCTCGTCCTGCTGATGATGCAGCAAGTCTCCGACCCTAAGAAAGTTCAAAAAGTTGCCACCGCAATCGGCTTGATGCCCTCCGAACAACGCAAATCCCCGTCACTACCCGAACTCGACTTACAAGCTCCCGAAAAAACCACCCAGCAAACACTACAGCAAACACCACAACAAAATCCAATTGCTTCAGAAGATGAAGATACGGAGCTAAAGTACACGCTATCTCAACTGTCGAACCGAAGCCTTGATCCAGTCACTGAATTTTACGCACAAGTCTTCGATCAACTGCTCAACGAGGCCACCCCGGAAATCAAATCGAACTTACTGCGAATCACCCTTGGACTATCGGATTCAAATCAGATACCAAACGCAACGGATTCATCCCAAACCGTCCGCAAGTGGCTCGAAGCATCAGCATTGAAAGTCCAACGATGGATTGAACTTGCCGACTCGATCCAAGGAGATGGCTCACATCATTCGATGTTAACCGATTTCCTGAAATCCCTCCAGGAACTCAACGAGCAATGGAGCGATTCCTCAAGCCCTTCGCCACTCGCGCCACGCAATCCGGCGTGGTCGGGGTCGCAGTTTTCGCAAAGTCTTCAACTCGGACTCGATCGCCAACTACTCAAGGATTTCTCCGACAACACACCATGGAAATCCACAGAACGAATCGCGTTGGCTCGATTGCTATCGAAAGCGACACAACTAGCAGGGAACTTCGCAGCAAACAAAATTTCGCTTGGCGACATCCCTACCATATCGCTTCAACAGCTAATGTCCCAAACCGACACTCTTCGAGGACAGTGCTTTCGTGTTCAAGGAACCATCGGTCTTGTGGAACCACCAGCAACATTGCGCCTCGCCAACGACTACTCCGTCAACTACGACGTATTATGGCTCCGGACTGATGACCCAAGCGGCCAGCCCATCCAGATCTATGCTCCTATTCCAACCGAGCAAAGCGATTCTCTCCCAGGGAAGGGAGAGAAATCTGAACGATGGAAGAAGGACCAAGACATTACGCTCGCGGGTTTCATTTCGAAACGTCGCGCGTACGCATCTGGTAAAGGTGGAGACATCGCCCCGGTACTCATCGCTACTCATATCGTCACAACGGACTCGCTGAACGATAACACTGCAACTCCGCGCAACATCGAATCGAACCCTTCACCAACATTCTCCATCCCCTACGAGCTTTCCAAGTTGCGGACAGTGCGAGATTGGTTGCCACCTATCGATTGGCAAGTCCCTTTGAATCTGCTTCAAACGCGACTGGAGAATCGTCTTGGCAGCCTGCCACCACAGATTCTTCCGCTCGCACAAATCCCCTTACCAACCGGCCCACCAAAAGAAACCCAAACCGACGACTTACAATCGAACGCAAAGAGTAATGCGAAGAGCGACACAAAGAACACCGCACAGGAAAACCTATTGGCATCGATCGATCCGAGTGTGGCTTCACCCGATCTCCTCGCGACACTTGCCGTAGCCTCGAAATTCCGGACTGAAATTCGGCAAATCGTTTCGTCGAATTGCTTCACCCTACTCCCTTCACCTCCCCACTCGCCCGACACGATTCCCACCAGCAAGGTTCTCGGTGAATGGAGCGGTCGCGTTACCGCCATTCGAAAAATCCCGGTGGATACATCCATGATGCCGGGACTTGGGTGGTCATCTATCTATGCATTGCAAATCGATCAAGCGAACTCGAAGGATCGATCCAAGTCAATCATCGCCTTGGCACAAGAAATCCCACAATCGTGGACCGACAGCGAATCCTTAGTGCAACCGGTGAAAGTTCAAGGCCTAGGAGTCTTTCAAATAGATCACGACGTTCAAGCAGATCATCCAGCAACCGAAACATCTCCAGGTTACATACTCGCCTCCCGAGTACTCTGGACAAACACCTTGAACAGCACTTCTCCGTGCGTTCCATCAACACAACTCACGAATGATACCGACAAGGATTCATCCCTGGATTGGACAAGCCCACAACTCTCGGAAGGTTGGCGTTCACTTGCTGCGAGCCAATGGGACCTTGCTCATTGCGACTCCCTCGAACGCCTTCACGGAACTCCTATCAACTCGACCGACGCGGAACCCCTTTACTCGATGCTGAAGCTCACCAGAACCCATTCGCAATCCACCGCCGTTACACTTGGCACCATGGACTGGATTCGCAGGACTGAAGCAATGAAAGCCAATAAGCAAGCGATCCGCGATAGTCATCGAAGCGTAGGGGAAAGGACGCGAGCACGATTTCAAGTGCGACGTATTCAGCGAATCGAAGTTCGCAATCCCGAACATCAACGCTGGCTTGGCGGAAATGCTTATTATCAACTCGATGGACTTGCAAGCATCGGTGCGAACCGTGTCGCCGTTCGATACGGAAAAGACTTCGAACCGATCACATTCGAAAAAGAATTCCCAATGACCTTGGTATCTGCCAGTGTTCCTACCTGGGTCTTTCACGACCCAGATCCATCCAACGAAACTGCGAATCCGCAAAATGCTTCTTCTTCCGAAAAGGAAAACAACGGGACGGATTCTCAAGACGCTTCCGATGCACTCCCCACCTTGGTTTGGTACCCAAGAATCCGGATCGATGTCGAAGGCTGGGCTTATCGTACCTGGCGATTCCGAACTATAGAGGTCAGCGCGGCGACACAAGACACCGGCTTTCAACAAGCTCCGATGATGGTTGTCGACCATTGGAAGCTTGCACAAGGCCCGGAATTGACCACGAATGACTCAAGCGATACCGCGAAGACTTCGAACCCAAGAAACTCGACGAGCAACGTTCTTTTGACGATCGCAGGCCTGACAGGTATCGCTTGGTTTGCATACCGTTTTCTTCAACGCGAAAACAAACCGATGCGTTGGCGATAATGTTCAGCGGAACTATTCCGCATCGATGGCAATTTGTGCAGGTCGCCCAAGTAGCCCCAAGACGCATTGAGCAGCGAGTGACCCGGATCGTAAAGCCCCCTCCATGGTCGCAGGCCATCCTGTCTGCGTCCAATCACCCGCAAGAATAATGCCTTGGTCAGAGAACATTCCGCTCGGTAACCTGCCATCGACGCCAGCCACCGTACCTGCACTCTTTTCAGAAGTGCCTTCGGGATCGACCGAAAACACCGAATGTGGGTCTGTCACCACTTTGCTTCGTAGCATCCTTGCCCCGGAGCTGCTAATCTCCGGGAACACCTCCCGCAAATCAGTTTCAACAATTTCAGCAATCTTCGTTGGATCACCTTTCGGCAGATCGCGTGAACCACTGATGACTACTTGGTAGTAAAACTCTTGTTCCTCGGTTGCGTCTTCCTCGGTTGCATCTTCATCGGTCGCATCGCCACCACTATCGACCCCATTAGTGGTATCAGGCCCGGGAAAAACCCACTGACTTGTTCGATCGATCAAGATCGCGTGTGGCGTGGGTAACCAACGCTTCGTCCACCATGTATGCACCCCTGTGATCGGAGCAGAAGCTAACTTAACTGGACTGCTCCAAGCTTGAACTTGAGATTCACTCCACCTCATTTCAGGGAGCTGACTTTCATCGAGCTGATTTTCACGGAACTGACTTTCACGGGGCTGACTTGGCGAAAAGACGCTTGCTAATCGATGCCAAGGAACGGCGACCACCACAGCATCGAATGACTCCGATGCATCACACCCATCCTTGGATTTGCTCTGCGGCGACGAACGGACTGAAACACTCCATTTCCCTTGATCACTTCGTACTAGCCCCGTTACGACTTGCCCGTAATGGCTAGCAACTCCCAACCCATCGAACACTTTACTGGCGGAGACATCTACTAATTCCGACAAGGGGCGATTAGGGACGTAGAGATGGTAAGCATCCCGCGTCGCGGCGAACCCATCAACCATCACCTTGCGAACCGCACCCATCCGAAGACGTGGAAGCTGATCTCCAAGAGCACTTACCAGAATTGTCGTCCAGAAGTTGAGGATCGAACTTTGCGATTGTCCATTTGCGTTAAGCCAATCGACAGCGAGTGTATTGGAGAACTGCTCATCGGGCTTTAATCGCAATAATGCCAACAAGCCTTTAGCAATCCCAATGCGATCGCTCAAAGTCAGATCGGGCCAACGCAGCAACAAACCTGCGAGATGATAGGGTGCAGGAACGGGCCATGCTTTTACCCGGAACGGGACTCCTTTTCGAGATCGAAAATACAGAGTCGATTGCTCCTGCCAATCCTCAGCTTGCCCTTGATCGGAAATCCATCGTAGCAACTCTTTACAACACTTCATCCCAACGTGCTGACAGTAATCGACAGGCCGATTGGAACCTGAGTCATCGAAGGATCCGACACGCCCACCGAGCCGATGACGGGCTTCGAATAACTCCACATGGCAACCGTGTTTTGCAAGCACCGTTGCGGCTTGGATCCCTGCAAGCCCTCCGCCGATCACCGCGATTCTCGGCGAATGTGTTCGATGAATCGAAAATGACAGTTCACTGCTTTCCACATTTCGTCGACTTTCGACATCGCTTTCCGGGGAATGTGCAGCAAGTCCCACTGCATTCCTAAGCTCTAACGTGTCAAGCTTTGCCAATCGCGTTCGAAACCATGGGGTAAAGAGATGGTTCGCAACAAGCTTACCTTTTTCCAGGTTCGAAAGACTTGCACGGCCTCGCAACGAATCCCAAGGATCCCTCGCGATCTGCTCGAAAATCGCATGATAAGTCTGCCACATCATCGAAAACATGCGCAAAGAATCAGGCTCTAAACCCTTGCGCACATTCCAACCACGCGTGTAACACCCCTCGGCTCGCTGCCGATAGACTTGCATAAGCCCCAGCCAATTTCCCTGCGAAGCTATCGATGCCTCGCGGGCTTTGGGATCCGCTTGATTCAATGCTTCGATCCAGCTTGGACTATCGAAGCCGAATTTCTTCAAGTCTTCACCTGCCAAATAAATCCGACTTCGTTGAGCGTCTTCAACAACATCTCGAAGGATATTTGTCAGTTGAAAAGCATGCCCGCAGTGCACTGCGTCTTGCCATTGCTCGCTACCTGGGCTTGGCAAGCCCTCTGGTGACCAAATTGCTAAACAACAAAGTCCTACCGCAGAGGCTACTCGATCCATGTAGGTTTGTAGCTGCGTGTAAGAATCGATCGACGAATGATGCACATCGTGATCAACACCGCGCACGAGCTCCTTGAGCAAACCCGTTGGAATCGAGAACCTCTGCACACTATCTGCAAGTGCTGGGCGGATCTGATCGACAACTTCTAAAAAGTCAGCTTCTCGGAGACTGGGATTCTGATTGGATGCAGTAGACTTCCTCGATGCCTCACGAGAAAAATCGCGATCGCTTGAACTCAACGAGTCGATCCACTCAAGCCACCGATCAAGTTGCCATGTTGGGTTCGACTCAACCTTATTCTCTTTGCTTGTAGCTGATTTCGCATCAGCTTCGATGCCATCTGTAGCGTCATCAGCAAGCCTGGAAAATGCGTACAGAGCGAACATCGCGCGACGACGGTCCTCGCGGAGAAAATCGAAAGTCCTAACGAAGTTCGAGCCGCTTGATTGAGCAACCTTTCGGCACATCTTATAGGACATTTCAAGGGAATCGCTCATGAGGAAGCACCCGGCTGACCAGGCGTAAGCGAGTTCGAAGTACGTGACCTTGAAGACCTAGGCGTAGCCGATCGTGGTTGAGCAGCTAGCGCATCCGCACTAGTTTGCTTGGGTAGTCCCAGGCAAGCTTTCGCAACCAGTCGAGCTTTCTGATACTTGCTGACTTCGATCGATTGATTCCAGACATCCCATTGCGCGTTTTGAATGTTATCGAGGATTTGCAAACCACCTCCGATAAAGAGTCGCATGCTGCGGCGGAACCACGAAGGGCCGGTGCTGACCAGCGGCATGCCGCCGAGTAGCGATTCTCGAGCAAGCTTCGTCCAATCTGCTAAAGCTTCCTTGGCACGCCCCGAACCACGACTCCACTCGCTTGCATCAATTTCAGCAGCGAGCATTCGGTATCGAGGTAGGTAGAATCGGTTCCGCTCCGCATCGAGTTTGACATCTTGGCAGAAGTTCGCCAGTTGCAAACCTGTGCAGACGCTATCCGACCATCGGATTGTGTGCTCGGAGGCACAACGAGCCAATGCCAAGACAATCCGGCCGACTGGATTTGCAGAGCGAGAGCAATAGTCTGCAACTTGTAAGTCATCTTCATAGGAATGGATGCTTTGGTCCTGCATGAAAGCAGACAGCAGATCTTCGAAGGGTTCGATTGGAAGCGAATAATTTCGCTGAGTCTCGTGAAGGGCGACGAAGACTGGGTGGAATGATCGGCCCGAGAATCCTTTGTGCAACTCATCCTTCCACCAATGGAGTAATTCCGTGGCTTGGGCGGGGTCGGACATTTCATCCGCCAGATCGTCAGACCAGCGACAGTAGGCATAGACACTGGTGAAATGAGGGCGGATGTCCGATGGAATCCAAATGTTTGTTACGGCAAAATTTTCGTAGTGGTTTGCCGCAAGCTTTCGACAGTACTCGAAAGCTTCATCGATTCCCATACGACGCTGAGCCGAACCTGGACCGCACCAGGAAAGGTCTTGGATTACTTGTTTCGAACCAGCTCGAACACCCAACGATGCACTCTTCGACGCTATAGGATTGGCAAAAACCGTCGTATTGGCGAAAACATCCGAGTTCGACTCGGTGTGCCTCGCGAAAACCGCAAGAGCGGTTAAGATTTTACACTAAGGAAGCTCATTCTAGAACCAAAGCTTTTAACAGAACACATGGCATGACGATGAAAATATTGCTTGCAGCTCCCCGTGGATTTTGCGCAGGGGTCAATATGGCCGTCCGAAGCTTGGATCTGGCCCTGAATCACTTTGGCCCTCCGATCTTCGTTTATCACGAGATAGTCCACAATCAGTACGTGGTACAGACATTTCGTGGTAAAGGGGCGGTATTCGTCAACCACCTCGAAGAGATCCCGCCGAAATCGACCGTCTTGTTCTCCGCTCACGGTGTTTCTCCGGAAATCCGCCGGGTCGCGCAAGAAAGGGAGTTATTCGCAATCGACGCGACTTGTCCGTTGGTAACCAAAGTCCACCTCGAAGCCATCAAGTTTGCCAAAGAGGGGTACACCATCATCCTCATTGGGCACGAAGGTCACGACGAAGTGATCGGTACGATGGGCGAAGCACCGGAAGCCATTCACTTGGTCGAAGATACCGAGGAAGTCGATCAATTGAGTTTCCCCGAGGGAACGAAGCTTGCTTATTTGACCCAAACGACATTGAGTGTTGATGATGCGACTCGAATCATCGAGCGGCTAAAATCGAGGTTTCCTTGGATCGTCGGTCCGCCGAAGGAAGACATTTGTTACGCAACACAGAACCGCCAAGAGGCGGTACGAATCATTGCAGAGGAAGCGACCAAGGTCATCGTACTTGGTTCTCAGAACAGCAGTAATTCATTGAGGCTCAAGGAGCTTGCGGCAGAACGGGGCAAACCGTCTTATCTGATCGATGGCCCTCAAGACATCAGTCCCGAATGGTTCACTAAGGACGACGTCGTATTGATAACGGCTGGAGCAAGTGCGCCGGAGGAAGTAGTCCAAAGCACGATAGCTTGGTTGGAAGAGCGATTTCAAGCCACGGTGGAGCTTCGCGAAGTTCGGCGTGAGGACGTCCACTTTCCCCTCCCCAGAGCGCTACGTACCCTTGCCTAAAGCGATTGCCCACACTCAAAATTCGCAGTTACAAATCAGTTCAACAAAGGCCTATCCCTCGCTAACTGCTACCTGCCTAGCCCCTCATTCCCTCTCTCTATCCCACTCCCTCCCTCTCTCTATCCCACTCCCTCCCTCTCTCTTTCCCTCTCCCTCCGTGCCCTCTGTGAGCTCTGTGTTTCAAAACTCCCCCAATATTGCCAGCCTGCAAAATTACGCTGATCCAAGATAGCACATGACGCCCGAACAAAAAGCCCGACAGCAGATCGACCGGCAGCTCGAACAAGCTGGCTGGATCGTGCAAGATTTCCGCCAGATGCACATCACAGCAGGGCTGGGTGTTGCCGTGCGCGAGTTTCCGCTAACGACCGGATTCGCCGACTACATGCTTTATGCTGACGCAAAAGCAATCGGTAGCGTAGAAGCAAAGCCTGAAGGTTTTGGTCTAATGGGGGTCACCGAGCAATCGGCGAAGTATTCGATTGGTCTACCAAAATTGCTCCCTAATTGGGAAGTCCCACTTCCGTTCGCTTACGAATCGACCGGAGTGGAATGTCGATTTACCAATCGCAAAGAACCTGAAGCTCGTAGCCGATCTATTTTCACCTTCCATCGGCCCGAAGAACTGATTCGGCTCGTAAGGCTTGATAAGCAAGTGCGGGGACTACTTCGCGAAATGCCGCCGCTTAACGCCAGCAATCTCTGGAAAGTGCAGATCGACAGCATCAGAAATCTTGAAAACTCATTCGCCCTTAACAAGCCTCGTGCGCTGATCCAAATGGCAACCGGCAGTGGCAAAACCTTCACTGCTGTAAACTTCTGCTATCGGCTTATCAAATACGCCGGCGCAAAACGCATTCTCTTCTTAGTGGACCGAAACAATCTAGGTAAACAAACGCTCAACGAATTTCAGCAATTCGTCAGTCCGGTAAATGGCTACAAGTTCACCGAGGAGTACACCGTTCAGCATCTCAAGAAGAACACCATCGCTCCAGCATCGAAAGTCTGCATCACCACAATTCAGCGGCTTTACTCCATGCTCAAAGGTGAGGATGACTTCCAAGAAGAGAACGAAGAAAGCTCGCTGTTCGAGGCGGAGAATGCGTTGTTCAAAGAGCCGCTGCCAGTGATTTACAACAACCAAATTCCTATCGAGATGTTCGACTTCATCGTCGTCGATGAATGCCACCGCAGCATTTATAATATATGGCGACAAGTTCTCGAATATTTCGACTCGTTCCTCATCGGCCTGACAGCTACCCCAACAAAGCAGACCATTGGCTTCTTCGGAGGCAATTTAGTCCAAGACTACGCCCACGAACAAGCTGTAGTCGATGGCGTCAACGTTGGGTACGACGTTTATCGCATTGAAACGAAAATCACGAAAGAAGGTGCCAAGCTTGCTCGCGAGCCAGGCGTCTTCGTCCCACACCGCGACCGCCGAACCAAGGGGACGAAGTACAAGGAACTCGATGACGATCTGACTTACACCGCGAATCAGCTTGATCGAGACGTCGTATCGGAAAATCAGATTCGATTGGTTATGCGGACTTTCAAGAACAAGCTACCTGAAATTTTTCCAGGACGCACAGAGGTTCCCAAGACGCTAGTATTCGCCAAAACCGATTTGCACGCCGAAGACGTAGTTCGGATCATTCGAGAAGAGTTTGGCAAGGGAAACGATTTCTGCCAAAAGATCACATCGAAGAGCACAGGTAAGAAACCAGACGAACTTTTGTCCGAGTTTCGAAACTCCTATTTCCCTCGAATCGCTGTCACGGTCGATATGATCGCAACCGGAACCGACGTGAAACCGCTTGAGTGCTTGATCTTCATGCGGAATATACGTTCACTCGGTTACTTCGAGCAGATGAAGGGGCGAGGTTGCCGGGTAGTCGATCCCGATGTTCTGCAAAGTGTAACACCCGATGCTCGCCACAAAACACATTTCGTCATAGTCGATGCGGTCGGTGTTTGCGAGGATGAAAAATCGGCAACCAAGCCGATGGATCGCAAGCCATCTGTGCCGCTCGACAAGATTCTCAATCTCGTTGCGGCTGGAGCAGCCAGCGATGACGTGGTCTCTACTTTGGCATCAAGACTCTCCAGACTCGATCAAGAAGTCGCTCCGATCCAACAAGCGACGATTCAGAAGGCATCAGGCGGTAAGTCGCTCGCTGAACTAAGTGCCGGGTTACTCAGGAGCATCGACCCGGATGTGAATACCGAGCTAGCGGTACAAAAGTTCAATGTCACTGAAGGCAGTAATGGCGAAGCACCAGAGCCGACCGAGGAGCAGGTCGTAGAGGTCGAACGTGAGCAGATGGCTACAGCACTAAAACCGTTCCACGATCCGAAACTGCGGGATGCAATCTTGGCAGCGAAGCGGTCGTTAGAACAAGTCATTGACGAGCAGACCCCCGATCAACTACTACGTGCAGGTTTTGATGCCGAGGCGTTGGAAAAAGCCAAGTCGATGCTGACGAGCTTTAAAAAGTTTATCGAGGACAACAAAGACGAGATCGAAGCTCTTCAGGTCATGTATAGTGTTCCCTATCGTTCTGGGCTGAAGTTCCATCATGTCAAAGAGTTGGCGGCCAAGCTCAATCAGCCACCGTTTTATGTGGACTCGAACCGGCCGGAATCGCTTACCCGCATTTGGCAGGCGTTTGAATTGGTGGAACCGGATAAGGTGAAAGGCAAAGGTGGCAAGAAGCTTGTGGATGTGATCGCCATGGTTCGTCATGCCATTGATCCTAGCACACCATTGGCTCCGATCGACATGACCGTTGAAGAGCGGTATGAGCAATGGATGGCAGAGAAGCAGCGTGCGGGTGTGGCATTTACAGCCGATCAGAAAAAGTGGTTAGATGCCATCAAAGATCACATCGCTGCCAGTTTAAACATTGAGCAGGACGATCTCGAAGAAGTGCCATTCAATACGATTGGCGGTTTAGGCAGGGCCTACGAACTCTTTGGCGACGAACTTACTGCGATCCTGGATGAACTAAACATGAGGTTGGCAGCGTGAGAGACTTTCCGAGTGCAACCATTCCTAGTTCATGGATTTGGCGCCGAATTCAAGATGTCGCCACAACTGCGACCGGCGGGACTCCAAGCCGATCAATTAGTGAATACTTTGGCGGGAATATTCCATGGGTTAAATCCGGGGAGCTTGGCGACGGTCATGTTTTCGAGACGGAAGAATCGCTTTCCGAGCTTGGATTAAAATCTTCTAACGCAAAACTGTTTCCAAAGGGGACACTTTGTATTGCCTTATACGGAGCCACTGTGGGAAAGCTAGGAATCCTAGAAATGGATGCCGCTACGAACCAAGCAGTTTGTGGGCTTTTCCTACCGGATGAAGTTCATCGATATTTTGTTTTCCACTACTTGGCATCAATTCGTCGCCATTTAATCGAAGAGGGTAAGGGGGGAGCACAATCAAATATAAGCAATGGACTGGTCAGGCAAACATGGATTCCAATAGCCCCCCTTAACGAACAGCGTCGCATCGTCGCCAAGATCGAAGAACTGTTTTCCGACCTCGACGCTGGTGTAGCGGCTTTGAAGCGTGCTAAGGCGAATCTGAAGCGATACCGTGCTGCTGTTCTCAAAGCTGCCGTCGAAGGCAAGCTTACAGAAAAGTGGCGGGCCAAGCATCCTGCGAAAGAATCCGCATCGACTTTACTCGCTCGCATCCTCCAAGAACGCCGCCAGAAATGGGAAGCCGATCAACTCGCCAAGTTCGCCGCCGCTGGCAAGGAACCGCCCAAGAACTGGCGAGAGAAATACGTCGAACCAACACCGCCTGATACGGCTGGGCTGCAAGAATTGCCCGAAGGTTGGTGCTGGGCGAGTGTGGAACAGATTTCAACTAAAGTGGTAGATGGGGTTCACAAGAAGCCGTCGTATGTTGTAGAGGGCGTACCATTCGTCACGGTGCGTAATCTAACTGCAGGTCCGGGAATTTCCTTTGAAAACCTAAGATATGTAACTCTTGCCGATCATCAAGAGTTCATCAAGCGCGCGAACCCTGAGATGGGAGACGTTCTGATTTCAAAAGACGGCACGCTTGGGGTCACGAGGGTAGTACGGACTAATACTCAGTTCAGCATCTTTGTGTCAGTTGCCTTGGTCAAACCCGTTCATCGAGAGTGTTCAGATTTTCTAGAACTCGCTTTTTCATCGCCTGTTGTTCAGCGGCAAATGGTTGGCAAAGGGAGCGGTCTTCAGCACATTCATCTTGAAGACCTACGGCAAGACTGCATTCCGCTGCCATCTGCTTTGGAGCAATTACATATCGTTACCACTGTCGCCGAAAAGCTATCGCAAATTGACGCTGCCGAGACCGCTATCGAACATGACCTCCTCCGTGCAGCCCGCCTTCGTCAAAGCATCCTTAAACAAGCCTTTGAAGGCAAACTCGTTCCGCAAGACCCAAACGATGAGCCTGCTAGCGTGCTGCTGGAGCAGATTCGGGCTAAACAGGCGATTCATGAAGGCAATGGAAAGCGACCAAGTTCGGATACCCCCCATCGTTCCAAATCACGGGGGAAAAAGTCATGACGAGACCCGTGGAAGAACGGTTGATCTTCCATATCACCCATATCGACAATCTTCCAGCCATACTGGCCGACGGATACATTTGGTCTGATTACAACGTCCGAATGACTTCCCACGCTCGAACAGTAATCGGCTTCGACACGATTAAAAAGCGACGACTGGAAGAACTGCCCGTCTCATGCCATCCGGGGACTTTTGTGGGACATTATGTGCCGTTCTATTTCTGTCCACGGTCCCCTATGCTTTATGTAATTCATCGACGGGCGTCAGAATTGAATTATCAGGGAGGCCAGGAGAGGATCGTCCACTTGGTGTCACGGATCGATATCGCCCTCGAACACGCAGGGGGACGCCCCTGGGCTTTTACCGACGGAAATGCAGGTGCACGATACACTCGGTTCTCGAATGATCTTGCACAATTGGACAATTTGGTCGATTGGGATGCAGTGGAAGCCCCCTACTGGAGCGATCCAACGGTCAAAGATCGAAAACAAGCGGAGTTTCTGATTCATCAGAAGTTTCCGTGGGCCGCAGTTAATTCAATTGGTGTCTACAATCAGAGTGTTGCAATTGACGTTCAAAGATTACTCAGCTTGCAGAACCATCAGCCCGAAGTGACGGTAAAGCAGGACTGGTACTTCTAACTCCACTTGGAGATAAAACATAACATGATCGAATTCACGAGTGGAAATCTGTTTGAATCCAACGCTCAAGCGTTGGTGAATACGGTCAACACCGTGGGTGTGATGGGGAAAGGAATTGCCCTGCAATTCAGTAGGCAATTTCCGGAAATCATGCCCATCTACGAATCGGCATGCCAAGACGGTACGCTGGTCGTCGGACAAGTTCAAACGATTCGCCTATCACTTCTCCCTGGGATGACGGGACCGACCTACATCATCAATTTCCCGACGAAGAAGCATTGGAAAGGCGATTCGAAGATCGAGTACATCGAGACAGGACTTGAGTCGCTCCGTTCAGAGATTGAAAAATACGGGATCACTTCAATCGCGGTGCCACCGTTGGGGTGCGGACTCGGTGGGCTTCACTGGCGAGATGTTCGCAAGAAAATCGTGGAGTCGTTGGGCAACCTAACGAATGTGCGAGTGGTCGTGTTTGAGCCAACCGGAACACCTGACGCCAAGGAAATGAAACCCGCTACGGTCGAACCAAAATTGACCCCAGGTCGGGCCGCTCTGCTGGGATTGATGAAACGGTACATGGTTCCATTAATGGACGATGCGGTAACACTGCTGGAACTACATAAACTGATGTATTTCATGCAGGAGGCGGGGGAATCGCTTCGACTGCAATTCGTCAAAGGAAAATACGGTCCCTACGCTACGAACTTACGACATGTTCTGAACGCTATTGAAGGGCATTTCTTGACCGGATTCGGTGACGCATCAGAAGAGCCAGGAAAACCACTCGAGCCTATGCCTGGAGCGTTTGAAAAAGCGGAACGCTACTTACATGACCAATCGAGAGCAACCACTCTAGCTCGATTCAACCGGGTTGAAGAACTGATGGAGGGATTCGAGACAGCCTATGGACTGGAATTATTGGGAAGCGTGCACTGGGTTGCCAAGTATGAGCCTTCTCCTGCCAGGACCCCTGAAGAGGCAACCGAACTCGTTCACTCATGGAATGATCGAAAACGCGATTCATTTCCCAGGCATCATATTGAAGTGGCATGGAAACGCTTGAACGAAACAGGTTGGCTAACATGAGCAACAACGACTCCCAACAAATCGTCAACAAAGCCTGGAACTTCGCTCACGTTTTGCGTGACGATGGCCTCTCGTACATGGCTTACACGGAACAGATCACCTTTCTGCTGTTCCTCAAGATGGCCCATGAACAAACAAAGCCACCTTATAACAAGCCCTCGATCATTCCCGCCAAATACAATTGGGAAAGCCTACTCAAGCGTGAAGGGGATGAGCTCGAAGCTCACTATCGACACATTCTCGAAGAACTCGGCAAGCAACCTGGAATGCTTGGGGAAATCTTCAAAAAGGCTCGTCCAGAAATCCAGAACCCAGCAACGCTTCGACGATTGATCGTCGATTTGATCGACGTCGAAAAATGGTCGTCGATGGATGCGGATGTCAAAGGGGACATCTACGAAGGCTTGCTCTCAAAGAGCGCTGCCGAAAGCCCGAAAGGTGCTGGTCAATATTTCACCCCTCGCGAACTTATCAAAGCGATCGTCGATTGTGTCCAACCGACCGTCGATGACACCGTATGCGATCCCGCCGCAGGTACAGGGGGCTTTCTCCTGGCAGCATACGATTACGTTGCGATGCATCAAGGCAAGACCTTAGACAAAGATCAAAAGAAGCACTTGCGAACCAAGTTTGTCAAAGGCTGGGAACTGGTCCCTAATACCGCCCGCCTTTGCATCATGAATCTTTACTTGCATGGGATTGACGCTGATCCATGTCCGATCAAGTCCGGTGTCGATAGTCTGGCAAGCGATCCAGGAGAACGGTTCAGCGTGGTGATGGCCAATCCACCGTTCGGGAAAAAGAGCAGTATCTCGATAGTCAACGATGCGGGTGACTTAGAGAAGGATGACAATGCTTATGAACGCCAGGATTTTTGGACAACGACGAAGAACAAGCAACTGAACTTCGTCCAGCACATTAAGACGCTACTCAAGGTGAATGGTCGCTGCGCGATTGTGGTGCCAGATAACGTGCTATTCGAGGGTGGGGCTGGTGAAACCGTTCGACGCAATCTCATGAAGCAATGCGATGTTCACACGCTGCTACGATTGCCCACCGGGATATTCTATGCTGGAGGCGTGAAAGCCAACGTGCTGTTTCTCGATGCAAAGCCAGCTCAAGAGAACCCCTGGACCAAGACATTGTGGGTTTATGACTTGCGAACCAACATGCACTTTACGCAAAAAACCAATCCACTTCAGCGATCCGACTTGGATGAGTTCGTATCGCTTTATCGCCCGGGTAAACGTCATTTACGCAAAGCAACTTGGAGCGAAGAAAATCCAGAAGGTCGTTGGCGATCCTACGATTACGACGAGCTGATTAAGCGGGACAAAGTCAACCTCGACATCTTCTGGCTACGAGACCAAAGCCTTGAAGACTCCGATGATTTGCCTGCTCCCGATATCCTGGCCCAAGAAATTGCCGATGACCTTCAAACAGCCTTGGAGCAGTTCACGGCGATTGCGGAGAAGGTCAAGGGGTAGCTAACTTGCGACCGGTGCCCCCATACAAAATCACTTCATACCCTTGAAAGAAATTCCGAATGGCCCGAATCGAGAATCACAAATACACAGTCTCCGAAGCATTCCAAGAGTGCTTCTACGTCGTTCCTGACTATCAACGTGAATACGTATGGACCGACAAAGAAGTACAGCAACTCCTGGAAGACATCAATGAGCAAATTAATGCTGGATCCGACAAAGAATATTTCGTTGGAATGATCCTAGTCTCACCGGGGTCACAAAAGAACCATTTTGAAGTAATTGATGGTCAACAACGATTGACGACGTTTTACCTTTTGATGTGTGCATTGCGACATCTTTTTGCTGGCACGGCGCAACATCAGGCAATAAACGCCTTGATCTCTGCAAACTATGCCACCAAAGATGGCGACATCAAAACCAGTTTGAAACTGGAACCACGTTACGAGAATGCAGATGAGTTGATGCGATGCCTTGTCGCTCAAGACGACGAACCTGCGAAGGTACGCCATGCGGTTCAACAAGCAGGCATTAAGCAATTTGGCTCGTTGGAGAACTTGCTGGATGCTTACGCAACCGTCTATCGCTATTTGCTCGATAACTACGCGGATCATACGAGCCTAAAGAAACTCTGGGGTTATCTAGCAAACAACGTTGTTTTCATTCAGATTTCAACAGATGTGAGCAGCGCGTTGAAAATCTTCGAAACGATTAATGAGCGAGGCGTAGGGCTAAACCCCATGGATTTGCTCAAAAACCTGCTATTCACTCAGGTGGCACAAAAGGACTTCACGAAGCTCAAGAACGAATGGAAGAAAATCACCGCGCCACTTGAAAAGGCGAAAGAGAAACCACTGCGTTTCTTACGTTACTACCTGATGGCAAACTACAAGATAATGAACAAGGAATCGACTGTTCGTGAAGATGAAATCTACGATTGGTTTGTCAACAAAGACAATGCCAAGTTGTGCGAGTATGACGAGAAGCCATTCGAGTTTGTGCGAAAGATCATTCGCAACGTCGAAAGTTACCTTGCCTTCTCCGAAGGCCAAGGAAACGACGGACACGCCAATGTCCCCATGGCAAACCTAAAAAAGATGTGCGGGGGTGCGTTCAGTTTGCACTATGTCCTTCTCCTTGCTATTGCAAACTTGCCGAAACCGCTATTCGACCATTTCGTTGTGCAGCTGGAGAGCTTCCTCTTTTACTACATCTACACCAAGACTCCGACGAAGGAACTGGAACGCAGCTTTTCACAGTGGGCCGACGAGCTTCGAGACATTGCCGGATTGAAGGACGCCGTAACTCAAAAGCAACAGCTGAACGACTTCATCGACAAACGATTCCGTGCCAGCATGGAAGGCAAGCGGAACGAACTTTCTGACGCTCTCAAGCGTTACACGATCAAGTCGATGCAACAGTATCGCACCCGCTATTTTCTTGCAAAGCTGACTCAGTTCGTGGACATGGCGTACAAGGGCGTGACAACTCCCGGCTCCCTTGATGATTACATGGTGCTGGAGATGGAACATATTTTACCCAACACGCCGGAGCCGGAACTGCGACAGAGTTTCACGACGAGCAATCCCGGTGCGAACTACGACGAATACAAAAACAGGCTGGGCAACATCACGCTACTTGAGAAGCCAATCAACATCGTCGCCAGCAATGGCTTTTTTGAGAGCAAGCAGGCAGAGTACAAGAAGTGCAAACACTATTTGACGAGTAGTATGGTCGAATTGGTTACCGTTGGCAAGAACAGTAGCACTAACCGAATAAATGAGAAACTAAAGGCGTTCGCTAAATGGAATGTTGAAGCGATTAATGAACGCCAGGCGATGCTAATTGAACTATCCAAGGAAGTTTGGAAGACGACTTTGATCGAAAATGAGTAAAGGCGAAACACGATGACCACCAACAGCGCATCGACACCTCCACCACTGCAGCAGCCAGTATCAACCTACGATCTTGAACAAGGGATTCGGGACTTTTACGCATCCCAAGCAAAGGCGATCCTCGCTCAATGGGTGAACATTGAGAACTTACTTGGTCCAACGAACGACTTTACGGCTCCTGGAACGCACTGCGAAGTTCTTCTCCGTGATTTCTTGCGCCGCCAGTTGCCATCGTGGGTCCGAGTAGACAAAGGATTTGTTTATGGACGAACAAAGCGATGGCATACGGTCAAAGATGAAAATGGCCGCTCGATTGAGAAGGAATGCGAACTACACGGTCCTGAGATTGATCTGTTGATCCATGACGAACTGATGTTTCGCCCAGTTTTTCGGCTTGAGGATTTTGTCATTGTTCAGCCAGAGGCAGTGCTGGGAATGATTCAGGTAAAGCGATCCTTTCAGGCAAATGAGTTTGCGAGCGCCGTGACAAACATCGTAGATGGCAAACGACATCTATTGGAGTGCTACTTCACCGCCAATAGTAGTCGTGAGCATTTGCCAATCGCTGATGTATTTTGTGCCGCAGTAGAGTTTGAGGAATCCAATCGCCAAAACGAAACGTTCCGCAAGAGAATTATGGAAGCGTATGAATGGCAGTCACATTTTGTGGATCACGAGAAACAGAAAGTCCATGCGAAAACATGGACGCTCCCGGACTTCGTCGGTGCAATTGGGGGCAAATATGCGATGCGCACTGCTCGCAATGAGAACAACGGGGAAGTGACTTACCAAGTGCTTGATAGAAATATACCCCGCGCAAACTTAGCCTTGCAAGAACTGCTTATCAGGCTCACTTCAGTCATCTGGACACGAACCAACACGGTCTTGCGAGAGGTGGCACATGCGAAACCACCACTTGCCCCGACCCTCGATTCGCTGATTCTATCATCATTCACCATACCCGCAGCGCCGAACCAGGAGCAAAGTAATTTGAGTATTTAGAGTGATAAAGATTCGTAAGAACAGCAGCCCGCGAATAGAGCTTAACAAGGTAGACATCGTATGGAACAGTACTGGATAGCGAACTTCGATTTTGAAGAATGCCTGAAATACGGCCTTCGCAATAAACTCTGGATGATGCAGTACCAGTATTCTGATGCCGTTGGCAATGTCTTCCAGGGAGACAGGCCAAGTGCTGTCACGACTAATTGGCGACAAGTAAAAGAGGTACAGGTTGGAGATTTCCTTGTTGCTTACTTATCTCGCAGAAGAAGGCCGAATGGCTTCTTTGCGATCGGAAAAGTCATTGCCCCTAGGAAGAAACCGAACCACATTGGTATAGTTGAAGACTACGTTAGCAGAAAGCAATCACACGAGTTCTCCAAGGGGGTTATCCACTACACCGATGCAATTGCTTTTTACGAAGACCTTAGTGACAAATGGCGTCCGAAGGATGACACCCTTAGCCGTTATGCGCAGAGGATTGATGTCGAAAGCTGGAACTTGGTTTGCGAAACTGGCGCACCTTGGCTTTCGGAAATTGACGTCGGCCCAAGTCAACAACAGCGAGCATTATTCCAAATCAAGAAAAGTTGGTTCAGGAAAATCGCTAAGTCGCTATCGGAGAAACTACCAAATACCGGGCGCAAGACAAATAGTCGGTTCAGTTCCAAAGAGGAAAAATCAGCCGCATACGCTTCTGAAACGGAGTATTCCAAAGGCCAAGGGTTCCAACTCGACACTAAGCTCCGAAAAGCAATCGAAGACCATGCAATGAAAGAAGCGACTAACTATTTCGAGTTACTTGGTTACGATGTTGCCAATGTTTCAGCACGAAGACCTTATGACTTACAGTGCGTAAAAGGCAAGACACACCTGTATGTGGAGGTCAAAGGAACTCAATCGACAGGCGAGTCTGTTTTTCTGACAGCGGGTGAAGTCAGATTCGCAGTCAAGCACGCTTCAAATATGGCATTGTTCATCCTCCACTCTGTCCAGGTTGACTCTAGTAGCAATGTCAGCGGTGGTGTACGTGACATCCGTATTCCTTGGATCGTAAATGAAGAAGACCTAGCAGCATTATCCTACAAGTACCAAGTTCGTCAGAGGTAAATCACGTCAATGTGTCAAATCAAAAGTCATTGCAAAAGTAAACCCCATAACCACGCGGGAGCAACTTGATGGCCATCCCAGATTTTCAAACCATTATGCTTCCGTTCGTTCAGACTTTGGGAGACGGCCAAACTTGGACGATGAAGGAACTCACGGAACGACTGGCAATCCATTTCAATCTGACTGACTCGGAGCGGCACGAGCTTCTTCCCAGCGGATCGCAGACCGTATTCAGCAACCGAGTTGCATGGGCAAAGTCTCACCTGAAGAACGCAGGCCTTATCGCCAATCCAATCCGTGGTAAGGTAACAATTGCCGAAGTTGGAAGACAGATACTCCAAGAGAACCCAGGGACGATCAACTGTAAGTTCCTGAAGCAATTCCCCTCATATCTGAAGTTCATCAACGCAGTCCCTACTGGCGATTCACTCACGGAAACTTCATCAACGGATGAAATAGTGATAGAGGGTAGTCAAACGCCTCTTGAGCTAATTGAATCATCTTTTCAAACGCTGCGAAAGGAAACCGAAGAGGAACTGCTGTCAAAGCTCAAGACATGCAGCCCTTCATTTTTTGAGCGAGTCGTTGTGCAACTGCTCCGAGCTATGGGATACGGTGGCGTAACAGGTGATGGTTCTGTTACTGGCCAAAGTGGTGACGGTGGAATTGACGGAATCATCAAAGAAGACAAGTTGGGTTTGGATGTTGTTTGTATCCAGGCGAAACGATATTCGGATTCAACCGTGGGCCGACCAATTGTCCAGCAGTTTGTTGGCAGCATGGACTTTGTTCAAGCAAACAAAGGCGTTATCCTCACCACTTCCCAGTTTAGCACTGAAGCCTACGAATTTGTCCAAAAAATTGTGGGCAAAAAGGTAGTTCTTATTGACGGGCAGAAGGTCGCTGGCCTTATGCTAGATCACAATGTTGGCGTTAGCCGTTCCAAAATTTATGAGCACAAAGAAGTCTCCAATGATTTCTTTGATGAAGATGAAGGTTAATCGAATGCCCATTGCCCGAATCGACACCCCCCATCAGCGACCCTAATGAAATCCGCTAAGACTACGATCGTAAACTTCAAGTCTTGAAAGTTAGCGATCACTTCCATGCGATCCTTGGTTGCTTGCTTGGTGAAGACTGGACATCACCACGCTTAGTCGAAATGGTTGTCACGTCAGACGGTCACTTGCTTGGTCGATGCGATGGCGAAGCTGATTTCAAAGCGTTCCTGGGTGAAGTGGATGATCTAATCAGGAACATTCACGGAGTTGCATCAGTAGCGGAGCTTGATGGCGATGAAGTGGGCTACCTTGTTGCGAAGGTAGCTGAGATTAAGAGGCAAAGATAGGCGTCACAAAGTAGCTAGTCCGTAATCTAAATGCGTATGAGGGGCAACAGTGTTTCCGAAACCAAGTCACATCTCCGAAGACAATTGGAAGGCGTTTAGTGACGATCAGAAGCTCATCGAGCATGAGGCTCATGAATTACTTTCAGGACCATGCCGAGAGTTCTTGTGCCATGACACCAGCCTTGTTTGGGATTGCCTAACCAAAGGGGTAATGAGCGAAACGGAGATCATTAACTATCCCCAGCCTGAACAATGGACTGCTAAACAGTGCGAAGAGTGGTGCAACGACAACGGGATCGACGTTCGCTCTGATTGCGAAGACGGCGATCACAGCACGCTGGTGCGTATGTTGGCCGATGTGATCGAATACGGTATCTCTGAAATATGTGATGAAGTGCTTCGCAGGATACTTCTGCTTCGCCTAGACGACACTAATGGTCATGGACTCACGCTCTGGCAGAGGATTGTGAAGTCGCACACCCCTGAAATTTACGAATGGTGGGCTATTGAAGAAACGCTCGCCGACGATCTTGCTGAAATGGGCCGTCTGATCTTGAAAAACAAATACGGCTGCTGGTGGGGACGCCAATGTACCGGGATGGACATCCTCATGGATGGAACACTACAAGCTGTTGCTAGGAGGCGATTATACGGACTTCCTGGTGGTGAAGGTGGCTGAAATTAAGATGCGAAGCTAGTTGTTTGAGAACTAGCATTTTTAAGGTTAACTCAATTTCATACGGGCTGTTCTGATGGCAAGACATGAAGTTGCATTCGATATCACAGCATTTGCGAATCAGGAGCGACCAGTAAAATGAAGACAATGGAATGGGATGAAACCGAGCCAATCATTAGAAAGTTTTATGTGTGGCAGAATCAACCGGAGAAAGCCTGGTTTCAAAAGGCATGGAAAGCACTTCATGAAGCAGGGCTTAATTCCTACGATACGGATATTGATCGCCATTGGGTGATTATTCGTGGCGCTGCCCTGGGTGTCATGTACAACGACTACTGCGATTTGGAATGGGATGAATACTCCGATTCATCAGGCTGCGTTAGTGAACTCTTTTGGGAGGAAGCGATTAACCATCTACGAATCGGCGCTATGGCCACCGACTGGATTGATCCCAATGGCGATGACGCTCATTCACTATTCACGGACGCTGTTTTAGGCCTTGTTGCTGAGGTTCGGCTCCCAATCTACAACGCTCTTTTGGCTAGTTTTGGAGATACCTTTTTGCTCTATGCCGGACTGTGGGGGAGCAGGTCTGAAGGTACAGACCAAGACAACCTAGAGACTCTCGCTGATACCCTATTTGACCAATCAGGTTTTCTGCGTAAAGGAAACCCCGATGCCTTTGCATATGTCAACGTGTCAGCAATGACTGCAAAGGATGCGTGAACGGATTGCGATTCAGTATCCTATGGATTCGTGGCTGGCCGAGCATTGAGGCGAAATCTAGTCCCATACGCTATGTAATGGAACAAAAGTTACGGACAGCATGAGTCATTACTTGAAGCGTTTTTTGTCAAAAAACGAGGCAAATAAATGAAGTTAAGAATTGCAGACGGTGAGTATCGCACCTCTTTTCATCAGAACATTGAGGTGCCTGAGTTTGCCTACAGTCCGAAAGACCAATGCCTAGTATTCACACTAGGAGGCTTCGACGGGTTTTATCCATCAAATTACACAACGAAGGTGCCAATCAATCGAATCGTTTTCTTAAAAGATTACATATTGATTATGGTCGAGGGAAAGAAGAATGTCCCACTTTTGGCTGAGGAGATAGCGGAACGGTCCGCTCACTTTTCTGAAACACGTGCAAATGTACGGACGTAGGCGAGGCAACTGATGACAAAGCGAGAAGATGCCCCTAGTTTATTCACATGCCGTTGGCGTATCGTCTCGATGAGTGCATGGGACCAGGAGTTCATTGACGAAGAGGAAGAAAGCTATTTCGAGTTCGACCAAAAGGGCAACGGACAGTTCCACTTCGGCTACGTCCACGGGCAGATGGACTGCCGCCTGACGACACGAGACGGTGAAACAGCCGTTGCATGGACCTGGGACGGCAACGACGAAATGGACCCAGCGCAAGGCCGAGGTTGGGCCATCGTAAAGGACGAAGAACTTCACGGCATGATCTTCTTTCACAATGACGACGATTCGGAGTTCGTGGCGAAACAGGCTGAGAGCCGTAAGAAGTCGAAATCATGACGACAGGCTCAAACACTTCAGGTTACTCCCATACGCAAAAAGCCCTGCTCTGCTTATTGATCTACGCTCTCGCCGCCGTATTTGTTGCGTTGGGTTGGTTCGTACAGGATGCACCGCCGATTCCTTGGCTGTTCCCACCTATTGGTCTATTGATGTTCGTGGTTGCCGCTTCATTCCATCATTTAACAGTCGAGGACCAAGGCAAAATGCTGTCAGTCCGCTTTGGCCCCGTCCCATTGTTCCGCAAGACCGTCAAGTATTCCGACATTGAAAACGTCGAAGTCGGCCAGACGTTGCTACTGGACGGATTGGGAATTCACATGAGTATCCGTGGCGGCTGGGTTTGGAACATATGGGGGCGGGATTGCATTGTTGTGCATATGAAACAAGGCACCTTGAGAATCGGTACAGACGATGCAGAGAATCTTGCCGCATTTCTGGCGCAGAGAATTGGATCATGACGCCCAACCTCTTCTCCGATCTTCCTTCGAACCTTCCCGACGAGCTTTTTACCACGTTGCTCGAAGCAACCAACGTGCGCATCGAACGCATCGTCTCGCACGGTCATTCATCGCCAGAAGACTTTTGGTACGACCAAGACGAACATGAATGGGTTGTTGTACTACAAGGTGCCGCTCGATTGTCGATTGAAGATGAAATCAAAGAGCTTAAACCGGGCGATTTCATCAACATCCCCGCGCATCAGAAGCATCGGGTTGAATGGACCACACCCGATGAGCCAACGGTTTGGCTTGCGGTGTTTTATGGAAAGGTAAAGAGTTAGTATGTCAAAAGAAATCAAAACAGAAATCGCTGTACCGCTTAGGATCATCCTCGTTGCCCCACCATCAGGCGTGGACTTTGGCATCCAGGAAGGCAAAGGCAACGATTACAAAACAATTGCAATCCAACGATCAAAAGTAGGTAACTTGGTTCTCGATTGCACGA
>Ga0214163_1000161_pt1 | contig 31039 bp, 18 predicted proteins | sample LakMenepilimnion_2_FD_153001 | JGI IMG/M metagenome (GOLD analysis project Ga0214163, IMG submission 153001) | Freshwater microbial communities from Lake Mendota, WI - Practice 15JUN2010 epilimnion v4 | ecosystem: Environmental > Aquatic > Freshwater > Lake > Epilimnion/Euphotic zone | place... | reverse complement strand
AGTATAGTATCCAGTATATGCAGTTCCAGCGAAAAACACCGCTGGAGTAGAATATGATGGACCTGCTGGATTTGAGTATGATGGACCTGCTGGGTTAGAATATGATGGACCTGCTGGATTTCCAGGAGTTGGTGCACCCTCAAAGTTTCCTGCAAAGGATGCTGGACCAGAATAGTTACCTTGGAAAAATCCACCAGCAGATGCTGGACCTAGATAACCACCTGTAAAGTTTGAAGGTGTTGGCGGTCCACCAGTAAAATAACTAGTGTAGTATGCTGGTTGTGAACTTGCATATCCTGGACCCTCATATGAGTCTCCAGGTTCTCCAGGTGCTAGGGGTGGACCTTCATAGAATCCAGTGAAATACTGCACCATTGGGGTGCCTTCGAAAGATGAAGCGTAGGTTCCTCCACCTGGAATAATTCCCGCATAGGTTCCGCTGTAATATTCAAACGTTCCAGGTTCTACGCTTGATGCATAAGTTCCAGTATATGTTGCAGTTCCAGCAAAGTAACCAGTATAAGTTGCTCCTGGAGTTGATGGACCTGCTGGTGTAGAGTATGATGGACCTGCTGGATTTGAGTATGATGGACCTGCTGGACTTGAATATGGAGGTCCTCCAGGTGCCCATGACCCACCCGATGAATAGTATCCTGTGTATGCTACAGAACCAGAAAAATACCCAGTATATGATTGCGGAGGTCCAGAATAAAAACCAGTATATGCTACCGTCGAGGAAAAGAATCCAGTATAATTACCAGAGGTACTATAGGTTGTTCCAGTATATGGCGAACTATATGACGGACCAGTAAAATTACTGCTGAAGTTACCACTGAAGTTACTAGTACCACCATAATTACCAGTATATGTTGCAGTTCCAACGTAGTTATCAGAGAATGCTTGAGTGTATGCAGGTCCACTAAAATTCCCAGTATATGATGGACCACCATATGTTCCAGAATAATTCCCTACATAGTTACCCACATAATTCAGTGGAGAAATCTCTTCTCTGGTATCAGTAGTAGAGGATCCAAGTTCGACCCATGTTCCGCTTGCTGGAGCAGATGCCTGTAACTTATATGTACCCACATTAGTATCAATAATACGATTGCGGAAATTCGGAACCAATTGCTCGATTTCAGCAGCAGTCATAATCTTTACTGAGTTTGCATTATTACTTTTCAGAGGCGCAAGAAAATCACTAGGAGATGAGGAAGCCGCAGTTTTTTGCCACAGGTAGGTTGTGGTATTTCCGCCGTTCGCGACATCAGTAATTGTGTATCTTGCTTGCCAAGTTCCGCCTGACGGGGCAGTTGCTTGTAATTTATATTGACCAGCAGTGTATGTAGATTCGGCAACAAACGCTGAGATAACAGTATCTAACACGTCATCAAGATCAGAATCGGACATCTGGTGAACACCATCAGACCAAGCAACAGGACGAGCAGTAACATTTTCGGCAACAGCAGTGGTTACTTGCTTTGCGTAATATGTTACAGTATCAACTGAACCAGTAGCAGGATGCGTCCCTGTTGCTTCGGTTCTATCAGTGTCACTAAAGGTTCCGATAGAAGTTCCCAAACCAGAATTATCTGTCGTAATGTTTATCTCAGCAGTGCCAGATCCAGTTGTGTCTGTAGCAAACTTGGTTGTGATAACATTAGCAATATAGTTCTGGACCTCTGCATTGGTCAAAGGTTGCAATCCGCTGAACACAGCAGACGTTATTGGCGTCGTAGATGCTTTGACCTTTAGAGGGTTCATTTTAGTTTAACCTGTTACCACTTGTGTCGTAAACAATAAGATTGGTAATACGAAACCAATCTATCGCATCCTGCGCAACTAACTGAACAGAACTATACGGTGCTAGATTAACAGCAACGTTCGCAGTTCCTCCGTCAATAACATCAGAAGTGTTTGGATAAATTTTGATATTAACTGCAGTGGTATTGACAATAGTAGCAGAAAGACCAACAACAGCAGTTGGGAGTTTAACTCCTTGATCTGCTGTTGCTGTGGTAACAATGCTGACTGCCTTTGTAAGTGCAGTCGCACCACCCTGTGTAGTTCCTGCAGCAGTAACCGTAGCATCCACCGATGTGGTCAATGCACCAGTTAATGTCAGATCAACAAAAGATGGACTACTACCAGATTGATACTTGTCTTCGTTGAGGTTGGTAAAGTTAGTATCCACCTCGTTATTTGTTAAAGGTATGCCTTTGACAGACCTCAGTGTAATTGTGCTCATGCTTTCCTACCTTCATGATTGTTAAGAAATTGTTTTAACATAGATTTAATTTCTGTCAATTCGTCTTTAAGTATACAAATCTCAGTACCATATGACTTCATTTGCTGAAGTCTTTCTCTCTGAGCATTGTATGCTGCTAATGCATTTTTGTCATTGGAGACAATTGCTTTAGAGTCTCCGTCTCTAATGTATTTATTAGTATCTTCAAGTGCAAATTTTGCCATATTATATCTGCAACGCGATTGCTCTTAGTTCCTTAAACTTAGGAACAACAGAACTATTTGTAGAGAACATAACAATCTTAATCGCCATTGTGTTATATGTGGTATAAGTCGCTCCCGAATAGGTGTATGTAAATTCACCATCTTCTACGCTACCAACTTTATTTGCATTTGGTATTTTATATTCATACTCAACGAATCCAGCAGCGGCAGTAGAACTTAGTGGCGATACGCTCGTCTCTAGTTCTACCCAATCAAGATCGTCAAAGTTTCTAGAATCAGACGGATTCTGCAACTTAGCATATACTTTCGCTGAGGTTCCTGTTGGTAGATAATTGCTCAGATAGACCTTCAAATCTTCTGCGTTATTTTCTAGATTAACCCGACGCGAGATATACTTAGAACTTGCAGTTCCAGCGTTGTTCTCTTCGCTTGTACCAGTAGTCGTTAGAGTAAATCCAGTAACGTTCGGTGATGACCCAGTCACAGCAGAAACCTTATATGTTGTTCCAGTTGTATAACCAGTAATAGCGCCTGTACCTGCAAGAGTACCAGTAATTGTAACACGACTACCAACTGCTAGAGTTGATGCACCACAAGTAAACTCACCAGCAGTTCCGCTTGTTGCTACAGTAGCAGCAAGAGTGCCAGGAATGCCTGCTGTTGTAGTTGCATATGATAGACCCGTCAACGTACCAGCAGTAGTTACAATTGCGGCAGCAGCTTCATAAGCGTTAATATAATTTGAAATACAGATCAACGAACACTTTCTAAGATCGATCACAGGAGAAACCGTGTCAGTCATTGTCTTCATACCAAAACGAATGTTTAGTGACTTATCCCCATCAAGATCAGCAGTCTCATTTGACTTCGAATAAATCGCTGCTTCTGTTGGGATGTCATTTGTTTCACCAAACGTTAGACGTTCGAACGTAGTTCCTCCAGCAGCAGCACCAGTTGCAGTTTTAGCATAACTCCAGACGCCTGTAGTTGGTGTGAAGTCCATATAACCGATATTGGTTTGGATAGAGTTGATCAGTTTATTTTCAACTTCAGCGACGGTAGTGTAAATTGTCCCGTTGGTGATTGTATCAGCAGCAGCGAATGCGCCTTCTTGAACGACAATCTTCAGAACATTATACAGAGGATCGTATTGCTTTACATAACCATACTTAGTTGACTCAGATCCTTCTACGTAAACCTTCTCGCCTGCAGCAAACTTGGATGCCGAAACAGTATCATCAGCAGCAAGATACATAACATCCGAGAGCGCAAGATAGTCATAGTTAGAATTCTGGAACTTAGCAGTCGAGATAACGGATGTATCAAAGATTGCGCGATACAAAGTAAACTTCATATCTTCTGCTTGCTTTTCGCTCCAAGTGCGATTGTTTGCTGAAGTAAACAACATACCAACATTTGGTTGCTCTGAAATTCTCTTAGAAGTACCTACTTCATTTTCGCCGATTTCCGAAACCCATGCAGTATATCCAGGATCGTTACCAGCAGGTAGAAGAACGAAACAGTATTCCGTATTATTCTGTAGATAAACAGGCGATGGGAATGTAAAATTCGTGTCAGAGAATGTCACAACACCATCGGCATCCTCAGTCGAAGTGGCAACCTCGTCTGCAGTTTTGGTAACTTCGCCGAAAGGAAGAACCTTCTCTGTCGGGAATCCATTAATCATCTCACGAAGTTGCAGGGTGATTGGCGCAGTTCCCTTAGTTCTGAAGTATACGTCCAGACCAGTTACAAATGTTCCGAATGGCATTCCATTGACAAAGAAACTTTGTGCGAGTGGATCCATTCCTCCCATGGAAAAGACTCCTCCCCGCAGAGAAGTGCCCCAATTATTTCCAAGCATGTCGATCCCAAAATCGCCAAAGTCACCTGGTTCAATAAAGACTGCTTCTGAAGGTGGACCTGAGTCCTCAGGAACTGTTGGCGGTGGTGGTAGTTCCTCAGGTGGCGTTACAAGTACTACAACTGGAATTTCTCTCTCAATAACAATAACTGGATTATTGGTAATATTAGTTTCATTTACATTCGTAATGGCATTAACCACAGTGTTGATGACATTGGTTTCATTAACAACAGTTGTGTTATTGGTAGTATTAGAAACGTTTGTGGTATTATTAACTGTAGTAAACGTATTGTTTACCGTGGTATTCTGAACAACCCCGACTGCTCTTTCACCAATACGATTTGCAGTAGTATTGCTTTCAGTTACAGAGCGAGAATCGCTTACAGTATTAAACGCAACATTTGCCTCTCTTGTAGAAACAACAGTTCCTTGGACAACTTGCGAGAGACCATTGGCAGAGAACGAATTTGTCGCAGAGGTTGTGACGAATGCAGATCTGTTAAACGGATCATCGCAAACTCTGAAATTCTTAGTTCCTGTTCTAAACGTACCAGCAGGAATTCTAAACTGAATTGCAAGTTCTCCGTCCGCATCAGTAATTAACGAATCACCATAATCACCCGTACCATTTGTGATAGCATATTGAGAATATTCTGCGGGATCGGTTGGTGATGCTGCAAGGGCAGCACTTAATAGTGGACGACAATGTGCTGTAACATCAATACCGTCGAAGAATGGATAAATTCTAGTCGCTGGTTTCAGTCTCTTGCACTTAACAGTAATTGTAACGCTTCTCATATATGGAATGATAGAAGCATTTGTTACACGATCACCAAGATCTCTTGTGATAGTTTCGGGTGTGACAGTCATAGTCACACCTTGGCGAGTTTGGCGCTGTGTAGTGGTAGTAGTTGAAATCTGAATTTGATCTTGGAATAACGTATCACCAGATACGCGAGTCTGTCCACCAGTACTGGTTGTGTCAGTGGAGACAGAACGACCAGTTACGATATCCTGCCAATCATTCCACTGAGTCCCCCAAGAATTTGCCATCGCAGCAAAGTTGTCGTAGTTACCGTCGAAGTTTACAGCGAGATCGGGACTTTGTGCAGTATCAGTCCAGTTATCAACAGGAGGATCGAGAGTCATGTCACCAATGAAAGAGAACAGCAGATCGCCTACACAGTTTCTTGACTTAGAAGCAAATGTATTCTGAGTAAGAACTGTATAGTTATATGGAAGTGTTAATAGATCACCTGTTTTCTTTACACCAAGAGAATTTACCGAATCAAAAATCAGGTCGACATTCTCAATATTAAAGAACGGACGAAGTTCTTGATTGATTGCGTCAATAGAGCAACTATAGTTGAGATCTTTTGGATTGCCAACGTTGTGACCAGTAAACGCATCTACCAGAATACCATGCTTAAATCTATTTAGCGTTGGGTCTGTTGCACTAGGAATGAACAGTGATTCAGTTGACTTTTCGAGAAGAGTCAGAGAAGTGTAGTATTCCAAACGAGTAATACGTTGCGCAATTCCGCCGATATCACGCATTGTGTAACGACGATTATCAAGAGTGCGGAAAGTTACACCATATTCATTGCGTCCAGTTGACTTAGCAACATTAGGAGCAAGAGATGGAAATGGTGGGATTGTAACAATGGCAATACACATTGCGTTTTCAGGAGTAAGCGGTTCAACTGGAGTCAGTGATGGAGTTCCGCTTACAGCAGAGAACACACCATTGTCATCCAATACGATCTTATCTTTACGACCAACATAATATTCGTAATTGATATTGATTTCTTGTTCGGGTCTAGGAATAGTGAGACCAAAAGAAGCAGGATCAACTGTTGTCGATACTACAGGATTTACTGGAACCGAAGCGATAGACGCAAAGGTAACAGGAGTAATCGAGTCAGTAATTCTTATTCTAAAGTCGAGGGTATCACGAAGATCATACGACTCACCAGTTGTAGTCGATGTGTAGATCGGAATCTCGTATGTTTTGATATTACCACCACCAACAACTGCGTCGTTAACAGGATACGAATCAACTGCGAAGTAACCAGCAGTAGATGCAGTTTCCGTATGAGTGAAGTAACTAATCTTAGCAACTAGATTGAATCCAGCGAGAGAAGCAGCCCCATTGACTGCAGTAAGTTTACCGAGTTCGTACGTATTATCACGCTGACCATTATCTAAAGTATATTGTGAAGCAATATCCGTGCCAGTTGTTACGATATTTGAGTAAGAAGTTCCAACTGCTGCCTTATAAACAGCATCAACAGAGAATATATCTGCAACACCAAGATTTAATGACGTTCCGCCACCGACCTTGAAGAAGTACTGAAGATCGTTACCTGTTCCTGTAAGATTAACCGCACTACCGCCTGATGATGCTGATACTCTAAAGGCATTAGCAGTTAATCCAGCAGAAATTACGTAATATGTAGTTCCACTTGTCAATCCTGCAACACTTGTACCGCCACCATTGTAATATACTACAGCATCACCAGAAGAATATCCGTGAGCAGTATATGTAAATGTTTCAGTGGAAACATCTACTGCAGAAGCAAGAATTTTATGAGACAGGTCAAACGCAACATATCTCGCTCTGTTAAGAGTTTTGACAAGAGGTGCCGCGAGGTTTACTTCAACCGTAGCATATATGGTAACGGTATCAGTGAATACAGAACTACCACTGTCTTCTAGAGCAGTAAAACTGAGAATTTGAGCAGAAGCATCTAGTGCATCAACTGTGCCTGTCGTCAGATCAATAATTTCACCATCAGTGTCTCTTACCATCAACAGATTGTTGTTGATATAAGACTCAATCGCATCATCGGTATTTTGAATAAAGAACTCATTACCAGACAGAGTAATACTACCAGCGCCTGAAGTAATAGAAACACCCGTATACACTTTAGTATAATATAGAGATGTTTCGTAGTTACCAGAAGGAGCAGGTCTGATTGTTTTAGTAGCACGCGATGGCATTCTATAGAGAAGTTTATTGTATTGTGCCGACTTCAATACAGATTCTACAACGTCGGCATAACCATCCTTGGTTCCGCTAGTTGAGTAATATAAACCATCAACATCAGCGAAGTTGCCTGTTGTCATTTGAACATCATAGACATAGATGTTATAAACTGCTGCAGCAGATCCAACAGTTCCACTCACATACTCGATGTGACGAACACGTGCGCTACCGATTTCGCTACCTTGTGCTGCTGTCTGTGAACCAGAAACACCGTTTTGCGCTGCATCACGCAGAGAAATCTTAGAACCATCTAGTGGCAGAACACCCTTATAGTCTGTCACAACAACATAGTTACCATAGGCAGAACTAATAGGAACGCTATATTTCTTTACAGTGTCGATACCTTTTTCAGTAAAGGCATATTCTGTCTGGCGAGTTTCATACTCATAACCGCGAACATATGCCTTGCCTGCCTCTAAACCGACAGCAAGCAGATCAGTACTACCACCAAGTTCCTCAGTATAGAGTCCATTGTTTGTAGTGTCATCAAGGTGTTCACGAACCAGAACAGGGAATGACTTTACTGTATAGTTACCCGACTCGTCATATGTTCTACGTGCTAGATTGTCGCCGAGTTTAGCATAGATGTCAGAAGTATGTGTTCTATTGAGTCCACCAAGAACGACAGTAGCAACCTCATAATATCCGTCATCGATTACAGTACCAGCTGCAAAGAACTTCAACAAAGTTGAGACATAGTATCTATCTGCACCAGGAGCAGTAAAATTATATGTGCCCTGTGCTGGATCAAGCAGAGTTTCATCATCACCAGAGTCTATATTTTGTTCGTCTGCTGCAACACACACACTACCTGATGGATTGTGTGTATACTTTGAAAGATAGATTGTCTGAGAAGTATGGAGAACAAACTTACCGTCGATATAAAGAATACCGTCACCAAGAGTCATACGAGTAGCACGACCCCAATAGTTATTTGTCAATACTTCGGTGTCAACTTCAAGTGCTTGAACAGTAAATTCATCCCCATCATAAGATACATTATCTGACACAACTGTAAGAGTTTCTGTTCCAATGAAGTGAACGGTATTTGTGCTACCATCACCACTGGTATATCTTAGGTAAAGAGTTCCTGGATCAGATGCTGTTGCATCGACTGCATCTACGATTACCGCTTTAAGACCGTTACTACCCTCAACTGTAGCACCGATATACGATGGAAGTGACGCATTTCCCGCAGCGTTTGCATCAATCTTTACATATGATAATTCATTATCAATCTGAACGTCGCAACCCGAAACGATCGCGCCATTCTTGAAAATATGATCACCAAACTTATTAACCTGATTTTGCAGGATAGACTGTAGTTGCGTAAGTTCGCGTGCCTGAACAGCATATCCTGGTTTGAAGAGAATTCTATGAAACTTTTTAGATTCATTGAAGTCGTCATAATACGGAGATAAATTTAAGTCGAGTGCCATATTTTCCTACTTCTTTTAAAAATTGATCAACGCTCTGATTTTTTCAACTTGATCAGATGTTCTAATGATTTTAATTCTGTTATCTAGATATATGATTTCGCCAGTTCTATTGTCGACTTCTGGTTCCAGAACAGCAACTAAAATAGGAGATACCACTGTGCCAATATTGAAGGTGTCCGCAACAGGAGATCCTAATGATAGTTCTTGAGTCAAATTAGTCAAAATGCTAGTACCAGAAATTTTCGGTATAATAGGTAACAAGTGGATTCTATCCACAACACCATTATTATTGCTATCTTCTTTTTGAACAACAATAAATCTACCCCCATCATCACTCGTAATAACATCATCATAATCTACTAATTCAGGACTATTTATTGCGATAACATAGCAACAATTACCAGTATTTGAAGTAAAGTTATCAGAAGAACCAAAAATTCTAGGATTCTTAATAATACCCAATTGGCGGAAATCGTTATTCAAGAAAGTATCAGAGGTTTCGTTCGCGAGAGAAACCGTCAATGATAGACTCTTAGCAAACAACTCTTTCTGTGGATTGGAACCATGTCCACCATACGGTGAAACAACAGCTCGGAAAGTGGCGCCATTACCTGGAGATCCTTCTGCCGCATTAACAACAGAGATTTCTGCAAAACTATAACCAGATCCTGGATTTGTTATGGTGACATCAGTAACGACGCCATCATTTAATGTCAGTGTTGCTTCTGCATCTTGACCATCACCAATAATAGAGATCGAGGCATCACCTGAAATATAACTGTTACCACCAGAAAGAATAACGATTCTATCGATGGTTCCAGGAGTCGCCGCTGCTTCTACGTTTTCTTGTGGAGTTCCACCTTCAGTAAATCCAAGAACTGCAGATGCTGTTGCAGTTTCATTGATTACTTTTGTATATGTTAGACCAGTTAGAGTACCAGCAGTAGTTACGATTGCAGCACCCGCAGAAGTTTGAAGGGTAAATCCAGTAACGTTTGGTGATGTACCAGTTACAGCAGAAACTTTATATGTGGTTCCTGATGTGTACCCAGTAATAGTGCCTGTACCTGCACGTGTACCAGTAATTAAAATGTGGCTGCCAACTGTTAGAGTTGAGTTGCCGCAAGTAAACTGACCACCAGTCCCGCTTGTTGCAACAGTAGCAGTTATCGTGCCAGGAACAGGAATAAAACTAACATTCGCAAACGAGAATCCAGATCCAGGTTCGTTTATTGTAACTGAGTCTACCTCGGAAGCAGATGCACCTTCTCCCAAGACAGCAGTCGCTCTAGCACCAGCATATCCAGTTCCACCATCGGTTACTGTGATTCCTGTAATTACACCACTAGAGATAACTGGTGTAGCAGTGGCACCAGAACCCGCACCACCCAAAAGGGATACCGTAGTTCCTTCGAATGTAAGTGTATGTGAACTGCCAGTACCAAGAGAAGTTAGATCGATGGCAACAGCATTATCAGCATTTTCATATGATGTGGCGAGTTTAATTGTATTCGCGCCAATATAAATCACATAATATGGTCTATCATTCGTAAGACCACCAATAGAAGTTCCACCACCATTTGAATATGTCACCAGATCTAAATCAGTAAACCCGTGAGAAGTGATAGAAATCGTATTATTTGAAACTGAAACTGCAGCAGAAGAAGATCCATTAAAAGTTTTAGAAACTTGAGATCTATAACCCGATCCGCCATTTGTTACGATAATTGAAGAAACAATATCTACAGGAGGATCGCCAGCGGTTGAGCAAATAGAGAACGCAGCGGCATCTTGACCAGTTGTACTATCGATAGATACAGTAGGAGCAGTTTTACCATCGCCTTGGATTACAACATACGGTGCCGTTGAATAACCAGATCCACCAGAAGTGACAGAAATATTGTCTATAAAACCATTTACATCAAACTGAGGTTCACCAAGACCTGCCATTTTACGGACAGGAATATGTGTTGTAGTCAAAAACTTGGTAACGTCACCTGCCTCAACTCTGAACATAAACTTCCAAATATACCCGTCTGATGTTTCAAATGTATTAGTATCTGTTCCTGTTGGTTTTACTGTACTTTCAGAATCTCCGCCATTGCTAATACATTTGTATACGTTATATTCATCGGTGACAACATAAAACACGGCAGTGTTTAGTGTTGTAGACCCCGCAGAGTATGGCGTGATTAAATCATCATTAGCATCTGTTTCGCCATACGCATCATCATATTGATCGTATACTGTACCTAGCGCCCAATTATGTCTGGGTGCCATTAAGACCGCATCATTTGCCTGAATTCTTTTGACAAACAACATGTTTCTGTGGGACGTGTTTGAGTATGATACAGAGTCAATTGGTTGCTCTGGATCCTCCTCGTCCGCCCATTCTTGAGTTCGGGAGACAAAGAAATAGTAGTAGTCGTTCTCGTTATAGATGTCACGATAAACGCTTCTTGCTATTTCTTGTCTTCCCTGCGATCTTAGAAGAAGTGGCATGTTATATTACGATACTGTAACCGTCCAAGTGATTGTCATGCTGTCTGACGCACCCTTGTTGATGACAGCAAATTCTGTGCGGCAAAGCATTGTTCCAGAAGTCAAGGCATTGAAGATACCTGCTTCAGTAACAGCGCCAGTGCCTGAACCTGCACCAAAAGTTGCAACATATTCAATTGCGTTAGCAGTAACAGTTGTTGAAGTCAGAGCTTCACGTGCACCAAGCGCACTTTCCAGAGCAGTATTACCTGCTGCTGGGTCTGTTGTACCAGCACCAACGCCCATGTGCGACATTGCAGAAAGAGTGGTATCTTTCATGCGTGAAGCAATATATGCAAGACCAGTGTCAACAACAAGGTTGGGAACAGTTACTTCTTGTGTAACATTCCCTGTTGCATCGCGAAGAACGATGTTTAGTTCGCCCTTAGTACCTTTTACGTTTTCTTTAAGATTCATTTGAGTTTACCTTCTTCTTAGTTAAAAATAAGTTGCTTGACCCACAAAGTCCGAACCGAATGCACCTTCAACATAATCTTGTATGTTTACAATACCACTTTCGGTAACAGTTACTGTTTCGAATAGTCCTTTGAGTATATTTATAAGCGATTGTTCAGTAGCAGCAATAGATTCTATTGTTTCGGCATCATTTGCGACGATTAATAATTCAGTAGCACCTGCGTTATCAGTTTTAACCAGATATGGAATTACACCGACTAGATCAGTTGATGTTACAGAATCATTTAAATATTTATATAGATGATTGGTCGAAGTTTCCGCCGATGTCACCACTTCTGCTTGGGGTTTTTCGATCCCAGCATTAGCATATTCATTAGTTATCACGGATTCTGTAAACGTTCTATAATACTCTACAGTTCTACCAAACGAGTCGGTTGCAATAACAGCATCTTCACCTGCTATATGTTCAAATGTAGTTCCTCCGACGGAAACATAATAACCAAATGGCATTCCAAACCCAGAAACAATAGTAATAACACCTTCACTATTGATACTAATAGTCATAGTATAAGCACCACCACCGCTAGTTATATCAAAGGTGGTGCCATAAAGTGCGCTGGCGTTATCAAACGGAGTAACATAAGAAGGTGTTATTACTTTCGAAACTGCAAATACATTTGCTTCAGACGCCGTTGCTGCATCAGCAAGAACCTTTGCGAAATCAACTTCAATCGTTTCTTCTGGGTTCCATGCAAATTCCGTTCCACTATAGTCTATTTCCGCCCAAAAATCTCTGGTAACCCAAACTGGATCTTCTACAAGAGTTTTGCCGAAGTCAACCGCTGTGGTTTCTGAGGTATAGAACGCATCATTAAACACTCTGACATATTGCACAACACGATCGAACGAATCGACTGTAGAGGTAGTATCATCTGCGGGATTATAGATACCAACATCAAATAATAGTTCTGTCGCATCAGACAGAGTTACAGTATCACTTAGAACCTTATATACGTGAGAGGTTGTAACATCAGATTTGGTAACAGCATCGGTGAGAACTTTATAGAAGTGAACAGATCTAGTCGTATCGTTAAGCACTACTACATCAATAAACAATTCATTAAGAACCAGAATTTCGAGAACACCAATGTAATCAACCATATCGATTGTCTGGGTGATATTCAATTCACCAAACACTGCCATACCAGCAGGGTGCACCGTTTTATTAATAATAGGCAACCATGTACCCGAGGTTACGCCAGATTTAATTACATATGAGTAGTTCTGATAATAATAGTTGTCCTGTAGTTTGTTGATGTTAGACAACATACCACGAGAATCTTTAAATCTTCCTGTCTTTATAAGAATGGCACCAGTAGTAAAGGCAAGAACTGCTTCACATCCATTCGGAGATGTAATAGTTGCCTCGAATTCTTCTTGTTCGAAATCGAAACCAGTATTGAATATGGTAACAGAATCAACACAACCACCCGCATCAATTCCGGAAATTCTAATAGAAGCTCTGTTATCTCGTCCGACGAGTGTATATGATGGATCGAAAAATGTTTCGTTCACTCCATCGTTAAATCTACCAGCATCGTATGTTCCATAATCAGTAGGATTAGTAGCAATAGTACTAATCAATCCTCCTGAAACCGAAGACATCGGCGGATCGATTACATATGATCCGACCGTACTTTGTTCGTCGATCTGATAGATTTGTCCGACTCTAAAACCACAGTCTCCGTCAACACCTTCGCCTTCACAGGAAACAACGGTTACTGTAGATAATTGACGGATAACATAACCGTAGACTGTTGTAGAATTTGTCGAGAGAAAAATTTTAGTTCTAACGGAATCCGTAGAAAAAACTACTTGAATATCTTCTTCGTTCTCTACATATCCAGATCCACCCTGAACAACTGTTATTGTATCAACAGAACCATCAACAATATTCGCACGAAGAACTGCACCAAGTCCTTCTGTATTCTCTAGAGTAATTGATGGTGCTGCATAATATCCTGAACCACCAGTATCAACAGTTACGCTTGTGACAGATCCATCAGTTATGTTCAAAGTGGCAACTGCACCAGCACCTGGAACTTTAAGTGGAGAATTTTTAGGTAGTGATACGTTCAATTCGTAAATTGCTGGTGAAGTATACGCCAGTTTCTTTACGTTCGTTACCGTTGTTTTGATTGTTTTCGGGAAAATCTGAACACCAGTATTTTCGTAATAAACTAAATTACAAATCTTACCATAAAGTGTGAATGGATCAACTCCATCTGCACCAAGAATTCTAATTACAACGTCTTCGATCCAAACACCATCAGATGCTTTTAAGATGTGCGTCGAAGGATAAAAGAATTCCACCGTCTCATCATAAAGAATCTTGAACAGAAGTTCGATAGAATTTTCTGCACCCTTAGATTCATAAAAATCACTAATTAATTTTACAAGTCTGCGCTGATTAACAAGGACATTCTTCGGAATGTCTACTGCGTATTGTTTTCTAAACTGATCAATGAATACTTCTAGTGTTGTATCAATGTCAGAATAATCTCTGGCATTTAATAGAAAATTATTTACTTCTCCAGATTGATCAAGGAAACGATAATAACCTTCTAGAAAAGTTACAAATCCTGCATATTCATTCTGAACAAATTCAGGAAGTTGTTCCTGAATAAGAAATTCTAATTTATTCTTATATGGAAGATCGCCAATAATCGCATCAATGTCTGCGCCCGTTCCACCTCCACCCACAACAGTAACTACAGGTGGAGTGGAGTAACCAGATCCCTGATTGGTAATAGTTATCGCAGTAATTTTACCACCAACAACAGTTGCTTCTGCAGTTGCGCCAATACCACCGCCACCATCAATATCAATAGTTGGTGAGGCATAGTTGCTCCCACCCGAGTTTATAGTAAACCCAGTAACAACTTTCTCGTATGATGGTATTAAACTCATTATGTTGTAACCGTTACCTGGAGACCTGGAGTAATATTCGCGGCGACATTCGCAGCACTATCTACATCCAATTTTAACAAAGAGTTTCTGGAAGGAAGGGGGATAACTGCTCCATTATAATTATCAACTGGAATGCTGCTTGTTATAATCTTTGTAGTAATATCAGATGTAACATTTTGTGGTTTGACGTATATTCTGAATGCATCTGCACCACCTAATAGAGAGATAAAAAACACTTTTGGCACAAGTATTTTGCCATTAATATAATCTATTGTCCCAAAACTAGAAGACAGAACTGTATCAGTCCCAATTTCTTTTAGGTAAATTGTTCCAGATCCTGTTGGATCGGGTGGAGATTGATCAGGAACGTCTACCATATATGCATCATAATATGCACCATTTAAGAATGTGTTAAAATATGTTGAACGTAAACTGTTTGGTAGTACAGGGTGTCCAAAGGTAGGATTCAGTTTAAATGAATTTTGATCTGTTACAACACCTGTAAACCGTTTATGTAAAGTTAGATCAATCTTATTCGTAATAATCGAATTAGAAGTATCCATAATATCTGCGCTCAATTTTGAAAAGTAAAAATCTTTACCGAGTTTATTCAAATTAAGGTCAAAGTGGTCTTCGATTTTTGTTCTTATTCGCCCAGCAAGTTCGGTTGAAGTTTCTAAAGATTGCTTCTGATCATATTTAATTGTCGAATCAACACTGATAAATGTATATTCCGGATCAATAAAGATCGCTTGAATCGAAACTACACTTTTTGGTTCAATAATATCTCTTAAAATTATGTCTTTATCATTGTCTGTAATAACAGTTCCTGCAACTGGATCTAGGCAGATAAATACTCTACCATAAATGGGAGGGTCATTTAACTCTCCTCCCCACACAGAAATAGAATTAATCCCAGGAAAACTTCTTTTGATTAGGGTTGCATAGTCATCAGCAGTTACTGCTCGATCTCTCGTTGTATTGAATTTAGGAGCATGAAATTTAATACTATCGATGCTCTCTGCTTGTGCTCCACCAGAAGCACGTGCAATCGTTGTTATTGTTTTAGTTTCTGTTGATCCAGTAAGAGTAGTAGGCATTGAAAAATTCGAGAGATTATTTGCACCATCAGCAGAACCAACAAAATATTCTACAGTAACGATGTTACCATATTCTAATTGTTTACCAAGAATATTATCACCAAATACAACTTGGTATAAACCATCATAGTCTAGTTCGATCCAAAAAACACTACTGTTGTTTTCGATGTTAAGGTACGTGTCTGAATAATTAAATGCGGTAGTAGTTTCATCATTTTGAACAGAAACCTTGACTGTCGTAATATCAACATTCTTATTTGGAATGGTAAATGGACCAGAGAGATTGGTTGTATCTACAAGAAATTGGTTTGAAACTCTGTTGCCCTCAATTAGTTTGACATCACTAAATAGAAATGTTTTGCTTGTTCCTATTTGATCATATACATTAACAGTATAATCATCGTCTGGTCTAAATGAGTATATACCAGATGGAGATAAATCTGTAGGAATTCCTGTCGCCGTAAAGGAAGTATTCTTAGATAAAGTAAGAGATTCTGGACCATAATTTGCAACAGCAGTTATTTCAAGATCAACTACTGCTCTTGCACTATGCTGAGAATTCGGCAAATACCCCATTGACTTTGCAATCGACACAACAGAAGATCTCTTCAGTGCACTATCAAGAAACATTTCATTCGCAAGAAGGTGCGCAAGTGTAGCATTGTAATGCGTATTATACGCAAGAACATCGAGAAGAACTGACATAGCAGATCCCTCGAAATTATAGTCTGAAAATTGATCCTGAGAAGCAAGATATTCTTTCAGGTTTTGCTTGATTCCCATAAAATCAAGTTCTGTTACTCTAAGTTCTGCCATTTAGCGAGCTCTCTTTAAGAATGTTGAATAGGTAATTGGACCAGGAGTACCAACTACATAGAATCTGATGTTTATATCATACTGATTAAGGTCGAAATTTGGTGACACTTCAACCATTTGAAGATTGCATCTAGGTTCAAACTGTTTGATTAGAAGTGTTATTTGCGATTCTAACATATTCGCAGTGATAAGATCCATAGGTTCAAACAACATCTTATAAATCGGAGAACCAAGAATATAGTTAAACGGTCTTTCTCCGTTGGAAGTTAACAACAATATTCTAAGCGATTGCTTTACTGAATTGATGTCAAACTTCATCCCCACATCACCCGTTCCAGGATGCGGAGTAAAGGAAAGATCTAAATCTTTGTATATTCTGACTGTCTTCATAATACTTATTTATATGCCTTTTTAGTATTTTTTGAAAGTTCCAGGTGCCGAAACACGTTTATGATTATACATGGTAAAGTGCAGATATCTGTTGCCTTTTTCTTTAAACGAGATATGAATCCAATGTCCGCCAGATGGTAGATACTCAAGAAGAAGTTGGTCATATGGAACGTTCTTGACAATCCACGGGACGATTACATCGTGGTATTGACCCTTTGTCATTCCATTGAATTTCATATCCACTGCCTGCCCGAGCATGTGCTGCGAGGTCGTAGAACCACCAGATGGAATATAATCTCTAAATCCTGACGTGAAATACATTCCAGGGAACTTAGTTTTGATTGGATCCAAGCAGTTTACTGCCAAGCAGCGCATGTTTGCAATCATGTCTGCTTTACTGAATCCACCATAATTTCGTAGTTTACCCTTTACCATAACGTCTTTCAGAGTAAACTTATCAGAGATTTTCATTCCATAGTTAATACCATTTGAGATGTTAATATCTGGAAGTTTTACTCCAGACTTGGTTACATTACATGCAGTAGGTGCAACCCTTCCACTTACTAAATTACTAGATCCTTCTTCTCCTGGAGTCGCACTATCTTCAATACCAGCAGCGTTTCTATCTGCAATGCCATCTTCGCCATCATAATCCATACCCTTTGCTTCTTCTGGAGAAACACCACCATTACCACCAACAAATTCTGGTTCGCTCGGATTCATCGGTGACACTGGATCTGCGACAATAGTAATATCAGGAGGAGTCCCATCTGATGCTGTTACTGCTGAACCTGCGCTTCCAGGATTTACTGTGATGATTGCACCATCAACATTGGTAGCACCACCACCCTTGACGTTCATAGTAGAACCTGCTTGGATATTTGTCTTACCAGATGCCTTGATGTTTGTCTCTGCGCCAAAGACGTTCGCCTTCGCGTCAGACTTAATGTTAATATCAGAGGACGCATCGATATTGATTTTACCATTTGAGAGGATGTCAACGCTTGTTGCAGAACCAAGTCTATATGATTTAGAAGTTGCTGAATCAATATCACCGCTCACATCCATAGAATAATCGCCATCGACGCGAGTGGCGAAAGTTCCTTTGACCGCAAGGTTCATGTTGCCACCGACTTTCCAGTCGACGTTTCCGTGTGTGTCAATATTTGTATTACCCCCAACTGTAAGATTACAGTTGTTTGCTACGTAAATATTACAACTACCACCAACGTGAACATTTGCCTTACCCTCGATGGTAATAACACCATTGCGATCGATAACTGTATAACCGTCACCGATAATTTTATTTACCTGTGAACCATCTGGGCGCATTTCTAGGAATGACCCTGATTTGTGGTTTAACGAAACACGTTCTGCATTTGGAGTATCATCGAATTCCATAGTGTGTCCAGATTCACTCTGGTATGTATGGTTGTATGGATACTCAGCAGCAAAGGCAGACTTCGGTTGAGAAACAGATTCTCCTGTTCTACCCGCAATAGGTTTCGACGTGGTTCTCTGCGCATCATGTTGACCATGAATCGTTTGATCCTGTGGTAGTGCTTTAGTTTCTCCTGGATTTTTTCCAACAGCAAGCGCATTAACGTCACCATTACCTGCTTCGAGATATTCCTTCTTGGGATAAACGTTATTTGGATCTTTATATCCAATACGAGGATTGCTATCTCGCAGTCCTTCGTTTGTCGGTTGGTTGGCAACAGTTGGTTTTGCCTGAGCAAGTGTTGCAGGATTTGGTGCAGAGATTGTTGGGGATCCAGGTCTTATTGCCAAGAGTTCGTCAAATAATTTATTTGCAGAAAACCCAACACCAAAGAAGTCGTTGGAGGTTTTCCCATTAGAACTTGTCTTAATCAATCCATTAGCAAACTTAATCGCGGTGTCAATTCCCTGACCATTAGCAACTGACAACATTCCTAAGATAACATCTTTGGGAGAGTCTAATGAAATCGCCTTTGAAGATAGAAGAGATTTAATATTTCTATCGAGCAGAGAAACCATTGCGTTGTTTTGCGCGAATGGATCGTTTAGAAATCCACTTCCACCACCACCAAGATTAGTAATCTGTCCGATGTGAGCATCATCAATAATTTCTGTGATTTCTGTTTCGTGTGTATTAACCAACGAGGTAACTGCAGACACTGCAGTTGTTAGGTTTTCAATAGAAGGTACTATTCTGAATGGATCAAAAGAAACATCAATTGCCTCATTAACCGCAGATGTTTTTGTATCAATCTGTTTGGAAACCAATTCAAATGCACCCTTAGTCGCGGATGGAAGTTTAACTGAATTGGTAATTAATTCGGTCGCAGATTTTACTGCAGACGAAGTAAGTGTTTTTGTTATGGTCTTAACCATTTTATTTGTAGTGCTTAATACTTCATTCGATTTTGTTGGTGTTCCTACTACTGCAAGTTTAGTTGTAAGACCAGACACTTCTTTAGAAAGAGTATTTTTAACTGAAGAAACTGCGGACCCAACAGAACCATTTGCCGCATTAACAACCTTATTTGCAGTTTCTGCAGCGGTGCCTAGTTTTGCAGTCCAAATTTTTGGATCAGCGAGAGCAGCAAAGTTTAGATTATTACCAACGTTACCAATATTCGTTGGAATCGGAAGTCCCAATTTATTAAGAGCATCAAGCGCAAAGTTTTTACCGAGATTTTTACCAATCAATCCACCAAGACCAAACTTCGCTAGAGGATCAGATGCCTGTGCTCTAACCCAAGTTTTCTTTGTCAGTATTGAAATACCAGGAATATTCTTTTTGATATTCTCTAATGTTTTTTCGACAGCATTAGGTGCCACTGCACCAACTGTTTGTAGTGCTTCAAGATTAAACCCGTATGCTCCAACCTTACCGCTGTCTGAAATCGTAGAATGTGCACCACCACCCACATCTTGTGCGATGGATCCCATCAATTGCTTGACTTCTATCTCAGAGAGAACCTTACTTATTTTGGTATTATCTAGAATTTTAGATAAGTCTTGATCGCGCAGAACATCCAACATTAGATAAAATTCCCGTTCTTAGTATAGTTTTCCATAAAGCACTTATATAATGCAGCTTTCTGTTCATGACTCGTTGGACCTTTACCACCTTTCATATCATTACCTGTCAATTTAATCAATCTACCACCAATGTTATCGTCATTTAATTGTGATTTCTTCAGTCCTGCCGTGAAGTAAAATTGAGTTAGAACCTTTGCTGCAACTTCAATAGTATTTACCAGATCAGGATTTGCTACCAATTGATTACCCATACCAATTGCTTTACCCAAGGCGGCATAATTACTCTTGAATGTTAATTGGTTAAATCCTCTTCCGCGATATTTGTATCCATCTTGGTTTTTGTCGGTAGAAACCAAACTGCCCGTATTAGGAATGGTTTTTGCATTACCTCCACGTCCACCGTAAATAGCATTTGCACAAGCGACACTTCCACCAGCAACTATAGCACGTGCAAATGCATCTGGATTTGGATGGTTATATACATTACTAAATTCTTTTTTCAAAACAGATACATTTGTATATCGAGTATCCTCGTTTACAGGAACAAATCCGCATTCAACTCCTGCTATAGCAAGCAATCCTGCAATCGCTTTAGGTGGATACCCTGCGCTTTGCCCTGCCTTGATGATTACTTGCATATTTGCTTTATTACCCCTCGCCATCTGGGATTTTGCTAACGTGGTACAATCACAATTGCTGAGTTTTGCCAATTCAGCAGGATCCACTTTACCACCATCACCTGCGCCTCCACTACCACCAGAGGTAGGTGAGTTCCCAGATCCATCTCCACTACCACCGCCACTACCGTTACTCTCAGGAACAGCGTTAATTGTTCCAACGAATGCAGGTTGTTGCCCTTCTGCACCATCCATAAAGAATCCCCACACCCACGTACCTTCTACTGGACCAGTCGGCGACCAACCAATACCAGAAGTACTGGCACTGTTTGCTGGCATAATTGGCATCGCCCATGGAAGATCATCAGTTGGTAACTGCTCTTTATCATCAGTATGATAACCGAGAATTCGCAGTTTTACTCGACCAATACGCATCGGATCATCACGATCCTCGACACATCCGAAGAACCAATAGAAGTTTGAATCATTATTTGAAAAGAAATTATCTGTCATTACTGCCACCATTTTGAAAAGAAATTATCTGTCATTACCGCCCCTTCCATGGAGCCAGATAAGGAAGCGGGTCAATTTTTTGACCAGCACCATTAAGTCCTTTATGCAACTGAAAGTGTAAGTGGGCAGCTGTAGAGGATCCAGAGTTATTGACACGCCCAATTGGTTGTCCAGCCTTTACCTTATCTCCGACCTTAACCATCAAAGAACCTTCCTTTAAATGTCCATAAAAGGATGTCAGATTTCTGTCTTTATGCTGGATGAGCACACGAACCCCGCCACCCGACTTGTGATCTGATGATTGCCATCCTGCCAAGAGAACTACACCGTCTAAGACAGAATAAACAACTTGTCCATTAATCTCCTTTGCAGGAGAAAGTTGCCTTCCAATATCCATACCCAAATGCGGGTTCGAACCTCCTTTCGGTCGACTAGTGTCACCATAAGCACTGGTAATTCGTCCTATGCCACCAGTTGGGTGAACCCACCCTTGTTTATTTACTGGTCCAGAAGACGCTGGGGTTGCACCGTTTTGTTGTTGTGCTTGTTCACCAGATTGTTCACCAGAATTTTCGGGATCATCCGCAGCAGCAGGAGGAGGAGGATTCGGTGGTGGTGCACGATCAATTTCTTGGAACGCTGTATGGAACGAATCCTTGGCAATTTCCAAAATCATATTGTGCGCGACTGGAGTAATTTTATGGTGAATAGCAGTGATCATCCAAACACCAGAAAGGAACGGATCCCATTGGTTCTTTGGATCTGATTTATCTGCGCCATCTCCAACTTTAGGATATTTGAAATTGATAATCTTACCAACCTCAGCATCCGTTCTTCCAGGAACCGTGATGTGCATTCGCAATCCAGAAATATCTTCAAGAACGCTTTGGCGCATGCCCAACCATAGATCTGGTGAATAGTCTAGTAAATCGTCGTCGCTCGTAGTAAGAACTTTTCTGTGCACGGGACGGAAGAAACGCTTAGACAATGCTGAACGAGTTACGTTCGCAGGATATGTCATATTATCCTTTGCTCCTTCATCAAATGTTGCCTTACCATTTTCAATTCTGTAATTTTCCATATGAACAATATCAGGATATGAATATGAATAATCGTGCGGGGCATTCGTTGCTTGTTTGATCATAATATCAAAAACTGTGGTAGTGCTGGCAAATCTTCCATTGTCTTGTGACTTCAGAATATCAACCTGTTCACTGAAACGAATATCTGATACAGTACTAAATGCTTTGTCTAATCCAGGTTTCACCGTATGTATTGTTTCTTTATCTTCCAACTCGATTGTAGGATCAACAGGTTTCGGTAAATACACATATTCTGCATATACAGAACTGTCATCTAACTGATTCTTGATTAAATTGTCAATAGAAGTGAAGTAAAATCCTGTTTTGGTTTCATAGAATAAGAAACTTGGCGCTTTTTGTTTTGCTCCGATAGATCTCTGCGCAACATAATTGAGACAGCGAAATGGAGACCACATATTTGCTACGAAAGCAATCTTACCTTCATGTGGAGTATCTGCGATAATCATTGGGGTTTCGTCTTTATTATCGATACCGCCGAAACAGCGTTTTTGTTTTAAAAACTCCGTATACAGTTTGTCTGCAATTTCGTCTGTAGTACCCTCATACTTTTTACTGACTTGTGTGATATTATCGCTGACTGCTTCCATAGAACAAAAATATAATGAGTACATTTGCTCACGGTCAGCATTAAGCATTCTATTCTTAATAGAATAAATTGAGAAAGTTTTTTTGATACTGTCGCCGTATCCATCACCAAAGGTTGGAGTTTGTATCCAAATATTCAACAGTTCGTCGCCGACTAGAGGCAACCCAGATATAAGTTCTTTCGAATCTACAACCATCAACACACCTTGTAGTGCGTTTGAGAATATATCCTCATAGATGTTTAGTTCGACGACAAAATTTTTGATGTCAAGAATGTCACCGTTGACACTTTGAATTTCAACAGTCTTAAATGTTACGTCACCAGGATTTGATAATGATTTTGAATTAGAATCTACTGCCATATTATGCTCTAATTATTCGTTGGAATTCCGAAACAAATTTGCCAAGTAAATTCTTAGGGATATACTTAATTTCTCGTTTGTCTTCGTTTAATTCGAATTCATAATCCCAGTTTGAAACTGGTTCATGTTCACCAGATGAAATCTTTGCTCCATCGTAATCAACAATAATTCCCTTTGGTACACCCTGCAATACTAGTTTATCTGTCGTTCTGTAGTGATGCACTGCCTGATAGATATTATTCTCACCATACTTTTCTAGGCAATAAGAATAAAGATCTCTTTCTTTTCTCGGCCATTCTTCGCGAACATCGACGATATTATTGATCAATATTAAAATCCAATGATAATCTTCTCTATCATACATTTTATATGCTAGTAATTCTGGAGTTTCTCCATCTCGAACATAAGTTGTTTCTAAAAATTCTATTTTTTTAATAGGATTTTGTGGTGCGACTCGCAAGAAAATATCCGTGACACCCTTATAGGTACCATCGAACTTTCCTCGTAATACTGGAAATTGTCTAAAATACATTTTAAAATCCTTGATAAACTCTTTGTGCGGTCATAAGTTCTAGTTCTAAAAATTCTAATCGCATAGTAGCATGTGTCGGCATACCTTCTTCGAACGATGTAAATCCAGTGTCGCTACCATAGTCTACTGTCATATTAGTAAGAACACACGTCGAAATTTTACGAACATATGTATTTTCTTTTCCTGCATTATAATAAACGATAGAAAATTCAGATGGATAGTTAAAGAAGTATCCCGAGTCTTTGAGTTCTGGGTGCATATGATATGCGAACTTTTGAATGATTCCCATACCATCTCCCGCCGCCCCAGTTTTACGACTAAAAACTGCCTCTGCTTCTTTTAAACTTCTCGGAGCGAAATTGTATTCAAACATGAATGTTCTATTCGACATTGATCTGAAAAATTGTTCTTTATATGGATTCGGCACACTCTTAGTATTATTTTCTAATACTCTATTGACATCAGTCACATTACCGCCTAAAACTTTTGCAAGTTTACCACCAGAACGTAGTGCCAGTTTCATATTATCTGGACTTAATGGATTCGCCGCACCCAATAAAGATCTATTACCAGATCCGATCGCACCGAGCAGCGTACCCATACTTTCTGCTTCCCACGTTGCTTTATATCCAGAAGACATTTTATTTTCAGGCATCTGAAGAGCAATCGCACCAGCACCTCGATATAGTTCCTGACTTCCGCCTGCCACTGCGTTAGCTACGACACCCGCAACCCCTCCCCCAAAGGTTTTGGCAGCTACACTACCAAGTCTAGAAAGTAAAGATACCCCACCTGCATTTTTACCTCCACCCTTAGCCAACTGTTCAGCGATACCAAGACCAGCGCCAATACCTGCACCCTGAGCAGCCGCCACTTTTGTAGCGAGTTTTGGATCAGTAACATTTTCTGCACTCTTATCAAAAACGGCAGCACCTGCATTTTTAAAGGATTTACCGAGACGCGAATCTTCTCTTACTAGTGGATAGAAGATAATATAATGTGGGGACTGATCTTCCAAATCAAGTGGATACCGTATCGCACCTTGAACTCCAGCAGTGCCATTAACAAATCCCGCTCTTGGATCTTTGTCAGTAAATTCTTCTTTATCTGCCACTTATAAATATCCCTTAGATTGGTTATTTTCTTATATTTATATGGTTTATTCAAGAGATTCCTTAAAAGGTAGATACAATATTCAAAAACCCAATAAGTATATTGGGGATCCGACCAACATCATTTTCCGTTCAAGTTATGAATTGAAGTTTATGAAGTGGTGTGATGCAAATGATAGTGTTTCCGAGTGGGGATCAGAAGAACTTGCGATACCATATAGATCCCCTGTTGATGGAAGAGTCCATAGATACTTCGTCGACTTCTATATCAAAGTCAATAATCAACGTTATTTAATTGAAATTAAACCTGCTAAATTTACACGAGAACCAAAAATCCCAAAAAGAAAAACAAAACAGTTTCTTCAAGAAGTAATGACTTGGGGTGTGAATCAAGCAAAGTGGAAAGCAGCAACCGAGTTCTGTCTTGATAGAACATGGAAATTTCTTATATTAACTGAAAAAGAATTGGGAATAACGAATAAATAGTTATTATGGCAAATCCGTTCGAAAACCTTCGTGCTAAAGCTGGAGATGGACAAAAGTCTATCTGGTGGTATATGCGCAATGCTCAAAAATTAGTCGGCGCGAGTTTAACGTCGAACTCAGTCATGCAATCTGACATCGGAGAACTAAAGTCAAACATCGAAATTGGTTCGATGTATATGTACTATTACGATCCGAAATGGAAAAATGAGTTGCCATTCTATGATGCCTTCCCGTTAGTGCTGCCATTTGGTCCAGCACCAGGAGGGTTTTACGGTATCAATCTACACTATGCACCGTATTTAGTTAGAGGAAAGATTCTTGGTGAGTTGCTAAAATTTGCAGACTCCAAAACCTTTAGTCCTACAACTAAAATTAGAATGTCGTATCAAATGTTACAAGGCATAAGCAGTGCAAGCGAAGTTAAACCTTGCATCAAGCATTATTTAACTACACATGTTCAATCAAGATTTATGAAGATAAATCCTGCCGACTGGAAAAGTGCCATATTTTTACCTCTTGAAGCATTCCAGAAAAAAACAAAAGAAGAAGTATTCAGAGACTCGAGGAGTAAATACTAATGGCAGGACAAGGACTCAAAGAGTTCCTAGCAGAAGTTGGCACGAAGGACTTGGCAAGATCGCACAGATTCGAAGTAATTATCGGAACACCGAAATGCATGAATGGTGTAGCAAATACCATCGTCAATAAAATTTTGGATGCCAAAATCCCAGTATTGAATTTTAGCATAAACGATGCGACGAAGTTTCTTGCTGGGTCGAAAAACTCTCCAGAGAACGCTAATACGCAAAATATTTCACTTATGTGTGAAGAAGCAATCTTTCCTGGATTAATGATGGGATCTAAACCATACAAGTATAACAACCGTGTTGAAAATCGTGCTACCTTTCTAGACTACAATGGCGAATCTGCAACGTTTACCTTTTTGTGTGACAGCAACTGGGCAGTAAAGAAATATTTTGACACATGGATGCGCAAAATAGTAGATCCAGAAAAAAGATATGTTCTTCCATATGAAGATTATATATGTCAAATAGAATTATACTCATTGAACCAACAAGACGAAGTAACGAATAAGTGGATTATCGAAGAAGCATGGCCAAGATCAATGGCACCTGCTTCATTGGCATGGTCCAACACACAATTTGTTAGAATACCAGTAACCTTTACATTTAGGAATTGGTATCAGGATCAAAATGTTGTGCAAAAGGGTGCAAATGTTGTTGGCGGATTACTTGGGCAACAGAACGCTCTAGAGGGTGGTTCTAGTTAATTTAGTTTTTTATATTTATTAGGAGAATATTATGTTACCTGTTATGGAAACACCAACGTTTTACATTGAAATGATTGGGACTAAAGAAAAAGTTAAATTCAGACCATTTTTGGTCAAAGAAGAAAAGTTACTGATTCTGGCATCGGAATCTGAAGACCAAAGCGAGATGCTAAATGCGATGCAAGAAATTACAGATGTTTGTAGTTTCGGTAAACTGACTGGCAGCGAACTACCATTCTTTGAACTTCAGAATATCTTTATTAAACTTCGATCCGAATCTATTGGTCAGGTAACTGAGTTTAATTTGGTTTGTGGTGAATGTGGTCACAAGACTGCAGCGGAACTTGATCTAACAACAATCAAACCGACGCTTACCGAGGGTCATACAAATAAGATTGATGTTGGCAACGGTCTTGGAGTTATTATGAGGTATCCAACCTCAATCGATATGAAGGGTGACTCTACAACATACGATCTGGTTGTTTCTTGTATCGACAGTGTATATACTGCCGACGAAGTTTTCACTACCAAAGATCTCCAAAGAAAAGATGTAGAGCAATTCGTTGACAATCTAACTTCCGATCAGTTTAAGAAGATTACAGAATTCTTCCTCTCTATGCCCAGAATCGAGCACAAGATTGAATATGATTGCCCAAGTTGTTCAACACACAACGTTGTTTTCCTTGATGGAGTAGAAAGTTTTTTCGAATAACCCTTTCTCATGATAATTTGAGGAATCATTATAAGACCAACTTTATTTTAATGCATGAGCATAAATACTCATTAAGTGAACTTGAAAATATGATGCCTTGGGAAAGGGAAGTTTATGTTGGTTTATTATCAATACATTTAAAAGAAAAAGCAGATAAGCAAAGGCAGCAGAATTAATGGAACCTAAGTCCACTTCGGAAAGATTTGCCAAGGTAATAGAAACCGCCAAGAACAATTCAAGTTCTGGGGCAAAACCAATGCAATCTGGCGACAGGGACAAACAGTTTTCTGAAATTCGCAAACTTCTTGATCTCAACAAAAACAGACCTGCAGATATACAAGCATCCGCAAGATTAGTCAATAGTTTTGTTGAATCTATTGAAAAGAATACTGACGACACACTAAGATCTTTAGAGAAACAAGATAAGAAACTTTTAGAAGATACCTTGGATGCAATCACAAAATTGCAATTCAAGACTGTCGAAGAATTTAAAAACTCTCTAAAAGATATTAACGATCTCGCAGCAAAAATGATTGCTAGAAGCGAGAGTGATGGACCAAAAGAATTCGGTGATATTGGAAAGAATCTTCAAAATCAAACACTGGATGAACGATTTAAGTCGGAAGGATTGACTCTAAAAGGAGAAGATGATACATTCGGCAATAGATTGAAGCAACAATTTTTTGGAAACTCAAAAGAACCTGGAAGAGAAGGCACGCCAACCAAAGGGTTCAAAGAAGGATTTAAAAACGCTGGTAGTGAATTCATGGGTGGATTCAAAAGAGGATTGACACCTCAAAGCGGAGTTCTTGGTAGCATATTCAACTCTCAAGAATCTCGCCGAGAAGAAATTCGCAACGAGGTAAACCAATCTAACGAAAAGGTCTCAGAAGTAGAACAGTTGAAGAAAATGTTCTCTGACGCAATTAATAGTAAGACGAAAACAAACCAGTCTACTTCTCAATCTACAAAACAGTCTATAGCAGAATTCAAATCTGTCGATAAGATGTCTAATCTTACCGAAGAACAGAAAAAAATTCTAGAGCAGCAGGATATCAAACCATCTTCCGAGAAAGATATCTCGTATAGAAAAGAAGGTAAACCTGTTTCGATGGTAGAGATTAATAAAACTCTTGAAACAAAGTATAAAGAATCTCAACAACCAAAGGTAAAGATTCAGTCTGCTAGGGGTGGAATTGCATCCGATGATAAGAATGATGTTGCATCTATCTTAAATGAAATCAAAGACATCATCATAGAAATCAAAGACAAGTTGTTCGATAAAAAACGTGCTGGAGTTGCACCTTCAGGTAAAAAGCAGTTGGATCCAAGTTCCAACGTAAAAGAAGTTATGAATCGTAACAAAGTAGCAGAAGTAGAAGCAGAGCAAGCATCTGCTGATGCCCAAAAACGTGCGGAAAATATTGATAAACAAAATGCTGAAAAGGCATCTGCGAAGGTAGAGGCAAAAGAAAAATCTATACCAAAGGTGGTTATCGGAGGAACAGAATCCTCAAATTCTAGAGTAACACCAGAGACTCCTGCAACTGGAAATGGTGGGCAGGGACCAGCAGGTACCCAAGGTGATGCAGATGCACAGGGTGAAGGAGGATCTTCTCTACTTGGCGGAATCGCTGCTGGGTATGCTGGATTTAAATCTGGCGGCGAAGGAATATTGAAGGGTCTGAAGAATCAAAGATATTCTCCTGGGCTTTCCAACTTTGCTGAAAAGGCAGAGGGTGTATTCAGCAAAGGAACCAACTTTGTTGAAGGTGCTGCAGAGAAAGTTACCAGTCGTGTAAACGCAATTAAGAGTAAGGCAACTGACTTTATCTCTGATCGTGCAAATACATTACGTGGAAAGGCGACTGACCTTATTAAGAACAGAGGTCTTGGCGCACAACAACTGCTTGACAAAAATGGTAACCCTCTTGCTGGTGCTGCAAAACAGTCTCGAATCGGTAAAGTGTTTAGAGATCGTGCTGCGGGAGTTGTCGAAAAAGGCAAAGGGATGCTTGGTAAAGCATCAGGATTTGTCGGAAAAGAAGTCGCCAAGGGAAGCACCCTCGGTAAAGTTGCCCAAAGTGGTATGGGTATGCTCGGTTCGGCAAAGGGTGCCATCGGAAAAGTTGCTGAGAAAGCAATGGCATCTTCTGCTGGTAAAGGAATTGCCAAAGCAACAAGTAAAATTGGCGGCAAAGCAGTAGCTAAAATTGGTGCTAAAGCAGTTGGTAAATCCTTGCTGAAGAAAATTCCAATCATTGGTGCAGTTGCTGGTCTCGGATTTGGTGCGATGCGAGCACTACAAGGAGACTTTGCTGGTGCTGCTGGTGAAGTTGCGTCTGGTGTCGCTTCTACACTTCCTGGATTGGGAACTGCTGCATCGGTTGCTATTGATGCTGGACTTGCAGCAAGAGATATTTCCAGAGCAGGCAACGAAGATTCAACCGAGGGAACAATCGAACCTATTGATGGAGCAAGAGCAGAAGGTGGACCAGTGTCTGCTAATGGTTCTTATCTGGTTGGAGAAAATGGTCCTGAGTTATTCTCACCGAATAGTGCTGGTGTGATTAAGACCAATCCAGTTACTAAGAGTAATTTGGAAACAGGATCCAATAATGCTGCAGCAAATCTAAAAGAAATGACTGAAAGTGCAAAGGAAGATACTGCACCAGTTATTAATGTCCCGCCACCAACCGTAATTCAGCAACCTGCTGCACCACAACAGAATAATGGTGGTGGTTCTCTACCAATGGATACAGTCAGAACTGAAGACAGTAGTTGGCAACGATTCCAGAATAGAAGATCTTTCGGATAAAAAAAGGGGGACTTGAAAAAGTCCCCCTTTCAGTTTTATTCGTCCGCGAGACTCGAGAAGTAACTCATCGTGTCATCGTCAGAGTCTTCTTTCCATGGCACAGCATCGCTCGCCTTGGATGCTGCTGGTGCAGACTTCATCTTAGTTTCAACGAACAGTTCGTCTTCAGCATCAAGTGGATTAGACTTTTCTGCCGTAGCAACACGGGAAACACCAGATAGAACTGTGTTCAACTTCTGCTTCAGTTCGTCATATGACTTGAAGTTAGAAGGATCCAGGAACGCAGCAAGTGAATGGGTCTTACCCCAAATCTCTTCCAACTTATCTTCATTTTCGTCAAGAGGAGTTGCTCCGTCGAATTCCGACTTATCGTAGTTACGATAACCATCTACTTGACGAATGCGCAACTTAAAGTTAGCACCTTCCCAAAGATCGAACGGATTGACAGGCTTCTCGTCTTCAAACGTGGGTTGCATCACGTCCTTAATCTTGTCGAAAATCTTCTTGCCAAACTTGTAGAGGAAGACCTTACCTTCGTTCTCTGGATTCGCAGGATCGCGAACAACAAGAACGTTCGAGATGTAAGAAAGGCGACGCTTTTGCTTACGAGCAATTTCCTTGTTCGATTCGATACCTGAGTTCCACAGTTCGGAATTCAGTTCGCCAACAGGATCAGGCTTGTTTAGCGTAGTAAGAGAGTTTTCGATATACCACTTACCACTTGGACCTTGGAAACCATGGTCCCATACGCGAACCCACGGAAGTTCTTCACCTGCAGGAGCAGGGAGGAAACGAAGCACTGCTTGACCGTTACCTGCCT
>Ga0214163_1000159_pt1 | contig 31119 bp, 18 predicted proteins | sample LakMenepilimnion_2_FD_153001 | JGI IMG/M metagenome (GOLD analysis project Ga0214163, IMG submission 153001) | Freshwater microbial communities from Lake Mendota, WI - Practice 15JUN2010 epilimnion v4 | ecosystem: Environmental > Aquatic > Freshwater > Lake > Epilimnion/Euphotic zone | place... | reverse complement strand
ACCAGATACAACAAACAAGTCGTTTTTAAAGTGCGCGTTGGCTTCTACGTCGACACGATCATAGAAGATCGCGTTGCCAGAAGCAACTAGACCGTTATCAACCTTAAATCTATTATTTGCGCCTGACATATATTACCTTACTTAATGAATTGAGCAACAACTTTTGCAGCCGTGCTAGATCTTGTTTGATTGACATATACTCTTACGTTTGCAGTAGCCACGTTCGCAGAGAAAGTACCAAGTAAGCTGACTCCGGAATTAGCTGCAACAGGTGAAGAAACCGTACCATATGTTGTAAGCTGCGCAGTCGAATTATCATGAGCAAGTAGTACTTCAGAGATCTGTGTATTACCAGCATTTTTCAATTGAATGAGAAGTTTAGCAGTGCTATAGTCTGCCTTTGGATATTCGAAGACAAGAAGATCTGAACCAGTCGTAGCTCCAAGATTTCCGTTTGCAAAGATATCAACTACGTGCTCAGTCTTGAAAGTCACGATGTTTGCATGTGTAGCAGGACCAGTCACTGCGAGCGTATTCGCTAGAGCAGTTGCTCCTGTTACTCCAAGAGTACTCGAAAGCGTTGTAGCTCCAGTTACAGTGAGCGTATTCGAAAGATTCGTATTTCCTGTAACCGTCAGCGTATTTGCAAGAGCAACGTTCGAACTGACTGTCGCAGCACCTACAACAACAAGATGGCTTGTCGGCGTAATGGTAAGATTCGCAGATGCAGTGATCGATCCATTACCAATCGCCGTATTAAACGTTGCATTCCCAACAAGAACCGTAGTAGCATTTGCAACGACATTCGCTCCGACTGCAACAACTGTTTGGTTAGCAGTAACAATACCTGCAAAGAATCCTGTCGGTGTAACGTTAGATGTCGACGTTGAGTTGACAATGCTAACAATTCGAGTATTCGCTAAAACGGTATTACTACCTTCTGCGGTGAAGAATCGAAGCGATGTTAACTCAGAAGCGTTAAGCGTATTACCTACAAATACTCCGCTACTATTTGCTACAACGTTACCAATCGCACCTGTTCCAGTGATTTGCACTGTACCACCATTGGTAGCATTTGCCGTGACGTTTGCGCCGAGCGAGATCTGAATAGTATTGGCAGTAAAGATGCCAGTTTTAAATGCATTCGGTTCGATATTTGCAGTGGCACTCGAATTAGCGATGCTAATGATTCGAGTATTTGCAAGAGTGGTATTCGAACCTTCAGATGCAAGAAAACGAACTGCTGTGACTTGCGCAGAGTTTAAAGTATTACCTACATGTAGACCGCTGCTATTTGCAACCGTATTACCGACCGCGCCAGTTCCTGTTACCTGAATCGTACCGCCATTGGTAGCATTCGCAGTGACATTGGCACCAAGTGAAACTTGAATGGTGTTAGCTGTAAAGATGCCTGTCTTGAAACTGATAGGATCAATATTTGCAGATGATGTTGTATTGGCAATGCTAATGATCTGATTGTTTGCGAGTACGGTATTGCTACCTTCTGCGGCAAAGAATCGAACACTCGTCATCTGACTGTTCGTAACAGTATTGCCTACATATAGGCCGCTGCTATTTGATACACTGTTACCTACTGCTCCGGATCCTGTGACTTGGATCGTACCACCATTCGTGGCATTAGCAGTGACATTGGCACCTAATGTAATCTGAATCGTGTTCGCTACAAACAATCCAGTGCTAAAGCTAATTGGATTCATCGTAGCAGTGTTGGTGCTATTCGCGGCAACAACTGCGAATGCAGTTGCCGTTGTATTCGTGGTCGAGTTCGATTGAATCGTCAGCTTCGTTGTATTGGCTACGAGGTTTGCACCAGTCAAACCAGCATGTAGACCGTACTGCCACATGAATGTGTTCGAAGAACCATTGGCAACTTCCAGACGAATTTCGGTCGATGTCACGTTGCTCAGAACAGTGTTCGTACTGATCATGAGATTCGCAAACGAACCGTTGACGTTTCCGCCTTTCATCCAGTTTGTTACGACGAGATTATTAGCCCCGAATGTTCCGTATAGCTGAGCTGTTCTTGGAAACGCAGTGTTACCCGTGTTTGCATACGTGCTATTTGCAGTGATGATTTCTGTCGAAAGCGCGTGAAGAAGTTCATTGGTCTCGAGGAGCCAAACCTCGAACGAGTCGGTAATTACATCAACATTAGCTACTGGTCTTGACATTAATTTCTTCCATTCACTACTTGTAAGAGTAGAGTTTTAATTTCTTTGAGATCGTCTTCGACTGCACTGATTCTATTCGATAGCTCTTTGCTATTCTTCGCTTTCGATCTCTCTGCTACAAACTTTGCATAAGATGCATCGTCTGTATTTATGAAAGCTCCAGTAGAAGTATCTTTCATGAATCCATCAGTTTCAGTCTTGACTAACATTATGCGGAAACTCCGATAACCTGAATAGCCTCTACCTTTGGAACAATGTGAGATTGCGTTGCAAGAAGAACGATCTTAATTTGCATCGATGTATAGCGATCGAACTCTACATATTCTGAGTTGACATATCTTACAGTGTTATCATTTTCAACATTGTTCCATGCAATATTTCTGTACTTCAGTTTATCGATAACAATATCTGATCTTGTAACTCCGGCCGACACGAGACTTGAAGTTGTAATGTTTCGATATGTGCTGATCGCAGTAGTATTTGCTGCCGAGACCACGAACACTTCATGATTACCAAAGTCTTGATCTTTGATTCGAATCAAGTCGCCAGCAGTCACTGTCGCCGAATGATCGCTTGTTGTAGTAATTGTATTCGAACCAGATGTAATTGATCCAGTTCCTGGAAGAGCGACTTGAAGTTCAGGAGCAGTATCAAATCCATATGTAAACTCGTAGAAGTCATTTGGATCTGTCGAGCTAAAGCGATCGATATTATCTTTTAATACAAGCGGAGTCCATGCTTTACTTTGGAATGATTCTCTGTCTGCCGCGTTATGCACTTTTGCATAGACTTTGATTTCTGTTCCGGCTGGGCGATATCCTGTCAGATATACTACGATATCTTCTGCATACTTGTCTTGGGCAAATCTAATAACTTTTGAAAGATACTTCGATTTAGCAAGGCCGTTTGCGCCAGTTTCTGTATCATAACTAGCAATGCTGCTAAGTCCTACTGTTCTTGTTTCTGTGTAAACGTTGTTGATGTCGTTCTGATAGAAGTAGAAGTCAAGTTCGCGAGTCGTTGCATAAGGAACGCTGAAGCGGTCGATTTCGGCACTGCTCACAGCAATATTTAGATTCGCGACAACTGATTTTCTTCTGTCTCCAAAAAGATTCGAGCTCTTTGAGGTATCAACTTCGACTGAGCGAGATAAGATATATCCTGTCGCCGACGTATCATTCATTTGAAGAAGATTAATGTTTGTTGATGTAGAAGACAACTGATTCGCAGAGTTGGCAATCTTATAGTTAAGAGTAAATGTAGATCCAGAAGGATTGCCGATTAAGAATGAAGGCTTAAAGTTATCAACAGGATAGCTATCGATAGAAGCGATATTTGCAGTTGCTCCTGATCTTTCTCCTATAATTCTGCCGCCACTCACCGCAAATTTGTTTGTAGCATTTGCTGAAGAGTCTGCCAAAATCAACTTATACTTTGGATAATCTATGTTATAAGCTAAACCTACAGGAGGAACTTTATAATCGATTCCAGAAGCAGAGAAAGCTGGCAGGCTTGCAATTGTCATATGCGTGGCATTCGTGATAGCATTGACAGACAGAATCTGTTTTGCGCCGCCGCTTTGAACTAAAATTTTAGCTCCGCCAAAAAGATTAGTAAATGTGGTTGCAATACCAACTACGTTCAAACTGTTCGTAGAAACTGTGACAGTGCCACTGGCATTCGCGATGTCTTGATAGATGTATTCTCCACCGATAAATGCACCTGTATTGGTATTGTCAATCGTAAAGAATTCATAATCTTTATTTACAAGACTGATTGTAATGTTATTGGCAGTGTATCTGGCCACCTTTACCTTAAACTTCAGATCTCTGTCGCTCAGTGAACGATGAGTAGAAGTGTTCGTAGGAACATATAGCTTTCCGCCATGTGTTCCTCTTGAACCTACAGACAATGTATTAGTAATCTGACCGTCGGTTACGAGTCTATCACCGAGTACGTTTTGCCATACATCAAATCCTGGATCATTAAATTTAAGAACTAATCCGTAATGCTTTCCAGTGGCCAAACGAACAGGATCTCGAAATCCAATGGCAGTCGCCGCTGAAGCATCTTGAGAAGTATTAATCAAATCATACTGAATAAGAGTCATGGAGTTGCGAAGCTGACGAGTCTCAAAAGGAGAATCGTTTTCTACTTCGCAAATCCAAGCATTTACTGTAGGAGCCACTGCACCTGAAACGGTGGCTCCACGCACAGGCTTAGCTTTAAAGAATACGTCGATGGATGTGAGCATGACTTCAGGAGCGTTAGCCACTGTTTGCGGATTCACGTAAAAGGTTTGAATATAGTTAAAGCCAGACATGCATTTCCTCTTTTATTTTTATTATTTATCTACCACTCTGTTGATCTTATGGTATATTGAAATTTATCTGTGATTCAAAGTTTCGAAGATCGAGTCTAAGCACGTTGTAAGTACCACTTGGATCAATGAATGTATCAACTGCTGATTCAGTTGCATTACCTCCTCCGCCACCACTCTGAGTGTTAGTTCTGGCGTCAGCTTGTGCAACAGAAGTAGAAGTGGTTGAAGCAGTAACATTCAGATTATTAGTATTTGTAGCAGAAAGATTAGAGTAGTAGGCAAGAGTAATTGCACCTGCTGCTCTCGAAGTTCCATCAGTGTTTTCAATTACAAATCGTTTTTGTCCAGCAATATTAGAGATGATACGATTTTGTGCCGTAACATCAGTTGCCGCTTCATCGAGACCAGCATCATAATAAAAATCGAATGTCATGACACCGTTTTCGTCGCTTCGAAGGCCAGTAGTATTCGTTGTAGATGTTCTTACTTGTGAACACTTCGAAGTTCTGTTTTCTCCATCAAACGTAAACGTATGATTTGTATTCGGCTTCAAGCCAGATACAGAAATTACAAACTTCTGAGAATCGGCAATGTATTGTTGATTAATATCGCCGCCAAAAACGTAATAATTAAGCAACGAATTGGTAATTGTAAATGAACTCGGGTTTATGTTATGTACAGCGCCCGTATATTCAAACGTATTTGGATTCGCTACCGTAATTGTCGAAGTTGTTACAGAATCTGTAGGATATTGCAGAAGGTAACCATAAGTTCCCGTTCTACCTTCTCCACCAAATAGACCACCGCGTTTCTTGCCCTTGTATATTCTCACTTTTGCATATTGGCCTGCCGCAGGATCATGCGTCCACGTGATCTTAAATTGATCTTCAAGGAAAGTACCAGAATCGATACCAGTTGGATATGACTTACGCTCTATGCTTCCGACATGCTCGACTCCACGACCATCATTTAATTGTCTTATTTGATAGAGTCTGGCAATATCTGCGCTGGTAATAGAAGTCGCAGAAGCAGAAGTTTGAGTGGCCGTCCATGGACCATTTTCTGAAGCTCCTTGATAGACGGTTGCCGAAATGGCATTGTCGCGAGAAACTACATAAAGTTCTGCTGGTCCAGAAAGACTGCTGAATCGATAAACGAATTCTTCGAACACTGTACCAGAATCCGAAACGCTGGTGCTTCTTTCTCTTGCTACTGTTGATTCTATTCTTTGAGTAACAGTAGTAACAACCACATTTCCAGTTGTATTTGCAACAGTATTTGCAGCAGTATTTGCAGCAGTATTTGCAACTGGAAGAGGTCCAGCAGTCGCGACGCTTTGTTCTCCAATAACAAACTCGTTATATGGAAGTGTCAGAATGCCATCTTCTTGTCCTGTGCCATCTGGCTTAAACTGAAGATTTAACTCTCTCAGATATGGACCAAGCTGGTCGTTTTTAATAGTAGCATAAAATTCTGGGCTTCCGATGTCTGCATAAACATAGTCGGTGAAAGGATCTACGAAGAATCCAAACTTAAATCTATCAAGTGCCGCGTCGAGGCTACTCGGAATAAATCTTGCCTTTGCGAGCGCTTCGGCAAGAGTAAACGATACGTAATATTCCAGATCTTTAATTCTTCTATCAAGGCTACCGATATCAGACATCGTATAACGGCGTTGCTGAATGCGAGTTCTTTGAGAAGCACTAATTGAAGGCTTAATAGTATAGACATTCTTTCTTTTTCCAGAAATAGCGCTCGTCACCTTTGTATCTGTGATAGCAATCATCTCAGTCGAAAGCACTTCTGGAAGAGAAGGATACGGAGGAATGTTGTATATTTGCAAAGTAAGAGAGCTATCTTGTGCCGGTGGCAGGACAGGAGAAATGCTTGGTTCGCCACCTTTTATTTCAAATCCACCGATAGAATTGATAATAACTCGATCAACTCTTCCAAGATAAGAACTTACATTTGCAGACAATGTAGAGTTAGGCACAGGGAAAAATGCGCTAGCCGAAGAGAAGTAGTTTGTATTCGAAGGCAGTGTAGGATTGATAATCGACGCAGCGTTTGCACCAGCAGCAACTGAAGAAATATCAGTCACATAGTTGATTGTATTTGCAGCCGATGGACGAAGATCTACGCAATCTCTTACGTCATAATAAATTCCAGTTTTTCCTTCGAACTCTGGAAGTTCCATCGTATTAATGCTTACGTCGCTCACTAGCGAAGCAAGATTTGCACTGTCATTGATCGTATAAGAAGAGATTGTCTTGACACCTGACGCAGATTGGAAAGCATCAAACTTTACAAGAAGAATATCATTCGCAGCAAGCGCATCGTATCTTGGCTTTCTGACAAGCTTCGAAATATCAAGGAAATCTTCATTTTGACCTGAGTCAATATAAAACTGGTTCGTGACGTCCGTAACACCGAATGTATTCTCGGTGAAGTACATCGTATTGCCAGTAAACTTATGAGCAGAAGTACTGTTTGAAGTCAGTGTAAGATTTGCTCCGCCGCGAGTAGCAGAGAGTGCGAATCCAGATGTATTTGCATATACGGCAAAGTATGTGGTAGCATTTGCAAGGCCACCGAGTACTCCGACACCTGCAGCATTCGAATATAGAAGAGAATCGCCGTTCGCGAATGGGTTATTCGTGATAGTAATAAACGCGTTTGCGGTTCCAGATCCTGTAATATCTGTGGCTACGTTAAACGTAATATCTTGAGCAGTCGCGTCTTTCTTGTATACTCCACGAAGGCGATATACGTCAGATACACCGAGCGGCCATGGTCCTTGAATACCTGCGCTGTTGTTATTTGCAATACGAATTCTTGCATAGTTACCACGATTTGACGTCTTGGCAGCAGAGCTTACATTGTTTCTTTGTGCATTATACACCACCGAAACAGGCATCGACGCGGCGGCATTTGAAGTAGCATTCGCAACATTATTACCGAAGTAGATCGTCATGACTTGACTGTTCGAACTATCAACGTTCGCCCACTTCGTGGCTTTATTTGTCAGTGAGATCGGAATATTCTGTGGATAATAAAGAGTAATGCTACCACCAGAGTATGTTTTGCCTGGAGCAGTGGCGAGAGTCATTAATGTACTATTTGCAATCGATGCGATTTGGGCCACAGCAGTATTTCCAGCCGTAGAATTGGCAAGAAGAACATAATCTCCAGGAGAAAATTGTGTAGTAAATAATGAACCAGTTCCTACAACATTAGCAGTCGTATTATTAGCAGTACTAATAGTGCCTGTTGCGGTTATCTGAGACTTAAAGTTACCATTAGGAATTACAATCAAATCGCGTTTCTCAGAAGTATTCAGCTCTTCTGTATACGGGAAATATTCATTTGATGAAAGATTTAAAACAACATAACCGTCAGAATTAGAAGTTTCAGTTGTGTTAATGGTTCTGTATTGATATGTGATGTTAGAAACATTCGACGTAGCATTCTTTAACTTGAAAAGAAGCGATGAGTCTGAAGTATCTCGAAGTACTGCTCCAAGAGTAGCATCAATTACTACGTCAGCAATTGCTTTATTGCCACTGCTATAGTAGATGCTTCTTACGTCCTTAGTATTTGAACCGCCGTTCATCTTAATGTCAAAGAGATACATTCTGTATACGGCATTCGAATTACCTACATCTCCACTCTGATAAGCAAAAGTGCGGAGTCTTGCTGTACCAATCTTCGTTCCGACTGGGGAAATTGTAGTCGAGCCAGTGCTAATATAATTGGCGGCATTCGCATAAAGATCTACTTGACCACCGATGTCAAAGTTGAACGAACCGGCAAGTTCGTCGACTTCGAAATAGTTACCATAACCGAGACGAGTTTGCGAAGCAGGATCATTCAGCTTCGTCGTACCCTTATTCATGTTTTGCTTATAGTTGTCGATAGTTTCGATACGAATACCGTTGATATAAGCTTTACCCGGATCAATGTTCATCTTGACAAGGCTAGCAGTATCTGAGAATGTGCCAGAATCTTTCGTCAGTGTAAGGAACTGATCGATGACATAGTTGCCAGATTCTTCGTAAGTTCTTGCTGCGAGTTGACGTCCGATGACATTATAGACGGTGTCTTGATTTACACGATAAGGACGACCATCTGTGAACTCGATGATAGGAAGAAATTCTGAGTTTGCATCAGCTTCGGCTTTTGTCAGTACGCTGATGACTGGTGTCAGCTTTAGACGATCTGCACCAGGAGCGGCAAAGTTGAAAGTACCAGTGGCGTTGTCAAGAAGTGACTGATCTTGGTTCGAATTGACGATGCTTTCGTTTGTATAGAAACCGACAGACTTATCAAAGCCAGTATTCGAATACTTGTTCACAACTTCAAACTGAGAAGCAACTCTCGAGAAGAATCCTTTCTGATAGATTGTGCCTTCGCCGATCGTAACGCCATAACCAGTTCCGATAGGAACAGCTGTCGCGTTTGCTACTTGGATCGTAGCAAGGAATGTTTCTGCTGCAAGTTCGAGCTCGCCTAATTCGGTGGCAGTAAATGTAGAAGTGGTCGAGTTATTTGCGATGGTAACATGCGGTTCGACATAATAGCCTGAACCTTGTCCAATGATCTGAACAGCTGTGACTTTACCTAGACTGTCTGTTGTAAGTGAACCAACGGCACCTGAACCAACAATTGCAACTACGTTAGCAGATACACCAGATCCGAAGTTACGAATCTGCTCGCCAGCTGCAAATCGGAACTTAATCGTATTTGCAGAAATAAGATCAGAATATTCTGGTCTCACCTTCAAGATAAGAGCAGAGCTATTAGCAGTTGTATTCGCTTCGATAATCACGGCATTTGCAACACCGTTCTGAATTACAGATCCGGCCACAAAGCTTGCAGCTGCTGCTGCACCGCCAGTACTATTTTGTACAGCAAGTGCCGACATCACTACAACCGTGTCGCTATTACTAAACTTCGAAGCGCCATCGTTTACTTTGATATTGAAGATAGGATAAGACTTATTGAAAACTGTAAGAGTTTCATCTGCAGCAAATGAATCTGTTGAGAAATTATTTCCCGAACTGATGTAGTTCACAAACAGAGTGTTCAAATCTGGTGAACGAGATTGCAGACCAGCAGCCGTCTTTACGATGTATGCTTCGACGTTTGCAGCATTCTTAACATATAAGTTGTTATAAAGAGTGATATCGACTTGTAGACCATCGGTCGTCAGATCGTTGATCTTGATATAAGGAACTTTATCATGCTTAGTAATCGTACAACCATCGATGATTGTGCCACGCTTGAATACGTTGTCACCAAACTTCTCAATTTGATTTTGCAAGATTGACTGGAGCTGGTTAAGCTCACGGGCTTGGACTGCGACACCAGGCTGGAACAAGACTTTATAAAAGTCTTTCTTGACGTCGAAGTCATCAAAATAAGGAGATACGTTTAGGTTGGTTTCCAGAGCCATTTAATTAAAACTCCAATACTATCTTTATAATTTCTGATTTGTTATCGTTACGAGCGATAGGATCAAGATTCTCTAAGTAAAGAACCTCGCCGCTACCGACTACAAAGTCTCCATTGTATTTATTCAATAATGGGGAAAGCTCTGCAGAAGATACTACGCCTGCGATATCTCTGACTCCGCGAGGATCAAGATTGAAGATACCTGACTTATTGCTAATCCATAGTATGTCAGAACCATCGATCTCATCGAGATGGTGGACTCTACCGCGCGGTTGCGCATATGAAATAAGACTTTCTTGCTTAATCTCTTCATCTTCGAGGAACGGCACGCCGCCAGTGCTAAATGTGCCAATCAATCGAGTTAGCTGGCGAGAGTAGTTGAATGAACTTGCTACTCTGTCGTTGATTTCAATCGTTCCAGTAATAGATGCTGTCGTACCCGACACAGGAACTACGGTGTCTCCTGACATACCACCAACGCCGATGATACGACTGCCAGAAGTAAATACGCCTGCGACGTTTGACAATTCAATCTGACTTGGTCCAGAGAATGCAACTGTGCCGCTCGCTTCTACAACGATAGCTGACACTTCGCAATCTTCTGCCGTAAACGAGCTATTTGTATTTGCAGTCGTAATACGATAGTCTTGTGGAACATTGGCGACTGTCGAGATGTAGTTATTCGAACCGTCTGTGACAAGAACATAATCACCAACTTCAAAGGCATCTTTGTAAGTAGGAGCATCTGGATTTCTAAGAACTACAGTAATAACTCCGTTCGATCCTGATACACTTGCATCTCCATTAATCGTAATGAGAGGAGCTGAAGTATATCCAGTCCCGGCGTTAGTAATTGTAACAGATGTAATAACTCCTGAACCATTGTTTGCAAAGGTTGCAGCTGCACCAGTTCCATCGGTTCCTGAATTGTTGAAGACGAGTTGATTGTTCGCAGTGCTATCGTATCCTGTTCCACCGCTTACGATAGTAGCAGTAGTCGAAAGAAGACCAAAGTCTGTCTTTTCAATCGTCGTGCTTGCGGAAGTAATAGAAACGTTGCCGTGCAGCTTTAACTTTCTATATTGATAGACTTTCTCACCAACAGAAAAACCTGGACCAATTACATTGTTGATATTCATATCAACTTTTGTAAAGGCCGGATTCTTAATTACGCCGACTTGTCTAAAATCGTTTTCTGTAGAAATGATGCCGCTCTCGCTATTATTAAACTTAGCGCTGATGCATATTCTTTTTGCAAAGAGTTCATTGTAAGGATCTGAGCCATGACCATTCTTTGGAGAAATGATTGGACGCAATGATGCTGGTGCGAAGTATGTAGAACTTGACACAACCGGAGGAAGCTGAATAAATGTTTCGTCGAAAATAGATGGAGGAATAGTAATAGGCTGTTCAGAAACATATGATTCAGCCTTTCGATAGTTTTCTCCTACCGCTAGCAATTCGACTCTATTTACGGAATTTGTAGATGCCGCATCGATATATACAATTCCTTCTGCAGGAGTCGACTCTTCGCCGTCTCCCCAAACGAATGCATATGGATATACTTCATAAGTGTCTCCAGCAGAAGGAGTATTAATAAATGAGGAATCAAGAATAAATTTCTTCTGCGCAGAAGTGCCTTCATAGTTAACGATTCTTCGATACTCGCCGATAGCAAGACCCGAAGTCATCTTCATGACACAACCTTGATAGTAGTCATCGATTGATACTGCTGTCGCTGGTGCACCATAAAATGTAGGAATACCTTGAACAGTAATATCTGAAGTTAAGAGTGTGGCACTGGCAATATAGTTGTCATAGCCTGCGCCGGGATCTTCTACCTTAATGACTTCAATCGTTCCTCGAGTTGCTCCATCGATCACCGCGGTGTTGGCAATGATAGGAATGTATTGCGAAGTAGCAAACTTTTCGTACTGAGATTTTGTGATAGTGTACATGTATTTCCATACATAACCATCGCCTGTTTCGACAGGATTGAGATCAGCGGCACTACCTACACGAGAAGGTGCAACAGTCGAGTTGACATTGATAGTATCAGTGCTTTTGTTGAACAAGCACTTCCAAACGTTGTATTCTGTATCGTCATCGACAGTGATAAAGAAGTTCTTAGTTTCAAGATCTCCGTCAAGATGATCATACATCGCATAGTGTGTGTTTGATTGCCACAAGTTCTTTTTCGCCATATGAACTGCATCATCAGAAGAAATTCTCTTCGCGAAGATCATGTTGTCATAGACATTCGTATCTGTATCACGAATGCTATTATTCGGAACAGGAATAATCGTGTCGCTGTTAGCATAAGGAATATGACGAGCAGCATACACAAAGTAATCATTGTTAGCAAAGCTATTCATGAAGTTTGCAGCTGCCGCTACATTAAAACTACTCGTAATGAGTTTTTGAGTTACTGCCATTTATTCCTCTATCGTCTTTGTCAAGAAGTGACCAGCGTTGATATCTCCGCTAGTGCTACCATTCGCTGTTATATTTATAGGACTTCCATTCGCGGTTAACGATAGTTTCACCGTATTTGGAGTAGTATTTACGACATAATAGTTTTGATTATTAGCTAGTTTTTCAATTCTAAGAATGTGTGTTTCTACGGTTGCATTCGAGTAAACACTTACCGCTTTACCGATAGAGTTTGCAAGCTTTATTGCCGTAGAGTTTGCGCTTCGAATGAAAAACTCGTTACCTTCTGTAAGACCGATAGCAGCAGATCCACCATTTTTTGTGTACTTTACAACATCACCTCTTCTGAAGAGATTATTTGTTACACTAATCGTATTCGAACTAATTGTATTTGTAACAAACGTCAATGATACGTTTGCTTCTACAGCTGTGTTCGAAGTGGTGTAAAGAACCAAGTCTCCATTCGCAAACGGATTAATCAGTTTTGTTACAGTGTGCAGTTCGAGCGTATTACTGATTGCAACAGTATTCAAATTCAGAGCATCTCCGCCTCTTGTTTCAGAGATCTTGATACCTGTCGTATTCGCGAACACTACGTAATAGTACTCGTTATTCGATAGACTCGAAGAAGTTCCTACACCAAGTGTTTGTGCTTCTAACGTAGTATATTGTAAATAATCATGTACATTTAGTGGGAATGTGGTATAATAAGGATTAGTCCCTAACGATATTAGATCAGTATCATTGTTGACATCCATTACCTTAAACTTGAAACTGACATCTTCAATATCTGTTTCAATTGTATCATTTACAGTCGAAACGTCGTCGTTCGAGTTAAATTGAATTTCTTGCCCAGTAGAAATGCTTGTCAAAGCTAGCGCCGCGTTCGCTTCTTCTACGATCAATGCAGATCCGAAGAACTTTGTTCCTGCCATATGCATGACTTTCTTGAACATGTCAGAATATCTGTCTACTGAGATCTTCGAAAGAATCTCATATGAATACTCTTGGTAATAGTCTCCGTCGTGCACGTAGATATCGTCAGACAAGAATCCTTTCGAGCTTCTGTAATATCCGATTCCAAGGCCATGACCGTCGAGAACAATCTTTGCTGTACCAGATCTCAGATTATCTTCTGATACAAAGTCAACGATTTCGGCATTCGAATATGCAAAACCTGAATCGATGACTTGAAGAGCAGTGACTTCACCGTCCGATGTCACAACGTTTGCCGTAATATCTGCATTCAAACCGATAGGATATAATTCTGTGATATCTTCAGTCACGCCTATTACGTCAGCTTCGGCACCGGAGACTTCGCCGATCATTGGCTCATTCGGCAACCAAGTGTTTTCGAATGTGATTCTCTTGGCAAGCATCTGAGAACTGTTACTTGATTTTACAATGGCTTTGGCAGTCGATACAATCTCGAAAAGACTTACGCTCGAAACAAGACCATTCGCTGTCGGTACAGTGTATGAAAAGATGATTGAGTTATTGACAAGCGGAGCATTGTTTCCAGTGACTCTGATATAATTTCCAGTTGTGTTGGAGAAAACTGAAGAGACTGTAGAGTTGACAATGCCACCGGTGCTATTCGTCTGGAATAGCTTATCTTTTGGTAGGTAGCCTGGAAGAGTTGCGATCGTATGTGATTCACCACCAGTCGAGTTAGCAGTAATGTTGATTGCAGATCCGCTTAAAGTAGAAGCTAATTTAAATCCTACGGTGTTCGCAGCAACAACATAGTAAACAGCATTTGCTGTCAAACCGCTGATGGCAGTATTGCCATTCGGAATTCTGTATTGAACGATTTGACCATTGGCGAACTCGTTCGTATAGCTACGTAGCTGATGACCAATCAAGTCAGGATTGTAATTTCTAAGGAAGTGCCCATTACTTCCAGGATTTGCTGCAGTTAAATCGACGTTGGCTCCACCGGCTGTCAATGAAAGTGCTAAGCCAGTGCTATTTGCATAGCGAACATAATACAGAGCATTCGCTTCGAGACCAGAAACCGCGGCAACATCATCTGTCACAACATATCTGACTTGACTACCGTTGGCAAATAAAGTATTCGCAGTCGCAATCTGAATAAAATCATTACTGTTCTGCACGTTAGTGTTTGAGTTAAACTCTGCTACGTTCGAGCTCTGCGTAATATTCACTTTCGCGAGTGTATTTGCTGCTTCGGTTGTGAGAGTAACACCAGTAGTATTAGAAGTAAGAACGTAGTAGAAGCCGTTGTTCGATAGGCCTGTCACAGCTGTATTCGCATTATCAGTAAAGTAACGAACAAGATCATTCGCTGCAAACTCGTTGCCAGTGATTGTAATAAAATCTGTATTCGAGTTGACTTCGTCCGTAGGATTAAACGACGACGTGATGTTACGATAGAAGATAAATTCTGATGCGCTGTTGGCTTCGTACTGAGATTGTACAGTAAACGTCTTGGCATCATACGTATTGCTATATGCACCAGAAGAAACTTGCAGATCAAAGAATTTCAGATTTGCCTGAGATTGGTTTACTATTTCTCCGACAACAAAGTTTCTCGTTGCATTTTCAAATGTAATCACAAAGTCTTTACGATCGAATCCTGCAATATATGGTTGGTGAGCAAGCACAAATGGATCAACGTTATAGTCTTCACCTGGATTGATCTGATTAAGTGATCCAATGATACCGATTTCAAATCTACCAAATGTCAAACATGCATATAGATTATCGAGTAAGTTGCCTTGTGGATTCTTTGGAAATCCAAAAGCATCTGAAGAGATAAACTCTGAAGCGAACACCTGATTCGCTTGTGCAATCGTCGATAATTCTGCCACTGCTGTAATTGCAGTATTCACAAGATTGTTGCCATATACAAGAATATTGCTATTTGCAGGAGTAGAAGTGGTGTTTGTGAAACCAAAGTCGCGAATAGGATCCTTGATAAGAAGATTCGTTCCTGTCACATCATATAATGTTGCATGCGCAGTCTTATATAAGAAGTGACCAGACTCGTTGGCTCTAGTCGCCGCGAATGCCGGAATATTGAATGATGTATTCGCAAAGCTTTCGCCAGGGAAACTCGTGCTATTAATATGAATGTACTTGTTCGCAGGACTCGAAAGAATGAGTCCAGTGGTATTTGAGAATGCAACGTAATAAGGTTTACCGCTTTCGAGTCCACTGATTACTGTATTTCCTGCGGCAACTTCATATGTAACACTCTCACCTGCAATATAGTAAGTATTAGCATCTGTAATAGTAATAAACCCTGTCGTTGCATTTGCAGCAGTCGAAGGATTAAATGAAACCTTGCGGATCTGTTGATATACTCTTTGACCTTCATCGAATCCAGTATTCGCTGTTACAGAGAGTTGAAGGCGGCTATAGTCGAGTGTATCTTGACTGTTGGCGGCAATGAGATCTGTACCAATGAAGATGACTTCTGTTTCACCAATCGTACCTACACCAAATCCAGCGCCTGTTCCAAAACTAATCGATGATATATTTGCGGTGGTATTTGAAAGCGGAGCAACGATCTTCGAAGGGAATGAACGAACATAGTCGCCACCGGTAATGTCGAGCGAATAAGATGTAATCTTAAAGTTATCTGCGTTTGCAGCGGTGTATACCGTATCTGTTTCGTTCCAGTATCCTTTACGAGAAAGAAATGTTAACGTTCCGCTGTTTGATCCAGAAGCATAGTTAGCAGTGATTACAGTACCTTCAGCAACAATCGCATTCGCGCTGTTGTAGATGTAGATGTTATTCGCAAAGGTAACGTTATTCGAAGAGCATTCATCAAACGCAATGACATGGACTTGCTTCTTAATGTCATATAAACCAGCGTTTAGATTCACATAACTGACGTTCGCAAAGATTTGATTGTTGGTTTGATTGATAAGCTTATACGTTAAACCGTAGTTATGAGCATTTCCAGTCGCGTTTGCCGATGCGTTTGCAGAAAGTATAAGAGAAGTTGAATTGGTTACACTGACTACGTTACCAATCGACGTGTTGCCTGTGACATAAAGTGTAGAGTTGATGTAGTTGTTATTAAAAGCAGTGGATGTTCCAGTGACTACATTGCTGGTAGTAGATGTAGTGATTGTGCCTGTTCCAACTTTGTAATCCCAATCCGCCATCCGCTTACTGTTTTTGAAAGCACCACGAGCATTGGCAAGAGTAAGTTGAACTTCACCTTCGAGCTGGATCACATTTGCCACTGTACCAGAAGCAGTAATATATCCTGCATTCTGTTGCTGTACGACATCACCTACCATAAATGTAGAAGAAGGCGCAGTAATAATAACAGCATAATCTGTCGGTATGTTCATGAACTTACCAGACATTGACTTGTCTGTCAGTGTACTTGCTGTAAAGCTTGTTCCTGTGTTATTCGTTCCGGTATAATAGGTAGCAGATGGAACGAATACGCCTGAAGTATGTGATATCGAGATAAAACCGTTTGTATTCGAAGAACGTGCAACTTCGAGTACTCTTCCTTGTGCAGCAAGCATGCCATTTGCCGCGTAACGATATACAGTATTTCCTACAGAAACGTTTGATGTGGCCGCACTGTATCCGATATTGACTACAGGTTGAACACCACGTTCGAACAGTCGATAGTAATTTTCAGCAGTAAAATCTGCAGTGACTTCATTCAGGTTTAATACTTTCTCAGAGACAATCGATTCTGTGTTGAGAGTATATCCATATCCGCCGTCTATAAAAATGAAATCTACGAGACCAGCAGCCGAATTCGTAGATTCTACTCTTGCTAAACCGCCGAGCCCACGATCGCTGTTCGTAAATCTTACGATGTCTCCGACAGTAAAGTCTCGGCCGCGTGTCTGAACTGTAACTCTTTTTACAGATCCTACGAGTTTCGATCTTTTGGTAATATCGAATACGGGTTCATTATTAATATTGAGACCAACCACTTCGCCGTTACGAAATTCGCCTTGTCTTCCAGAAATATAAAGTAGATTAACGAAACCTTTACCAACTCTTCTACGAATGTACTTCTCAACGAAAGCTTTGGCGCCTGAAAGCTGGCCCACAACTTGCTTTCCGACATAGTCGATATTATAGATTGAGTATCCGATTTCAAGATATTCTGGTTTCTCGTACACACCATCTGAAAGACGAAAGATCTTTTCTGCAGGATATTGTACTTCAGCAGCCGTACCATATACAAGCTTAAAGAAGAGATCAACTGCGCGCTCTGTACCCTTAGCACGATATAAATCAAGGGAGTTTTTAACAAGAAGCTTCTTATTCGTAGCAGTATCAAACTGAATGTTCTTCAGATACTTCTCTTTAAAGTGAACAATAAAGTCATCTGTTGTACTATCAATGTCGCGATAGTCTGGCAACCGGCGGGCGTGATAAAGTGGATTGGCATCAATTGGTTGATATCGAGTGATACTCGACATATATGTTGAGTTGGCAAGTTGATTAGCAGTGACTTCTATAATATCGTTATTCGAAGCGATATACTGAGTAACAGTATTGCCAGAATAGTTAACATATGTTCCAGAGTTTTCAAGCCACTCATAGTAGGCTTTCACGAACGCAATGAAGTTCTCTCCCTCTTCTTGGTAAAAAGAAGGAAATTGACTCTGAATTAACGGAGATATTCTTTTTTCTATATTCTTCATTATTCTCTGATCTGTTCAATTGTGACGTCGACGTCATTTTCAAGAATATTAAGTATCACGTTCTGAGAAGAAGTGATGTCAAGAGTACGCGGCTTGGCATAGATTTTTAAAGAAGTGCCAGTGTAATTAGTAATATTAAAGTTGTTGATTCTGACGATACCAGTATCATAGTCAACTGTACCAATATCAAGAATGGTTCTATGTTGTGTTCCAGAAGTATTGATGATACGCATGATACCATCACCGTTATCTTCAAGACGACAGTTTGGCAAACCATTATAAGTGAATGTCGAAGAACTTACGACATGAATATCACCGATTAAGTGTTCTGCACCTTTGCCTGGAACATCGTTCTTTAATGGATTTTTAAAGTCAATCGTTACATTCTGACCAGAAGAAATTACACCTGAAGTCGCCAATGATACAAGCGAACCAGATGTTGACGTAGGAGTAGAAGTCACTGTCGTGCTCAGCACCGGAGTGAGATACTTGACGAGTTCAATTTGAGTTTCGTTACTAATGATACTATTTTCTGCGGCATCGACATCACGAATAAATCTTGAGTAGCGCAGTGTACGACCAAAGTTATTTAGATTCGTAGAAGCGTGTGTCAGAATAGAATCTATAACGTTCGTACGAATATCTTCTGGATTTAAACCGGTAAGATTGATATTGTACTTGATATTTGTATTGACATATAAATATGTGTAATCAGGAGAAACAAAGAGTGGCTCAATCGCCACAGAAGAACGTGATCTTAAGAATTTCTTATATTCTGCTTCTTTAATCTTTGGAAGACCGTCGACTTCATCAAGATCGATCGACAAGAAAATTCTGCCATACTGGGGAGGATTTGCATCTTCTCCGCCATATGCAACCACTGCATTGATTTCAGGAAAGTTTGCTTTGAGTAGATTCTCATAGTCTTCAGAAGTCACAGCACGTTCTTGTGTAGTAAATGCACGAGGAGCATTGTACTTAATCGAGCTCAGATCTTCTGCAACAGCTCCGTCGGCCGAAGCAGTAATCGTTTCAATTACAATGTTTGCTTCATTATCGATGCGTGCAGTATTAATAAACTTAAATGCGCCATTCGGAAGTTCTCCGTTGCATGATCGATATTCAATGATACACGCAGAGTTGTTCTTTGGTTTTCTTCCAACAACTCCGTCACCAAAGACGACTTCGTATGTGTCACCAATTCCCGGTTGTAAGAAAAAGACCTTTGCGTTTTCATCATGACCAAAAAGAGACGTCGCTCTCTTGTAAGTTTGAATAGTCGTGCCGTTATCTTCAAAGACCGTAACTAATACGCTTTCAAGATCAACTCTTTTATTACTAATCTTATACACAAGAGGATTAGCATAATTTATTGTATAGGTATCGCTGAGGTAGCTACCTTCGTATACTCGAATCGGCTCGCTCTCATATATAAGATTTGATCCTGAAGGAGTTCTCTTTGTAATAACATAATTTTCAGTAGTGCTAAAGTTATAAGTGAAATCATCAACACGCGAAGTAAATGATGTTCCCTTTGGAATAACGATCGATCTCTTTGCCGTATCTGTCGAAGTAATTACCAGTTGAATGACAGCCGAAGATGATCGAAACGATCTCGGAAGATAGTTTAATTCTTTGGCATGAGAAATAACGCTGTCACGTAACTTCGCCGAATCAAGAAACATCTCGTTGCTGACCATGTTGAGATAGAACGCGTTCTGATAAGTGTTATATGAAAGCACGTCGAGAAGAACCGAAAGGTTGCTTCCGTCGAAGTCGTAATCTTTAAATCGATCTTGTGATTTCAGAAATGTCTTCAACGAGTCTTTATAGGAATCGAAGTCTAACTGTGTAAGGACTATACTGGAATTTGCTGCCATTATCTTACTCTATAAAGGGTGAGTTGAAGTGTCTGCGGATTAGCATTATTTATTATCTCATAATAGACTGATACTTCATAAGAATGCGCAAACTCATTTGATACTACTAAGACATCAATGATTCGAGCTCGCTGTTCGTATTTGGTAATCGAATCGAACACGGCATCTTTGATAAGATCTGAAGTCATCACAGAAATATCTTCGAATAAGAATCGACGAAGACCACCACCAAATTCTGGATTAAACAATCGTTCTTTGGTATTTGTCTGTAAGATATTTCTCATCGATCTTCTGACAGCCTGTTCGTCAGTGTGAAGAGCGAGTCTCTTGTTCTGAGGATGTATGTTAAAGTTATTATAAAAGTCGGTGAACACAGGATCACGCTGTGTTGTTTTCCTCGTTGTCAGTGCATCTATTCTGTCTGCCATATTACCCTACTACTTTATCTTATTTATAATGATTATATGATGGTTTCTAGTATCTCATAGTTTTCGATGTCGACATTTGCAACATCGTCAGAGAGAAGCCCAACCTGGCCAGTAAAGGCAAAGTTTTGATAATCTTCGTTGCTACCAATCGCATCTAATCCTGGACCAGCCGAACGAGTAAAATCATATCGTATCATTACAAATGTAGATTTATTCGTTTCAATATAAGAAAGAAGCTTGTTGTTGCCATCATACACAAAATCAGTCAAAATCATATCACAATCTTCGTACGAAACAACTGTTCCGACCTCAAACGTATCGTTGACTTCGTGTCTGAAAGGATACCAATCATCAACAACAACATCATGATCTGTTGCAAACACATAAACTGCACATAACAATAAATCATCAACACAATTTTGTTCGCATCGTACGAAAGTCGGCATATACCAATCGTCAATTTCAACCGTGGTGACTCCAGGTTCTGGCACAGTAAATCGTATTGCGATTGGTGGGCTTAGATCCCCATAAGAAACTGTTGGAACTGTCGGTTCGCTAACATCTGAAAAGAAATATCCATTTTCTGATACTGAATATTGATCTAACATGTTAGACTAATCCACTTCACACGGTTGCAGAAGCGGGCTGAGCCCATTTTGGCAGATTGTCTGGATTCGGTTCTAACCCGTACTTCGTTCTACGTATCTCGATGCAATTCGGAATGAATTTTAAGATCGCATCTGGAATACCAAATATCGGTTTTAAAATGATATTTAAAACCTGACAAATCGATACTTTGCCGCGACAGATGTCAATAATCAGTTTGATTGTGTCGAGGATTTTGCCTACGATTGGAAACTGCTGTAGAATCCAACCTGGAGCTTTGAGTATGATATCATGTATCTTGGCAATCAAATCTGTCTGAAAGAACTTCTTAATCTTTTCCATGGCGTCTTCGAACGCATCTTCAATTCGATGCCACAATTCTTCTTTTGAATGAATCGTTTCTTTCTTCTTACGTTCTTCGTTATCGAAACCAATTAAATTGCCTAAGGTTCCGAAGAGCGGGATCGGCAAGTTCAAGACAAAGTCTATGAGTTCTTGGAGTAACTTCTCTCCAAAGTCTTCGATAGCTTTACCTGATAAGACGTCTTCTTTTGCCTTCTTAATACGTTTCTTAAAATCTTCATACTTCAGTTTTAATTGCGCTTTAATAGGCTTCGTAGGATCGATGAATACTCCAATCTTTTCAATGATTGGACCAATAATAGGAATCTTAGTCAGTAAGCCGATCAATGCATTGATGCAGGCGGCAATAAAATCGCTCAGCAGTTCTTTCATCCATGCCAAAGCTTTCTGCCAAAATTCTTCGGCTTCATGCTCAGGACTCTTAATACCCAGAGTTCCGTCGTATTTGCCATCACCAAAAAACTTTCGAACCGATTCGATGTCTTCGGCAATTGCAGCTTTGATCTTGACTTTACCTTCCTTCGTAAACAAATCGTTGATTACTGGCTGATAACGAACAGGATTACCAGCTTCGTCGACGAGTGTTACAGCCGTAATGAATGGAATCGGGGTAGTAAGTGGATTTGGAATTCCAAGAATATCAACAATCTTGAGTAGTGCGTCGACGATCCTCTTCTGAAACCATACGTCGATCTCTTTTAAAAACTCGCGGACCTTATACTTCATCTCTTGTTCTTTTGACTTGATCTTCTTAAAGACGTCAGTCATCAGAATACCAGTAATATCATCGACTAGCTTTTCCATGTCTCGAATAGCTTCGATGAGTTCTTTGCCGCACTCGTCTTGAATAAACTTTGCTTGTAACTTCAGTTGGCTAATGATCTTTGCAATGCCTACGAAATAGTCTTCCATTTGACGGAAAGATATTTGCCCGTTAGGACCACATTCTAAATTAGGAACTTCAGGAACATAGACTATCGGTCTCATGCATTGATTCCAACAATTGCGGCTTGAATATCCACCGCGCCTGATTTTGATACCACCTGTACACTGCCATTATTAGCATAGATCCCTACATTGCCTTCGTTTGCAAAGATGTCGAGATCTGATTGAGCAGTGATAACAATCTTACCTTGGTTACATGTGATCTCAATATTCTTATCACCCTTCTCATCGCCGACATTAAAAATTGTCATGTTGCCTGAGGCTAATTGAATATGATCTTTTACTGACTTTGTCACGATGGTTCCATCTGGCAAGATCTCGAGATAAGATCCTGACTTATGATAAACTTGTACGCGCTCTGATCCAGGAGTATCATCTAGCTCTACTAAGTGACCGCTGCGAGTAGTCATGGTATTATTATAAGGATATCTCGCCTTGTACTTCGATTCTGGTTCAACGTAGAAACCATCATCAGTCTTAATTCGATTTTGAGTTTTTTCTTCTGGTTCACCTTGACCACGAGCATATGAAGATACGCTGTGATTGCCTTCTGGCGCATAGTTTAACACACCAAGAATATATGCCGACTGTTGATTTGGAAGCTTCATGCACATGACTCGAGATCCCTTTAAGAGACCAGTCGGACTTAATCCAATTCCAGAGACTCCGGCGCTCGTAGTTGGCATCATAACATATGACGGTAATAAATCTTCAGAATTCACTTGATTAGAGTGACCTAAAAGTTCTCTTACTAAAACTCTGCCAGTTTGTGGTTTATCAGCTTCTAAACCGAGATCTGTCGTCGGATCTTCTGCTACTATACCTTCAAAAAATCTTGGAACTTGCATTTATCATCCTCTAAACTGTGTGTGTTTTTGGCAATCCACCGATGCCATCTTTTACGAGCTCTAACCCCTGTGCATATTCTGCTTTTTCATTGAAAGTCAGCATATGACGGCATTTAGTTACAACATAATTACCTGTCGTGACAGCGCTATCTTCATTCACAGGATTTTCTTCTCCTCTTGTAAGGCCAGCCGCTTCGGGTAATTGACAGTGAATCACATCTCCAACAGTAATGGCTGAATCTCCATAAATAGTGATTTGCATAACCACTGTTAAAAAGTGACTCATGTAATAAGGCATATGATTAAACTTTTCGGCTCTCTCTGCATTTCCAACAGTCGGATCAAAAGGAATCGCTCGAGGAGCTCCTTCATTTCCATCTTCAGTTTTCTCAACCTGAGCTTTAAGATTTGTAGATGCAGATCCTTCGTTTAGTGTTTCAAATTGTAAATTTTTTGGATCAGCTTGAAAAGAAATGATGTCTCCAGTGACACTATTTTGTAGTTGACACGTCGATCTTCCACCTCCAATTAATCTTAAAATTCCTTCGTTGCCGCTTTGAATAATTTTAGTAGTTAAGATGTTTCTCCACTTTGCTCCGGTTACATTTAAGTTGGTTAAAGTAGATTGTGTAAAACACTTGTCGCCGATATTTTTTATGCCTTCTTTGATTAACGCTTCCATGCTTTTAAAAACAAATCCGTACTTGTTTTCAAAGAAGTAAAAACAATGGCCGTTAAATTCTTGAGACATTGCATGTTCTAATCTAATTTGATCAATACACTCGAATGGAGTCTTTTCAGTAAAGTTAAATGCATGCAACCCACGAGTTTTTTCTGCAAAGAAAGGTTTATTTGATTTCGTTAAGTTAAGATATGCTTTTACCATATTCTCGCACTCGATGTTTTTCCTAACAAGCGGTGTGTTTTTTATGGTCGAAGCTTTCCATGCTTCATATGTAACACACTCCACTTTATAAATTAGTGCTTTATCATCGGGAGAATTAAAAGTAACTGGTTTATTAATAACATAAAGTTCGTATCGAATAGACGATTTTGAATTATCTTCGTCTGTTGTAAAATCAATGATAATTTTCTTATCTGTAAAAACAAATTTATCTCCTGCGCCCTTCGCCTCATAGAATTCGAATTGTGCACGAACAGCAGGTTCGAGTATAGATTCATATATGTTTGCTTGTACACAGACAGGAGTCAAATCAACAGCCTTGCCGCAATCGACAGTTTTTGCTGTATTATCAATCATTAAGAACTCGTTAAGTTTAAACTGCCCGTCTCTAATTTGAGAAATCATATTACGAACTCAATTGTTGTATAAATTGTTTTTCTGTTTCAGCGAGATAAGAAGACTTGAGAACAAATATATTTCGCTTCAATTCGTTTCTTTCTTTCTCATCATCATATGCATTTACGGCATACCAATACTCTGTTTCTGCAGTAGAAATGTTTTGCTTTATCGGAGTAATTGTTTTTATTCCTTCTGCTTGATTGACTGCAAAAGTTCCGTTGACGTGCTTTACGGTTAAGCTATTATTTTCAAGATCAACATAGTCAACGGTCGCATAAGCACCAGTGCTCGTCTGAGACACTCGATCTCCGACTTGGAATTGTGTTGGAGAAGCAGTAAGAGTCAACGATAATATTTTGTTTGTGGATACTATCCAATCTTCTTTGATTCTTTCGTAGCCGATCACTGCACCAGTATTCGTAAGTTTTGGCTTCCAATACTTTTGAGTATTTGTAGTTTCATCGGCAAGGAGAGAATCGTATTGTTGAAGAGTAATAATTCTTTCATCTTCATGCCAGTTTAATCGATAGAAGAGAGTAATCGCTCGAGCATTCGAATTTGATCCATACTTTGTTTCAATATAATTCTTAAAATCTTCTGCTGATTTATAGTAATCGTAATAAGGATCAACGATGTTGTTCGTAAGATAGATCATCCAGTCAAATTTCGAAGATCCGTAATAGTTATAAGACAAAATGTCTGGCCTCTCGAAGCCTTCTTCAAGAGTAAACTGAAAGGTAGAATAGATTTCTTTTTTTGTTTTATCAGTAAAGTCGACGCGTGCCAAGATATTCTTGGCAACGTTTCCTCCATAGTCTACAACTGGAAATCGATCGAAATATCTTGCCATTATTAGGGTTTCTTTTCTTCTTTATTACTAAGCGCACCTTCTACGTAACCCGTAGTGTCAGCTATTGTTTTATCAATATTAAAATCAAGTCCTGCAGCATCAATGCCTTTTTGTATTTGCGTCTTGAAAGTTTCCCAAGTTTCGCTCAGACGATCTCCGCCTTCTCTGCCATAATCACGCGAAGTTTGAATCTGTGTTTCAATCATTGAAATTGAACATTCGATAAATGCCGGGTGGCTTGTGCCTTCAAAGAATGCAGGAATTCCTTGTGGAGAGTAATTGAGTTCAATCGATTGAATGAGACACGGGAAAAATTGAATTAATCCAGGTTCACCTTTCATAATTCTTAATTCTGGTTGACATAAGAAAGGATATGCGAGGGCCGCAGTTCCTAAGCTACTATATGATGGCAAAGCATATGCTTTCATTGCTTTCAACAGATTCATTAACTGTTGACTTTCTTCTGGATTACGAGGAGCAAAAGTCCATTCGAATCTGTGAGTACGGAGTGGAACGCCGCTAAATAAAGCTTGTATGTGAGGATTTGGAACAGCGCCAATCGCTTGAGCGCCGAGAGCTCCTACATCTCCTGTTGATTGAACCATCGCGCTAAAAGCAAGCGCGGCGACTGAATTTGTTATGGCTTGTGTTCGTTCTTTACCGCCTGGTGCTGTTACAAAGTTTTGCATCGCATCTGCAATTCCACCTTTCAGACCTGTGGCATTTGGAGCAACTTCAATATCAAAGCTTTCTCTTATTCCTTTCGGAAGAGGAAGAGCAAATGCTTGTACAAACTTAAGATCTCCTTTTGTATGAGGAGAAGGACGTTGGTATTGTTTAAACTTAAATGACATATAATAATTTTCACTGATGTGGTCAGGAAATTGCATCGTATCCAAACCATCAACAGTAATTTTATTCGAAGCTCTTTGAATAGCATCAACATATGTTTCGGCAAAAGCAGAAGCACCTATGATATTACCATTCTGTGGATTGAAATTGTTACGAATGTCGGCGCAAGATGCTCGTTTCATTTCGCTTGTAAATGTTTGGAAATACTTGTCTTCGAGGCCGGCAGTTAAAGAATCTCCGAATCTTGCAGAAAGTTTCGCTGCAGTTGCATCAGAAAATCCTGCCTTCTTTAGTGCTTTGGCAAAAAGATCTTCGACTGCATTCTCGAGTTTATCTTCGAGCTTATTCGTAATCCTTTTAGCAAGGTTATTCAGAAGCCCTCCCGAGCCCTTTTTAAAGTCATCTAAGCTTATTAAAAATCCGTCTCTTGCCATACTGTCTCTCAAATTTAAAAAGGCTATCAGCTTATTTATAAATAGATTTATGGCTTATCAAGGAAAGTTTCGACCAAAGGATATAAAGAAATATCTCGGGGACTCGAACAATATCGTATATCGTAGTCGATGGGAACTTAAGTTCATGATGTACTTAGATTCTCATCCGAATGTCGTGCAGTGGGGGAGTGAAGAGTTAGTGATTCCTTATCGCTCTCCTCTCGACAATCGTGTACATCGATACTTTCCAGACTTCATTGTGAAGAAAAAATCACCAGAAGGAAAGATCGATACGATTGTCGTCGAAATAAAACCTCATGCGCAGACACGGCCTCCGGTGGTGATAAATAAGCCTAATAAGCGTTACATTAATGAAGTCATGACATGGGGTGTCAATGAAGCCAAATGGAGAGCTGCAGCAGTATACTGCAATGATCGCGGTTGGAAGTTCGACATACTTACAGAAAAAGAACTAGGAATTAAGTTTTAATGGCAATAGTCTTTGATACTATCATCACACAAGGTGTTCGTTCAGGACAGATTCCTGCGCGTACGAACTCTGCGCGTGAGTGGTTCAGAGATACTGCCGGCAAAATGAATCGTATCAATGAGCGTGAGATGATGAAGGGTGACGTAAGTCGTATGACTACTCAGCCTCTGCTCGGCTCGATGTACATGTTCTACTATGATCCGAAACATAAAGAAGAGCTTCCATACTACGACAGATTTCCTCTGATCTTTCCATATAAGAAAGTCAAAGGCGGATTTATGGGACTCAACTTACACTACTTGCCGTTGCAACTCAGAGCGAAGTTAATGGACGGTTTATATGACTTTGCAAACAATACTCGTTACGACGAGTCGACTCGTCTGAAACTCAGCTACGAACTCATGACTCAGGCAGCAAAGCTAAGATGGTATGCTCCATGCATTAAGCATTATTTGGCTTCACATGTGCAGTCAAAGTTTATGTACGTTTACCCATCAGAATGGGATATCGCTCTCTTTTTACCAACAGAACGTTTCGTCAAAGCAAGAAAGAACCAAGTTTGGATGGACACGAAAAGAATGCTAGGAGTTACTAAGTAATGTCAAACAAAGCTGAAGGAAGAACCAAACAAAATACCCTCGCCGGGAGACTTTTAACTTTTGCAAGTCCAGCAGTTGAGGCTTTATCTGGAAAACCTATCAGTGCATTTGTTCAGGCGAGTCAAACGAAAGGTGGTAGAGGCGGAGGAAGAGCTCCACAAGGATCATCAGAGCGTGCTCATCAAGATGTATTTGATAGGATTGCGGCTCGTGATAATCCGCAAGGCGCGCAGGGCTCTCAAGGCGCAACAAGCAGAGGTGGTGCACAAGGTGCAACTGCGAAACCTAAGCCTGCGGCAAAAACACAAGTAGCTAAAGGCGTCAATAATAATACAAAACAAGAAATTGAAACTAAAAATTCTGAATTTAGCACCGGTGAACGCAGTAAAGGCATATTTAATATCGGTCGATTTAGAGCCGAAGTTTCTGGTGCAGATAGTATACTTCCTACACATAGCTTCTTAACAGTTTTTGCTCCGATGCCATGGGCAATAAAAAAGTTTCCAGCCGGAAATCTCGATTCGATTCTGACAATGAGATGCGATAATGTTGTTCTTCCTTCTATTAATCTATTACAAGAACAAAATATCAGAAGATACGGATTTGGTCCAGTTGAAAATGTTGCGTATGGCGTAAATGTCGGAGATTTTACTCTTCAGTTCATCGTCGATAAAGACGCGCTGGTTGTAGAATTCTTTGAAGAATGGTTAAATCTAATCGTCAATCGCGACTCTTTTGGTGGCGCGAATATGAATAATAATAAAATTGGTGGTTTGCGAAGACCATATGAGATCGCTTACAAAGATACGTATGCGTGTCCGAATGTAAATGTATTTGTATATGATCGGTCACAAAATGCTGTGATGGAATATCATATATATGATGTGTTTCCTACCGGCATACAAAGCATGAATATGTCATGGAGCGAAGAAAATACTTTAATGAAGTTAAACATCACTTTTTCTTTTACTGATCTTCGAATTGAAAGATCGAAATCGAAGAATAAAAAAAGCCAATCGATTAATGATGAAATTAAAGTGACTGCGACTGGTCCGTATGCGGTTCAAGGAATGGGTGCTGGAGGTGTTGTTGATCTTGCTACTCTCGATCCAACAGGCGCCCGAGGTCTTGAATTAACAGATCTATCAAATGAAACTACAATCATCGGCGATGGATTTAGATCAAGAGGTTCGCCACCTCCTCTTCCGCCAAACACATTTTCTAACCGCGGCGTTGAACTCGCCGGGTTTCCGAAACGATATGACACACTTGGAAATCAAATAACAACTGTCGAAGCATAATTTATAATTTAGGAGAATATATAATGCCTTTACCAAAAATCGACCAACCACTCTTTGACGTGACGATTCCCTCTTCAAAGAAAAAGATTCTCTTTCGACCATTCTTGGTGAAAGAAGAAAAGATCTTGCTCATCTCTCAACAAGGCGGCGAAGACACTGATGTGATCAGAGCCATCAAACAGATCTTAAAACTTTGCGTGCAAGATGAAGATTTTGATGTCGATAAGCTTACGACTTTCGATCTTGAATATTTGTTCTTAAAACTGCGAGCGAAATCTGTCAACAACATTGTCAAGTTATCTTATCGTGATAACGAAGACGATAAAGTTTATGACTTTGAATTAAACCTTGATACGATTGAAGTCGAAATGCCAGAGGGTATTGATTCGACTATTAAACTGTCTGATAATATTGCAATGATCATGAAGTATCCGAGCTCGAGCATCACTGATAAAATCACGCAGTTTGATAATGAAGTCGATCTCATGACATTCTTTATCATTAACTGTATCGATACCATCGTAACAGAAGAAGAAATTTATCCTGCTTCTGAATATACAGACAAAGAACTCGAAGAGTTTCTCGATCAATTGCCAGTCAATTCTTTCGATTTAATTCGGCAATTCTTTGAGAAGATGCCGAAGTTATATCATAAGATTGAATACACAAATGAACTTGGTAATGATAGGAGTATCGAGTTAACGAATCTCAAAGATTTTTTTATGTGGCGCTGAGTCACAACTCGCTTCAAAACTACTATAGTATGATCTTTGCTTTGGCTCAGCATCACAAATATTCGATAACTGAGATCGAAAACTTAATACCTTATGAAAGAGATCTCTACGTTGATTTATTAATGGCTCATCTTGAAGAACAGAGACAAGAAATAGAGAGTAGAAGAAAGTAATGCCTAGGTTATTTGAAACACCGGTTTCTGCTGCAGTAAAATCGACCATCGAAGGTACTTTCGGTCTAGCAGGAAAAGTAGTAGAAGCTGCTGGCAATGCCGTGCGCGGCGTTGGAGAAGCGGTAGGAGGAGCTCTCGAAGGAGCTCTTTCTCCTGCACCGGTAACTGTTATTAATGGTGTTGGTATGGCAGGTCAAGCCGGAAAGTCGAAAGTGTCTGGTTCAGGCACTATTCCCGCTTCTCCTAAAAAGTCTGCACGACCGGCTGTCAATCCAAATATGCCTACAGAAAAACTGTTAGTAGTAGCAGTCAATTATCTTTCTTCGATTGAAAAAACTCTTGAGCAACAACTTCAGTTTGAAAAAAGAGCATTTCAGCAACAAGCTCAAGCAGAAAAAGAAGCGTCGATCGAATCCGGTGGAAGTTCATTTCAAAATCCGTTTAGTAATTTAGGAGAAAAACTCGACGCGATAAAAGATAATGCCAAAGAAAGAGCTGGAACTGTAGGAAAGCTTTTAATCGGTGCCGGTTTGCTTGGTACTCTTGGCCTCGCTGCTCTTGGAAATTTAGACACATCACAATTAGAAGAACTAAAATCGAATTGGGCGGCTTTTACTGATAAGATATCTCCTATCATTGGTTTCGTTCAAAATTTTGCAGCCGCATTGGGCACAACAGCAATCGCAGGAGCGGCAGTAGGAAGTGTTTTCGGTTGGAGAGGAGCACTCCTCGGATTAATTGGCGGGAAAATATATGAAGATGCTTATGGAACATTTAATGAAAAAACAGGACAAAGAGAAGGTGGTCAAGGACTGCTTTCATCGATAGTTAGTAATTTTCCACTCGCAGCGGTAGCTATAGCTCCTGTCACCGCTATTAAATTTGCATATAAAGGACTTAAAACTATAGCAGGTGCACTTACTGCTTTTACAAAAAAACAAGCAGCAAGATTTATGGCATGGTTTGCAGAAAAAGCCTTTATACGTTTCGCTTTCTCTGCATACGGTAAAAATAGATTGTGGAATCTTTTCTTAAGATACTTAGAAAAGAAAGCTCAGCAAAGACTTCTTGCTCAAATTGCTGCTGTGGCCGCTACGACCGCCGCTACTACTGCTGCTGAAGCTACACTAGCTGCCACCGGTATAGGTGCACCAGTGGCTGCGGTTTCTGCCGTGGTAACAAAGCTAATAGCAGCAGGTTTTACTGCTTGGTTGCTATGGGATTTGTATCAAATTTGGGTAGAATTCTCGG